>Ga0210387_10003069_pt1 | contig 12817 bp, 8 predicted proteins | sample IncBWC7OmetaG_FD_160108 | JGI IMG/M metagenome (GOLD analysis project Ga0210387, IMG submission 160108) | Forest soil microbial communities from Barre Woods Harvard Forest LTER site, Petersham, Massachusetts, United States - Inc-BW-C-7-O ...
TGGCATTCGCAGCGCCAACGCAAGCGCCAGCGCTCGACGACGCATTCATGCGCCCGATCACGCTCGTCGTGATCTTGGCATTGGCCGCGCTCTTGCCCTTCGCGTTCATGACGTTGACCGCGTTCGTGAAGATCTCGACCGTGCTGCAGATCGTGCGCGGCGCGATCGGCGCGCAGAACATCCCATCGAGCACCGTGATCACGGCCCTCGCTGGCGCGCTCACGCTGCTCGCGATGGCGCCTGTCGGAACGCGCATTCAGGAGCGCGCCGCGCCGCTCTTCGAACCGAGCGCGCCGCGCGACACGAGCGCGTGGGTGATCGAGCTTTTTCAGGCCACGCGTGAGCCGATCCGGGATTTCCTCAAGGCCAACGCGTCCAACCGTGAAAAGGGCCGATTTTTCGAAATCGGGCGGGCTGCGCGCCCCGCCTCTGAACGCTACCTCGTGGCTCGCGACGACTTCGTGATCTTGGTCCCGGCATTCGTCGTCAGCGAGTTGATCGCGGCGTTCGCGCTGGGTTTTGCGCTGTACTTGCCGTTTTTGGTGATCGATCTCGTGGTCTCGAACGTGCTCTTGGCGCTCGGCATGCAGATGATGAACCCGACTCAGGTGAGCTTGCCCTTCAAGTTGCTTCTGTTCGTGACGGTCGACGGCTGGGGACAGCTCGCTCAAGCGCTCGTCACCGGCTATCGCAGCGGTTAGCTCCGGCGAACGGCATCACGAGCGCCTCGGTCGCAGCTCGCCACAGCTCAGAACGCCAGAACCGCAACTGAGGCGAAGTGCCACTCAATTTCGTCCATTGAGACGAGCGGAGAACCAATTCTCGCGAGCATGCTTCGGCCCGACTCCTGCAAAGAGTGCTGCATGGGTCGCTTGATTCTGGTCGCGAACCGCTTGCCCGTGTCGGTCGACCTGTCCGACGGCAAGGTGAACATTCAACCGAGCAGCGGCGGCCTTGCGACCGGAATGCGAGGGCTCGCCAAGGCCGAACGAACCTCGTGGGTGGGGTGGCCGGGCGGAATGCCGGATGAGGAGCAGCGCCAGGTGCTCAATCAACGGCTCGCCGAGCACTCCGCGACGCCCGTCTACCTATCGAGCGAGGAGGCGGTGCGTTTCTACGAGGGCATGTCGAACAGCGTCATTTGGCCGCTATTTCACTACCTCGTCGATCGCTTGCCGCTGGTCGTCGAAGACTACGCCGAGTACGCCGCGGTCAACGAGCGCTTCGCCGACGCAGTCTGCGCCGAGGCCACTGAGGAGGATCTGATCTGGATCCACGACTACCACCTCTTGCTCTTGCCCCAGATTTTGCGAAGCCGCTTGCCGCGAGCGCGCATTGGTTTTTTCCTGCATATCCCGTTTCCGTCATCGGAAATTTTCCGCATTCTGCCGCACCGCGAAGAGTTGTTGCGCGGAATGCTCGGTGCGAATCTGATTGGCTTTCACACCTTCAGCTACGCGCGTCATTTTGGCGACGCGTTGCTGGGCACACTGGGCATCGAACCAGAGCTCGATCACGTCGATGTCGAAGGACGCCAAGTGTCGCTCGGCGTGTTTCCGATGGGCATCGACACCGCGCACTTCGAGCGCCTGACCGAGAGCGAGGGCGCGATCCAAAAAGCGGCCGAGCTGCGCCAGGCGCAGAGCGTGCCCCACTTACTGCTAGGCGTCGATCGCCTAGACTATACGAAAGGCATCCCGCGGAAGCTCTTAGCCATGGAGCGGCTGTTGGAGCGCAGCCCGGAATACCGCGGCAAAGCGCGGCTTTTGCAGATCGCAGTGCCGTCACGCGAGAACGTCGAGCAATACAAAGCGCTGCGCCATGACGTGGAGCAATTGGTCGGGCGAATCAACGGCGCGAACGCATCGCTTCACGAGTCACCGATTCACTACCTGTACCAAACGGTCAGCGCGGACGAGCTCGTGTCGAGCTACCGCGCGGCGGACATCATGGTCGTCACGCCGCTGCGCGACGGTATGAACTTGGTCGCCAAGGAATACGTCGCGACGCGCAGTGACGGCGACGGCGTGCTCGTTTTGAGCGAGCTCGCGGGCGCGGCGAGCGAGCTGGGCGAGGCCTTGACGGTCAATCCGTACGACGTTCGAGACTTGGCCGAGGCGCTCGACCGCGCGTTGAAGATGCCGGAGCACGAACGGCGCGAGCGCATGGCGGCGCTGCGCGACAAGGTGCACGCGCGACCGGTAGAGCTCTGGGCAAAGTCTTTCGTGGACAAGCTGGAAGCCAGCGAGCACCAGCCGGAGCCGCGCGATCTGCGGCGTGACACGCCCGCGCTCGACGCCCTCGCTGGCGAGCTCGCGCTTCGCCCCGAGGTCGTATTGGCGCTCGACTACGATGGAACGCTCGTGCCAATCGCTCGAAATTTCGACTTGGCGCGCCCGGATTCGGCGCTCGTCGAATTGCTCGCCACGCTCGCGGCGTTGCCGGGGGTGCGCATGTGCGTGGTGAGCGGCCGCGCCCAAGCTTCGCTCGCGACATGGCTCGGCATGCTGCCGATCGATCTGGTCGCCGAGCACGGGGTATGGACCAAGTTGAGTAGCGAGGCGACCTGGAAGTGTCACATCGATCCCGCGGCACTCGGCTGGATGAGCGACGCGCGCGCTATTTTGCAGACCTACGTCGAGCGCGCACCCGGCGCGCGCATCGAGCAGAAGACCGCTGGGTTGGCCTGGCACTACCGCAATGCGGATCCTTATCTGGGTGTGCACCTGGCCCGCGAGCTGCGTGTGCACTTGGTGAGGCACTTGGCTCAGCTGCCCGTGTCCATCCTAGGCGGCCGCAAAGTCATCGAGCTGCGCCCGCAAGGCATCGACAAGGGCCTTGCGACGCGCGATTCACTGGCAGCTTTTGGCCCGGGCCGCGCGGTTTGCGCCGCTGGCGATGACCGCACTGACGAGGACCTATTCGCGGTGTTGCCCGAAGGCGCAGTCAGTCTGTGCGCTGGCACACTGCTGACGCGCGCCACGTATCGCGTCTCCGGACCGGAGCAAATACGCCGCTTTCTACGGCGCTTCGTGGAGGCGCGCACTCGCGTCTCGGTCGCACCTGGATAGCGCGGCGGCTCTTGGTCGTCCCAGTCGGTCCGAGCGGGCTGGCCTGTGCGTTGAGCATTCGCCAGCAAGCGATAACCCACGCGGGCGCGCGTGGATTATCGCTTTTCGTCTCAGGTCAGAAGCGCATCACTGGCAAGTGAACTTGACGACGTATTCGCCGATGCCAATGCCGCCCGACCAGTACAACGACCCGCTATCGTGCGTGATCCACGGCGCGCCAATCGTACTGCTCGGCGATGTCACGAGCTGCCACATATTGGCGGGATTCGCGACCGTCGGATCGAAGCCAGGATCGAAATCGAGGCGCCCGGCCTCGCCGTTGGCGGCGAGGGTTCCAGCCAGCGTGGCGATGTACGAGCCGTCGGTTCCGAGCTTCCAGATGAAGCCGAGTGAGCTCGCGACGATCAGGTTCGTGCCGTCGTTGTCGAGATCGCTCAACAAGGCGAGCGAGCCGCTACCGTTGAGCTCCGGAAACAGCATGCCAGAGCCATCCGTATCGATACGGAAGAGCGTCTTGATGTTCTTGCTCGGCTTGGTCATGTCGGTGGCGCTGTAAGTCGTCGGATCGATTTGGAAGAGCGGGTTCTCTGACCCCGCATTGTTGGCGATGGCGTAGAGCTTTCCGTTCAAGAAGGAGAGGCCGAACACTTCGTCGTCGGTCGAGAGGAGCCCGATCGTCGAGACCGTGCGAGCTGTGTCATTCGCGATCTTCTTGACCTTGCCCGTGCCGTCGTCCCACGTGTAGTAGTTGCCCGCCGGATCTACGGCGATCTTGTCGATGCCGGCGCCGACTACCTGCGTCACGGCGGGGTCGCCACCAAACAGGGCCATGTTGCCCGGTCCGTCCGCGTCGCCTGGGCTGACCACGCCCATGTCGGGCTCATCGCTTGATACGTGAGTGCCGGCCACCCAATGGCTGGCGCACTTGGTAGCATCAGTCGGATCGGTGATCTCGAGCACCGCGTTCCCGAGGTAATCGACGATGGCTAGCTTGCCGTCTGCCGTTGCGGCAATGCTATGGACGACCAAAAACCGCGTGTCGGCGCAGGCAACGTCAGCGGTGATCTTCTTCGAACCGCGCAAACCCGCGATGCGTTTGATCTGCGGCTTCGTGCCGGTAAGATCGGCCATCCAGATCTCTTCTTCGGAATTGAGGAAGAGCTCGTTCCCAATGATGGCGATCTTCTCGGCGGGTAGAACCGGAGGATCGGCCAAGGTGCCCTGGCCCGCGACCACTGCGGTCGCAGGAAGACCGCCCGTTCCACCTTCGCTCTTGTCGTTCCAAAGCGGATCGCCTTCGATCACGACGCCGCTGCTACAAGATCCGATTGTGCCCGAGCCACCGCTGCTCGCGCCAGCCTCGCCGACGGTGCCCGAACCGGCGTTGCTCGAGCCCCCAGAGGAGCTGCCGGCATTGCTCGAGCCGCCAGTAGTGGCGCCCGAGCCCGCATTGCTCGAGCCCCCAGAGGTGCCATTGCCGGAGCCACCATTGCTGCCTCCCGCAGCGCCGTTGCTGTCCGACTTGGAGCTACAACCTGCCGCCATACACAACACTGACACCGCCGCCACCGAAGCAAGTAATGAGATCGACTTCATGGATTCACTTCTCCCGAGATTCTGAATGCCCATATCAGACGCCTTCAATGGCGGCTCTCATGCGGACCATCCCCATGGTCGAAGCAAGGAGCCTCAATCGAACGCGCGAAGCGAATATGCCATGCGGTCGATTCGAGTTGTGGTTGCTTTTCGTTTACGACTTGGGCGGCGCCGCGTTGCGTTCTGGCGCAATGTCGCAATTGCTGCGTAAACTCTCAGCGAAGCAGGCGAGTGTGTGACGCTCACTTGAGCACACCATGTGAGTGACTCCGTGTTGCTTTTCTGCGCGGCTTCGCGAGCGACGCGCGCTGAGTTCCAGCAAGACTCAATAGTCGTCAGCGGCGCCCGTCCAACGGGTCGATGATCGGCGCGGGTGCGGACTGCGGCTTCGGCGCAGCGGCTGGCCTCGGTTTGTCAGCGGGCTTGGCCTTGAGGACTACTGGATGCGCCGCTGCGGAGTGCGCGAGCGGCGGCGCATCCGGCGAAGTCGGCTCGACTGCAGAGGCCTTTGCGATCGGCGTCGCCGCCATTGGCGCGACCGTCGGCGCCGTAACGGCGACCGGAGCCACGACCGGAACCGAGGCAGCAGCCACTACTGGAGTGCTCGGAAGCGGTTCGGCGACCGGTTCCGGAGTGTGTTTGCGGAGCGCAAGGAAGCCTGCACCGCCGAGCACGAGCAACACCAGCGGCACGGCGATGAACCACACGCCGCGCGACTTCTTAGGTGTTTGCGAAGCGGCCCAGTTTGCGTCCGTGGCTGCGCCCGTGCGCGCGGCGGCCGCCGCGAGCGAGCCCGGCGACATGCTCGGAATGCCCGCTGCCGCCAGCACGCGAGCGATGCGCTCAGCCGAGCGTTGCGCGCCTTGTCCGCCAAACGGGACCATTGCCGCAGCGAGCTCCGCCACGTTGGCGAAGCGCCGTTCGCGATTCTTCTCTAGACAGCGCAGCACGACCCACTGCAAGCCATCCGGGACGTCGGCGCGCAAATCGCGCATTGGACGCGGCGGGTCCTGCAAAATCATGCCGCACAATTGGGGCATGGTCTCGGCCTCGAAGGGCACACGACCGGTCAGAATCTCGTACAGAATGATGCCCAGCGCCCAAATATCGGTGCGCATGTCGACGTTACGCGTCGAGCTCATCTGCTCCGGAGACATGTACAGAGGCGAGCCCATGACACTCGAAGTCTTGGTCATGCCCATGTCCGAGCTGCTGCCCGGCGTGGTGAGCTTCGAAATGCCGAAATCCAGCACTTTGATGCACGGGCTGCCGTCCACACGCCGAGTCACGAATAGATTCGCGGGCTTCAAATCACGGTGTACGATGCCGAGCGCGTGCGCTTCGGCGATCGCCTCGCACGCTTGCAGGACGAATTCGACGGCATCCGCAACGCGCATCGCACCGGAACGGCGTACCCATTCCGCGAGGTCTTGCCCGTCGAGGTACTCCATCACCATGTACGGCGAGCCGCTCTCCAGCGTCCCTACGTCGGAGACGCGCGCGACGTGCTCACTCTTGATCTTGACTGCAGCGCGGGCCTCACGCGCAAAGCGAGCCACGGCTTCCGGATTGCTTAGTGCCGCGGGTAACAGAAATTTCAGTGCGACGCGCTCGTCGAGCTGAATGTGCGTCGCGGCAACGACGACACCCATGCCGCCCTGACCGAGCACGCGCTCGATCCGGAACTTCCCAGCCAAGATTTGGCCTTCCTGAACCTCAGTCGACATTTCGAGATTTGCCCCCGCCCGCAAGCCGTAGGCGCGCGCAGTCTGCCATTTATCGGAGCTTGCCGACAGAGGCCGCAAAATCCCGAGGAAAAATGGGCGTGCAGGGCTGAGCGAGCTGGTGTAGTCGTCGGGCGTCTCAAACTGCGCCGGTGCGCGCGAGGTCCCCGTGAGCGTCGACCCCGATCTCTTGGCTGAAGTGCCCTTCTTCGAATTGCTCGACGCCGAGCAACGCGCCCTGCTCGCCGCGCGCGTCGAAACCAGCGAAGCAAAAGCCGGGACCGCGATGTGGGGCTACGGCGACCCCGGGGATTCGCTGTACATCGTGCGCTCCGGTGTCGTGGAGATCTACTTCAAGAACGACACCGGCGAGCGCATCGTGCTCGAGACCGCGCGCGCCGGTGATTTCTTCGGCGAGATTTCCTTGCTCGACGGCGGACCGCGCACCGCGTCCGCAGTGGTGATCGAAGACCTCGACGCCGTGGTCGTCGATCGCGGCGACCTCGACGAGTTCCTGCGTTTGTGCCCCGCAGCCGCGCTCAGCCTGCTGGCCGCCAGCGGGCGCCGCCTGCGTGAGACGGCCAAGTTGCTCAGACACAGCGTGTCTCGCGACATCAACGAGGAGACCGAAGACAACCGCACGGTGGTGATGAAAATCGCCGATTGGATCTCCGAGTTCAGCGGCAGCCTCGAATTCCTGTTCATTCACCTGGTGTTGTTCTTCATCTGGATCGTACTCAACGTCGGCCCGCTCGCGCACACCCGCTTCGGCAATTTCGACCCGTTTCCATTTGGCCTCTTGACCATGGTCGTGTCACTCGAAGCCATCATTCTGTCCGTCTTCGTCTTGCTCAGTCAAAACCGGCAAGTCGCTCGCGACCGAGTGCGCAACGACATCGAGTATCAGGTCAACTTGAAGGCCGAGCTCGAGATCGGACATCTGCACGAGAAGCTCGACGAGCTGCACGAAGAAGCGATGCGCAGGTTGTCGAATCTGGAGCGCGTCACAGGCGCCGTACGCGGCTCGAAACCAGGTTGATGGTCACCCGCGCCGTCCCATTCCGGCGCAACCTTCGGCGTCACGTGCCGAGTGAAGTAGAGGATGCCGGCGCGAGCCACGCACGAACGCTGACGAGCGGCGACGCCGACGAACCGCGATAACGCGCCCGGACAGCTCGGGCCAGCGAACGCCGCTGCTGCGCGCGCCCTCGACACTGACCGGCCAGCCGCCTCACCAGCGATGCGCGATGCATTCCTTGCCGGCGGGAATAACTCTGGCTCACCCCTGTTCTTCGCCGTGCCGGAGTACCGGCACACAGGAACACGAGTTGACAGCGATCATGCCCCCGCTAGGATGCCGCGGCCTTCGGCCGGAAACATTCCTGGTCGAGGCATTTTTACCGCATTTTTCCCCGATATTCGGGGGTTTTTGAACGGAGGTCGGATGGCTACCGACGTCATGATCCAGGCGAATGGGCTGACTAAGCGATTTGGGGTCGTGCGCGCCCTGGACAAGGTGAATTTCGAGGTCAAGCGCGGCGAAGTCGTTGGTTTCTTGGGCCCGAACGGAGCGGGCAAATCGACGACGATGCGCATTTTGACGTGCTTCATCTCGCCGACCAATGGTTCGGCGCGGGTGAACTCGTTCGACGTGTTCGACGACCCGCTCGAGGTGCGGCGCTCCATCGGCTACCTGCCGCAGCGCGCCCCGCTCTACACGGACATGACCGTGTGGGAGTACCTGAAGTTCGCGGCTGAGATTCGCGGACTCGACGAGAGCACGTTCAAGAAGCGCCTGAAGAAGGTGGTCGAGGTGTGTGGCTTGGCCCAGTCCCTGGGCAAGGACATCTCGACCTTGTCACATGGCTATCGTCAGCGTGTTGGTCTCGGGCAAGCGCTGATTCACGACCCGCCGATTCTCATTCTGGATGAGCCGACGAGCGATCTCGACCCGAACGAGAAGGCGGAGGTGCTCCGCTACATCAAGGAAATCGGGAAAGACCGCACGATTTTGCTGAGCACCCACAACCTCGCGGAAGTGGAAGAAGCCTGTGCTCGCGCCATCATCGTGAGCAAGGGGCGCGTGGTTGCGGACGGTCCGCTCGACCAAATCCGCGGCACGACGGGGCGCGTGCGCTACGTGGTCGCGATCGACGAGAAGCGCGCGGAAGCGTCGAACAAGCCGCCGAGCGTCGCTCAAGCTCAAGAAGCGCTGGAGCGTCTGAACGGCATCAAGAGCGTGCGCGAGCTGCCGACCGACGAGACCGCGCACAAATTCGAGCTCGCGGGTGCGCAGGACTCCGACCTGCGCGCGGAGATCTTCCGCTTGATGGTGGCCAAGGGCTGGACCCTGCTCGAGCTGCGGCGCGACGCGCAGAGCTTGGACGTCGTGTTCCGCGACTTGACGCGCGGCGACGAGAAGCTCGATCGCGGCGCGGGCTGGACCGCGAAAGACGAAGACGAGGACGACGAGGATGAGGCGGAGGCCAACTCGCCCGCGTCCGACGACGACGCCGAGGGCGAAGAAGAGGACGACGAGGATGAGGACGAAGCAGAAGAGGACCCGAAGTCCAAGGGAAAGAACTGAGCCATGTCCCCGATGATAACCATCGCCAAGCGCGAATTTCGGTCCTACTTCGACTCTCCGCTCGCTTACATCGTGATCTGTCTGAGCTTCCTTGCGCTCGGGCTGCTGTTCTTCTTGTTCAACGGCGGCTTCTGGCAGCTCGACCGCGCATCGGTCTCTCGCTTGTTCGAGTACACACCGATGGGCCTGTCGTTTCTGGTCGTGCCCGTGGTGACCATGCGCTTGCTCGCGGAAGAGCGCCGCTCGGGCACTCTCGAAATGCTGATCACGCTACCCGTCAAAGACAGCGACGTGGTGCTCGGTAAATACTTGGGCGCGCTCGGGCTCGTTCTGGTGCTCGTGGTCTCCACGCTCGCCTACCCGATCGTGATGTTCAAATGGCCGTGGAACCTCGGCCCGCTCGACGCGGGTCCCGTGGCCAGCGGCTACCTCGGGCTGGTGCTGTTCAGCGCGGCAAGCGTGGCAGTCGGCTTGCTGATCAGTGCCCTCACCGAGAGCCAAGCGGTCGCGTTTTTCATTACCTTCTTCGTGCTGGGCGCGCTCTGGCTGTTTGGCGATCTCGCCAGCAAAGCCGACGGCATGCTCGGAGTCCTACTCAACTACGTGAGCTTTCAATCGCGCCTGAGCAACTTCTGGCGCGGCCTCGTCGACTCGCGCGACGTGGTCTTTTTCCTCTCCGTCACCGCGCTTTCGCTGATGGTGGCTTTTCGGGCGCTCGAGCGCCGAAAGTGGGCATGAGTCATGGCGACGCAAGAACATCGTCGTAAAGCGGCCGCGCAGACCGGCCTATACATCGTGGTCATCGCGGCCATCGCGATCGTGGCCAACGTTCTGGGCGCGAAGGCCTACCATCGTTGGGACGCCACGAAGAACGAACGCTTCACGCTGTCCACGGGCAGCGGGCGTTTGATTCGCAGCTTGAACAGTCCGGTGCAGGTCGACGCGTACGTGAAGACCGGCTTGCCTCAGCTGGACGCATTCGTGCGCGACCTGACCGATCTGCTCAAAGAGTACGAGCGAGCGGGCGGCGGTAAGTTCAAGTTCACGATCATCGAGCCGAACACCGACGAGCTACGCGCCCAAGCCAAAGAAGCAGGGCTACAAGAGACGCCTTTCGGTGAGGCCAATCAAACGGGCGACGACCAAGCCTCGATCACCCAAGGCTACATGGGCCTCGTGCTCAAGTACGGCAGCGAAAAGGCCGTCATTCCGCAGCTCATGCAGGCCGACGGACTCGAGTTCTGGATCACCAACAAGATCCGTGAGATCCGCGACAAATCGGAGAACATCAAGCACCGCATCGGCGTCATCACCGGTAAGGACGAGCTCAAGCTCACCGACGCGAACTTGATCGCCAAGCAGGGCAAGGGCGGTCAATCGCCGAGCATGCAAGGCATCCTCGAGCAAGCCTTCCCGTTCTACAAGCTGGAAGAGCTCGACTTGAAGGGCGGCGAGAACGCGATCGACAAGGACTTGGTCGGTCTGATCATCACCGAGCCCCAGAAGGACTACGACGAGAAGGAGCTGCGCCGCATCGATGAGTTCCTGATGCTCGGCGGCAAAGCCCTAGTCGTATACGCCTCGGCCGTGACGATGAAGGCCAACGACGCGAAAATGAACGCGACGTTGAACCTGCATGGGCTCGACAAGTTGCTGCCGGGCTACGGCATCACGATGAACAAGGACGCCGTGTTCGACTACGGCGCGCAATTCCGCATCGGCGTGCCGACGCAAGGCGGCGTGACTTGGATTCGTCATCCGGCGATCGCTCACGTCGTCAATGACCCGCGCATGGACACCGACAGCGACAAGCTGCTGGACACGTCCTTCGCAGGCTTCTTCCGCATGGACGAAGCCATCTTCCCGTTCGCCTCGAGCCTGACGCTCGACAAGACGAAGCAACCGGCGGACGTGAAGATCGCGGCGGTCGCGCGCACCACGCCTCAGACCAGCGTCGAGAAATCGGACTCGATCGACATGACGCTGCGCGAGCACTGGGATCCGAAGCCTCCGCAAGAGCAGCGCATCATCGCGGCCACCGCGATCGGCAAGCTGAAGAGCGCATTCGCCGGCAAGCCTGGCGATGTGACTCCCGCGGACCGCGCGCCGAGCGAGTCGCGCGTGCTGGTGATCTCGTCCAGCGAGTTCTTGACCAATCCCTTCGCGTACGCGGGGAACGGGCCGGAGCTCGGCGGACAGTTCCAAATGTTCGGTGCCGTGGGCGGTGACCCGCAGCTCCTGATGTTTGCGCAGCCGTACACGAAGTACCTGACCAGCACGATTCTCTCGCTCAAGAACACGCTGGACTGGATGGCGGGTGATTCGGATCTCGTCGCGGCCAGCGCCAAGCTGATCGGCGACCCGAACCTCACCTACTCGAGCGTCTCGAAGCCGAAGTTCAAGGAAGGCGACGACGAGGCCGAGGCCAAGCGCAAGGACGAAGAGTACCGAACGGCGCGCAAAACCGTGCAGACCAACGTGCAGTGGTTCCTCACCTTCGGCATGCCCGTCCTGTTCGCAGCGTTCGGATTGCTCCGTTGGCGCCAGCGCCAAAGCCAGCGTGATCTGTTGAAGATCTGAATCCGCGCGTCCCCGAGTCGGAGCGGCGCTCACGCGCGCCGCTCCGCAAAACGCCCCTTCCGATCCCATTTCGTCACGAAACGAGAAGAGTCATGGCACTCAGCACCGAAAACAAACTGTACATCTCGCTCGGCGTGCTCGCCGTGCTCGGCGGCGCGCTGTTCTTGCAAAACAAGAAGGACAAGGCGGAGGCGCAGTCGTACACCTTGTCTGGACAGGCCGCGCAGCTCCCCAAGATCGATCTCACTGACGACGATCTGAAGAAGATCGACAAGATCGAGATCACCAAGGCCGCCACGGGCGACGCGGGCGCGCCGGTCGCCGTCGAGCTCACCAAAACGGGCGACGACTGGAAGCTGACCAAACCCGTCGAGGCCACGGCGAACCAGCCGAACGTGAAGTCTCTACTGGATAACCTGAAGACGCTCAAGGTGAGCGAGCTGATCGATTCCTCCACGGCCTCGTACGCGAAGTTTGGCTTGTCGGACGACAAGGCGCTGCACGCGGTGTTCTCGAAGGGCAACGGCGTCGCGCTCGACGTTTACTTCGGTGACAGCGGCGGCCGCGGTCAGATGACGCGCATCGCCGGCAAAGACGGCGTGTATGCGGTCAAGGGCTATTCCAGCTTCCTGTACGCGCGCGACGTGAAGGGCTGGCGCGATCTGACGATCTTCAAGTTCGAGGACACCCAGGTGTCGAACGTGACGATCGACAACGAGACCGGCAGCTACGTTTTTGCGCTCGAAGGCGACAAGTGGACGAGCAAGCTCAAGAAGGGCAAAGACAGCGCCGAACCGATCAAGAACTTCGACGAATCCAAGTTGAAGGACATGCTGCGCGCGTACAAATCGCTCAACGCGGACAACTTCGCCGACAAGAGCAAGACCGAAGCTGACGTGGGCTTGCAGAAGCCCGTGTCGACGGTCGTCTTCACGCTCAAGGACGGCGCCAAGCGCGAGATCAAAGTCGGCGCCACGGCTGAGGGCACGAGCCGCTGGGTGAAGGCCACGGGCAGCGACGAGATCTGGAGCATCAGCTCCTGGGCCGCCGAGTGGGCGACCGCAGAAGAGAAGAAGTTCCAGAAGTCCGACGACAAGAAGCCGGGCAGCAGCGACGCGGATCATCCGAACGCCAAGCACTACATGGGCGGTCCGCCAGGCATGGGCGCTCCGCCAGGCATGGGCGCTCCCCCCGGCGCTCCCTGAGCGGTAGCCCTCGAAGCCAGGGCCGACCACACGCGGTCGGCCCAGAAAATGCGG
>Ga0210387_10003070_pt1 | contig 12815 bp, 15 predicted proteins | sample IncBWC7OmetaG_FD_160108 | JGI IMG/M metagenome (GOLD analysis project Ga0210387, IMG submission 160108) | Forest soil microbial communities from Barre Woods Harvard Forest LTER site, Petersham, Massachusetts, United States - Inc-BW-C-7-O ...
CGTGGACCGTAACTGCAGCAGGTAACTTCCTCTACGCAACCAACGGCGTCGATCAGGTGCGTATCAACAACAACGCACTCACCACACCGCAGCCTTGGGGAGTTAAGCCATACAACCTGCCTCCACAGGTCACATTCACGTCTCTGCAGCAGTATATCGGCATATCTGGCTTCATTCCGCCCTCTGATGTAGTGGCCGGACTCATCGTAGTCACAGACTCTGCGAACAACCGTATAGTCTCCTACACCATCAATACCGGTACAATTCACTTCAACGTCACCTATACCGGCAACGTAATCAATCCGAATTCTGCCTATACTGAAGTCACGAATCAGACGCAGACCGGAACTCCACCGAATACCGATACCACTGACGTCATTACGATCACGAATACGTATACGTCGACCGTGACTGGAACCGGACTCACGAATGGTGTCGTCAACTACTTCCCCAATACCGGCGTCTCGACAATCGATTTCGACATCGCCTACACAGCACCACTTACTCTATCTAATTTAGTCTCGACTCTGAATGGCGTGGCATTCACTATCACCACACCGGGTGTGTTTCCGTCGCCGTCTGTCATAGCCTTCCTGAATACTCCGATTAGTTCGTGGACGCTCGTGGATGGTGAGGTAGCTGCGTCACTCGGCGCATATCCCACCATACCTGCTAAGGCAATTCAGGCTAAGAGTAATCCGACTACATCGAAATCTATCACTGTTAATTCTGGCCTATATGACGTCACGAATCCTCAGTATTCGCTCGCAATCAATGTAGGATCCGCTCCACGATTTTATCGTTACGTTAGCCCACTGACTGAAGTCACAGACACTTTCACTGGATCCATTGTACTCACGCTCTGGAATGGTTCGCTACTGACTGAGACTGCAACATTCACTAATGCAACTCTGCAGCAAGTTGCGACTCAGATCAACACAGTAACCGCTCCGTGGTCACCAAATCAAACCAATGCGTACGTGGTGACTTTGGGTCAGACGCAGTTTCTCCAGATCGATTCCGGCGTGACGCCTGCCACCTCAACTGCGCAAGATATCGTGTTGTCGCTCGGAACCGTATCAGTTGTTGACAATGCAGACGCGAATTTAGATTTCAATTTCGTGCCGCTGTCTACCAATGCGAACGATGTGTTGCCTCAGCAACAGTATCAGTGGGCATTTGCGCTACGGGAAACTGTCTCAGGGGCGCTCGGCAACATGTCACCCGTCGTTACTCTGGCCCAACAGAACATATCCGGTTTCGCCAATCTTACGATCAATATTCCGCAAGTTCCTGCGAACTACATGGTCGAAGTATACCGGACGGCTGATGGCGGATCCACACTTCTATTCCTTGGCTACGCAGTCTGGAACCTGACCTCACTCGTATACACATTCATCGATATCTTCCCTGACTCATTCCTAAACGCTCAATTGGTTGGGCCTATTGCGGAAGCCAACGATCCACCGCCAGTTGGTCTATCCGGTGTTGTAAGTCATCAACAGCGATTGTGGGGATTCGTACTTGATAAGGTTTATTATGCTGGTGGACCTGATACGGTTAATGGTGACGGGAATCAAGCGTGGCCACCTGCCAACTTCTTCCAAGTGCCGGGAAACGTAGTCAAACTTGAACCCACCGACTTTGGCCTCGTAGTCGTACTCAAGAATGATCTCCACATCATACTCGGTGTCGATACCTCATCGTTCTATGCTAAACGTTGGCTAGTTGGTTATGGTGCAATCAATCGTAATGCATCATGGGTCGACGCTGACACCCTCTACATCTATACCACTAAGCAGCAATTGTTCGCGCTCGGTCGAACTGAGGAGCAGGAGATTGGCTTCCCTATCGCCGACCAACTGCAGGGAGCATTTCCTGCTTCCGTCTCCAATCTAACCTATCACCGCAATACGTCGCTGGATGAAGCACTCTATATATCGGACGGAAATATCAACATATTCCGTTATGATAAGCGCACCAAAAGTTGGGCCACTAAAGCGCGTCCGTTAATGGGTGCAGGTCGCGTCAAGTCCATAGAATCTGCTATCGGCGTTCAATCTCTACTAAACGGTGTCGGTCAAAATTGGTTTGTTCGTAACTTATCCATATTTACCGATAATGGCGTGGCATATCCTTGTACGGCTACTGTCGGCATACTTCAGGTTGCGACACCCGGTCGATGGATTACACTCGACAACATTGGCATTCAAACGTGGGCGCACGGAGGCTCACTTCCATCTATCTCACTACTCAATAATGAAATCACTGGCACATTCATATCGTTATTCAATCCTGTTCCTGATCCTCCTGATCTCTATGGGATTGGACCAAATATCCAATTTGGCCCTCAGACTTTGCTTCAGTATCGATGGTATCTCAAGTCGTCTCAAGTCCCGTTACCTATGAAGATGAATACGATCCAAATGACGATGGCCTTTCCTGCCGAAGCCTTCAAAGCTGAAGTCCTTGGCATAGCATTCAACGAGCAATCGAGGTACTAGGATGATTCCGACCCGTCCTACTCAAAGGGAGCCAATCGAAACTTGGCACAGCAATCCTCGACTCGTTTCTGGGCGTGCGAATAAGCAACAGGGAGTCACCACACTAGTCACGGCACAGCAGGGCATTCCCCAACCTGTGACCAACCTTAGTGGCTCCAAGTCGACTCAATCGATTAACGGACAGTCTTGGATACGCGTCAACCTGACACATGCGCTTAATCCAGATGACCAGACCTTTTCGCACGCTCAGGTGTGGGCTAAAAACTATCTCGGTAATCCCAACTTCCAATTGATGTCAGGATCCGAAACTTCACCCCACACCCTTCTACTTCCGCCTACAGGAGACAATGTTACATTCGCAATACGTTCCATTGGTCGAGATGGCTCACTCTCACCTCTCGATCAGAGTCCCACTCACACCCTTCAATTGAGCTAAGGAATCTAATGCCAACCAAGCATGTTTGGGTAAGACGCCTAGAACAGAAAGACATTCCGCAACTGAGTCAGTGGCTTCTCGACACACCTGACAACCACTACGACAAAGAGATCTTCTTCTATCCGCAAACGATCACACTCGTAGCCCATAAAGATCGTAACCTCGTATTTATGCCGCTCCAACTCACAATTACACTGGAGTCGCTCGCTGTCAATCCTGAGAATACGAATACTGAGACGTCACTGAGTATGGCCGAACTGATGCGGACCGCAGTCTATGAAGCCAATCTACGCGGCGTAAAAGAAATATACTTTGTCGGCACGAACGCAGACACCATTAAGTTCGCGGAACATAGAAACTTTGAGAAGATCGAGCACCCGGTCTTTAGGATCAAACTAGATGAACTACCTTAAAACTGTCGGCCCACTCTTCTACTTCAAAGCTTCTGAACAGCAGAAGGAAGCCGCTGACCAAAATCAAGCCTTCACCACTCAGCTTCAGGGCATGTTCACGAATCAATTCCAGAACGCTCAGAACATCCAAGGTGCGCTCAATGCTCAACTCCAGTCCATCACGAATCAAGGTTTGGCGGGAAGGGGGCTTATTAACGGTGAAGAGGCGGCTCTTCGAACCAACTCAACCGAAAATCAGGCTCAGGCTAATGTCCAAGGTCAGCGCGCCCTTCAAGCACGTGTGGCTCAAACTCCGCTCACTGGTGGTGCGCTCGGGCAAATTGTCGGTCAACAGACTGCCAACAACGCAGCCCAGAATGCCGCAGCCCAACGCAATATCACTCTCCTCAACGCCAATCTCGCTCGACAGAATGTGGGACAGGGACTTAGTGGACTTACAAGTCTATCTGGTCAAGAGGCAGGACTCGCAGGTTCTGTTGGAGGAATGGCTGTTAACAACGCGTCGAACTCTTACAACGAAGTAACTCAGGCTCACCAGCCTTCCAACTTCTGGGGCAATCTCGCTGGCGGTGTCGTAGGTGGCGCACTCAATATGGTCGCACCGGGCATAGGCTCATCCATTGGCTCCTCTATCTCAAATGGCATCAATGGACCGGCCAATGTACCAACCGGATCTGCCTCCATGCCGACCTCTTACTCAGGTCCATCTGGTGGAGGTTCACTCGGACTCGCTGGTGACTTAGGCTTCGGAACTGGTATGGCTGCAGTCAATGGGCCGTCGCAGGAAGACTACGAAGGTGATGAGTAATGCTAACTCGACTTGAGGCTCTAGCTGATGCCATATCCTACTACAACCAAGCGCACGAACCCACGTCGCCTGCATATCGAAATCGAAATCCCGGCAACTTGCGTGCTTTCTCCCTCCGCCACGTACATGATGAAGACGGACATCGAATCTTTAATTCGATACTTGACGGCTATCAAGCGTTGCTCTACGACATTAAAATTAAAGCTTCGGGCAATAGTCACTCAAAGCTAAAGAAACTCGATCCTACCCTAAACGACCTGATGCGTACCTATGGTCACTCTGGGGTTAAGGTTGGCGACTATATTGCCAAACGAATCAGAAAGGCACTCGGAGACGAAACCATCACCGGAGATACTCTCCTTTCGTTCTTCATGGTCATCTAATGCCAGATCCTCAAAACGTAGTATCGCCTGACGCCAACTCGACCGCACCCTCACCTGCTCCCGTTTCCACCAACCTAACCGGCGCAGGTGTCGATCAACCTATCCAGCCATCCTTCACCTCGATGCTGCAGCAGCAACTCGCTCAACCGCAGGCTGCTCCGCCTCAAGCGCCCTCGCCTGTCGTTCCGCCACAGAACTCACTACTCTCCAATCTCCTACGCGGAGCTATTGCAGGTGCGGCTGGTGGACTCAAGGGCGGACTCGAAGACGTAGCCGCTGCCGGTCAACGTCCGACTCGTGGTATGGGTATGGCTTACGGCGAACAGAACGCAGCCGATCTACAAGCTAAGGAGCAACAGAAACAGCAGCAAGCTCAGCAGCAACAGCAGCAGGCTTTCGAGAACGCCAAATCAACCTATGAGATGAATGCGCAGCAGCAACGTGATCGCGCCCTCAACCTGCAATCACTCATGGGTGCCTACCACATGGCTCAGGAGATGGACGCCGCTCCCATTGAACGCCAGCAGGAATATCAGAAGGGTCAGCAGGAACTTCTCCACCAATACGCAGATGTGCAACAACTGACTCCCTACGGAACCTTCCAAGGTCTGCCTGCGGTCATGCAGTGGATGCAGCAACACCCAACCACTCCCGTACAACAGGTCCACATCACCGACCCTCAAGGTCGCGATCAAATCACATTGTTCCCTATGTCCCAAGCAATGGTATCCTCAGAAGACGCCAACGCTCAGATGAAGGCCATCGGATCAGACTTCAAATATCCGCCCGGGACTCAGGTTCGCGCCGATCAACTTCATAACAATCTCGGTCAGCAGCAACTCGAAGTATCGAAGCAAATAGGCGAAGAACGCATGCAACGACTTCGCAATCAAGAGGAAGATCGTCGTCAAGCTGCGACCTTCGGCCACGAAGAAGCGATGGAGAAGCAGCGTGAAGACTTCCAAACCCAACTAGCTCTCGGCAAACCGCCAGCCTTCCTCAACGCCATCAAACCCATCGATACCGAATATCGTAAGGGCTTCACAGATGCAGGCAACCAAATTACTAAGGTCGACGCAGCCAAGCAACTAGTTAACGGCAATCAGGCCGGTCAAGGTCTGTCTGCGGCCAAAGTCCTCACCGCTACAGTCTCCGGTCAAGGCTCAGGCGTACGTATCACAATGCCTGAACTCCAGATGTTCATGCAAGCACGCGGCATCAAAGAAGACGCACAAGCGTGGCTCAATCACATAACCGGCAACTCTGAATATGCTGACTCGCAGCGTCAACAGATCTCCCAAGTCCTAGACGACGTCAAATCTCGCCTCATGCAGAAACAAGCAGTCTACAACGACGGCCTAAACAAACTGCATGCTGCAGGCAACTACAAAGACGCCACAGACGTCGACAAGAACCAGCGCCAAACCATAGTCGATATGGAATCAGGAAAGATCCCGCTCGCAGGTCAACCACAGTATCAAACCAGTCCGTCAACCGGCAGAACGCGCATGTCGACTGATGGAGGCAAAACGTGGACCGAAGTGACTAAATAATGCCAGACCCTCAGAGTAATCCTCAAGCCGCACCTCAATCCGATCCCGGCGATTGGACGCCAGTATCTAGTCCGAACCAGCCGACCGCAACTATCCCGCAGGGTTCTAGCAGTCAACCTACGGGTGATCCCGGTGACTGGCAAGCAATCAAGCCGGGTACACCTGAGCACCAATCGCTGCTCTCTAGACTCGGATCTGGCGCATTCAACCTCGCTGAAGACGTTGCATATCCGCTCATTGGTGCAGCAGGCGGTGCCGCTCTCGGTCTGGCTGCAGGTGCGCCAACTGGTCCCGGTGCAATCGCATCTACTATCGGTGGAGGTGTGCTTGGCGGAATGGCAGGCAATGAACTCAAGCGTGCCGTGCGTGAGAACACTGGTCGCGGCGACCTGAACTCAACCGGCGCTGCTCACGTAGCCGATACACTCTCAGCGGGTGCAGGCGGCGCTGCTCAGGAAGCGTCTGCAGCCTACAAAGCATCTGGTACAATTGGCAAGATCCTGCCGCAAGTAGTCGAGGATGCTAAGGAACTCGGCATCAACATGACGCCCGGTTCCACTGGCGGCAAACTTCTATCGTGGATCGAGTCCCATGTCCGCTCGAATCCGCTCTCGTCCTCTATGGTCAATCAGGGCATCGATAAGACTACGAATACCTCGGTCCTGAATGCAGGTAAGCAACTGGCCGACAATATCGCCCAAGTCTCACTCACTAAGGATCCTCAAGCACTCGGCAACGCCATCCAATCTGCAGGTGCATCCGTGCAGAAAAATGCTGGCGTGCTCTATGATCAGGCTCTAGATACCATCGAGAAAGCTGGCGGATCCAATGTACCGATCCAACTTCAGCCGCAAGTATCTGCCACTGCGCAGAAACTCTTAGGCGACATTCAATCCAATCGCGGCGACTTTGCGGACGTCTTCAAGACGCAGCAGGATCGCCAACTCGCCATTGACACGCTCTCGAAGTTTGCCAATCCGAATGTCCCGACCGGGCGCACGCTTCTAGGTGCAAACATTACACGTCCCGCCGTTCTACCTTGGCAGGGTGCGCGCGAAATAGTCTCCGATCTAGGCGCACTCACACGCAGCGGCGATACCACACTTGGTAAGGGCGCGCTCACTCAACTTAAGACTGCACTCCAAGACTCCATGCAGACGTCACTCGATGCTGCTAAACCGGGACTCGGCACAATGTTCCGTAACGCATCTCAGAACTACGCCAAGGTTCAGGACACTATGTCCAACCAAGTAGTCGAACACTTGATGGACAATCAGTCGCCCGAAAACGCCGCTAAGTACCTACTCTCGAACGGCTCCTCGATCTCGAACACTCAGGCACTTAAAGCAGCCATTGGTAGTCGAGGTGCGCCCCTAGTTCAAGGCTCCGTATTACGTGAACTCCTCGACACATCAACCAACTTCTCCAACAACACGCTGAAACCGCAGACACTCTTGGAGAAGTGGAACGGACTTGGAGAAGCCGCACAGAAGGCGTTATTCCCAGATCCTCAGCACCTAGCCAACGTTCAGAAGTACATGAATGTAGTCGACCGCTTCGCGCAACCGATTGCAGATCAGACTGCAGCCACTAACACATCTACTGCAGCCAAAGTTTCGATGCACACCATCCCCATGCTAATCGCCGCATCACAAGCGGCGAATCATCCGGTAATCGCCGCAAGCACAATGGGCATAGTATTTGCGCCACAGGTAGTAGCCAAGCTACTAGCAAACGCACAAGGCGCACAAGCATTAGCTAAAGCGGCCACATCACCAGCAGGATCTTACGCGCAGAAAGTAGCCATCCAGTCTGCTATGCAACTCGCGCACTACTACTCAAAACGCTCTGACAACCCCCAATCAGGCTCAGGAGCAACACAATGATTCAATCGAATGAAGCTCTCGAACTATTGAAGCGGATCGACGCACGTCAAGATAAGCTCATCACACTCTTAATCGGTGACCTCGATAAAGAAAATCCACGCGCACGTCTCCCTGTACTCGAAGCCTCTGTCGATAAACATGATGCTCGCATAGACAACCTAGAAGACGCGAAAACGAAAATCATAACATTCTCCACCATCGCATCATTTGTCATCATGGCTCTCGGTCGCTTCCTGTGGCCCTCCAGCGGACATTGATCTTAGGAACCCATTCGGGATAGTTGGGACTCATCACATGGCAAACTTTGAACTCGCACTTGCAGATCTACTGAAGGACGAAGGCGGATTCTCAAACAATCCGCATGATACAGGGGGCGAGACGGTCTTTGGCATTAGTCGCGTCTTTAACCCTGTATGGCTCGGCTGGATCGAAGTAGATCGTCTGCGTAAGATCCACTCCAACTTGGTCGACTTGAACGCGGCACTCGCTCAATCCAGCTACGTTATGACTGCAGTCGGCAACTTCTATCGCTCGATCTATTGGAACTTCGACGTCATCAAGGACCAGAACGTAGCGAATCGCATGCTCTCGATGGAAGTCAACTTTGGGAAGGGTACGGCTGTCCGCATCATACAGCAGGCTCTCATACGCCTCGGGGCCAACATCCACCTAGACGGATCGCTTGGACCATCCACACTTCTAGCACTCGAATCAGTAAACGACAATGACCTTATACATGGACTTCGAGCATATTCCGCTCTCTATCGTCTGCATAAGGTCATCAAAGATCCAGATCAAATTGTATTCGCTGAAGGCTGGCTCTGGCGCGACACCGCTTAACGAATCACTACCACATCAATTTCAATTACTCCCTCTTTAGTGTATTTATCGATTGATTCGATATCAACCCGTAGATCACCTTCAATGGGCTCCCCGAAGTATTCGTCCGTAAGATAAACTCGTAGCTCGCCGTTAAATTCCTCTAGTTTTGTTATCAACTCATTGACGGTCATTTCTTCACCACCAATACTTTCAGATTCCCTATAGCGACTGTCTTCGCACTCGACGCTGGTTCGAGCACACCGACAAACACCGTCACATTGGCCGGACCTGAATTCAATGAATTGACAGTCAACGGTCCCGTATATACTGAACTCGTAGTGGTCGGTGTCGTACCATCCAGCGTATAGTAGATCGTGATAGCCGGTAAAGGTGTCGGACCCTTCTGTACCAGCGTGACAGTCTGAATGGCTGACGTAGGTTGGAACGTTTGACCATCCGCACGCGAACAGATATAAATCAACGTAAGCACCACCACAACAAAGAACAAAACTGCTGCAAGCTTCGACATACTAATCTCCCTGTACACCTAATTGACCTACTAAACGTCTGCGTGCTGCAGCCGCTATCGTCTTAACCTTGAATCGATCCACGCCGAGATCTAGACCAACTTCTGTCATATCGCGGCCCTTGAAGTAATGCTCATGCACCACGAACCTCTGCTCATCCGTCAATCGATCTAAAGCCTCATGCACAGACATTTCCTCGATCAAGCCTGACTTACGAACTAAGTGCTCCTCATGGTCCTCAAGTGCTTCCTGCCAACCACGATATAGTTCCGCCTCGAACACATAATATTCAGAGAGTGTCATGCCTAGTTCCTTCGCAATGTCTTCCACATTCGGCTCCCTCTGCAGCTTCCTTCTCGCAGTTAGTTTTGCAGATCCATGCAGACGACTCTGTTGCGCATATTTACGTGGTAATGGGGATCGTGATCTCATACCATCTATCATCGCGCCCCAGATACGTTTGAATGCCCACGTCTTGAAGTCGCCCTTCTCGGGCCTATAAGACTTCTCAGCCTGCATCAAGCCGATCACACCATCCTGATACAGATCGTCATATTCGACTTTGTGATTAGTCTTCCACTCCATTGATCTTGCTGCCTTCACTACTAATGGAAGATGTTCGAGTGTCATATGTATCCTTTCGATCATCCCTTGTCAGTGTTTCAACCGTGCGCTGAAGTTCAGCTAATACCTCATACGCTGCATCGGGCGGCCACATTCGCGGCATCCCGTCCGGACTTCCGATTCCGTCAGGATCGCAAATCAAATAATCTGAGTACTGCCCTATAACAACTTTTGTGCTATCTATTTTCATTTGGTGTAAAGATCGCTGCCGGTGTGAAGATGGCTGTCAATTGTCCGCGTGAATCCAATTTTAATTCCAACTTAGCGCCGAAGATCCACTCAACGGCTCGCGGCGTATACTTATCGCGTCCCGCAACATCGAGATCATAGTTTGTGAACGCAATCGGAACATCTTTCTTTATCACATTCGCCACATTGATCTCAGTCTCCTGAGTTCCCATATCCACTGACCACACATTCGGCGCGTCAGAGTGCCGATTAAAATAGGTACGAAACATGTCCACCTCTCCCGTTGTAACTCCCGCTAGTCCAGTTCTAGACATTCGTGACCAGATCGCCATGTCAGCCTTACAGGGCATGCTGTCTGCTGTGTATCCCGGCACCCCTGCTCAACTATCGGCTCAGGCTTATGCTCTGGCTGATGCGATGCTTGCTGTAAAAGCAAGTTCCGATCCCTATGGTAATCCCTAAGTGCATTCAGCCAAAATGGAGACATCCTCTAAACCCTCCCAGAAACTACGTCGTTGGTTCAACGGCTTCAATAAGCGATACTTCGATTCCCAAGTCCCGTATGTGCTGCTCGCCTTCGACGACTGTAAGGATGCTGCGGGGCTGACACATATCGTAAACGGAGTCCCCGTAAAGATCTCCATCGACATCGGACTCTTCCACTTCGGTAAGATGGCTCGTATCGTCCTCCTCCACGAAATGATCCACGCAAAATTCCCGCGTGCCAGTCACGGACCCGTCTTCAAGCGAGAGTTGCGACGTCTGATTGACCTCGGAGCATTCGATCTCATGCTCATGTGACTCGTTCATAGTAAACACTAGATCACAATTACGATCCCAGTGCGCCTCGACAACTATCCCACATGGGTTCTTGCTATCGACCGACATTTCTCTGACTCTCCCATCGCGCCTCAATCGAGGCAATCAATTCCTTCAACTCACTGAAGTCACTGTAGTTTTTTATCAACCGAAAACTACGATCATATTCCTTTAATACCGTCAATTCAGATGGATCGTCAACTGTAGCTCCGTTCATTACTACGAATAGCCGACTACCCATTATCGTCTCCCCACTAAGCGGCCAATAGGATGTGTATCAAGCGGAGGCGTCCAATAGACACGATGCGGCGGTGCTCCGAACAGTAGATGCAAAGTCAAGATGAATAGTGCCATTATACTTCCTCCGTCATATTTCCGTAATTTGGCCCATGCTTGTAACCGAACGGTATAACGTAGCCGTTCATTTGCGGGATTGGTGAATCGAGTATCTCGCGTATGCGTCGTACAGTGCGTTCGCCGTCACTACCCCGAGGTACGCTATAGACGAGGCTGTCGTGAACCACAAGAAGAGGAACAAGCCCCATTTCAGCCCTAATGTCAAGTGCGCGTTGATTAACAACTTCGGCCCCATCTGAGCAGCCATAATAATGTAGAGCACGTTTAGTCCGCTCATGATCGTTCTGCGCATATATACCACGTCTCCTGCCAAAGTTATTCCGTATAAAGATATCACCCCTAGACATCGCGTCTAGGGTTTTTTGCTGCCACTCGTAGGTGGCTGGATAGGCTGCGAAGTATCCCTGTTGTAGAATCTCAGCCTTTCGGATAGAATCTCGCTTGACATTTCCGTAGATCCGCTCAGCCAAGTGATATGCAGTTTCTTTGTAATTGGATGCGTGGACCACCGTCTTTCCAATCTGCCGCTCGATTTTAGTGACATCGTCTATCCTCTTCTCAAATATTCTGGATGCCGTAACCTTGTGCGCATCCGAATGCTTGTGATCTTCCATCATCTGTGAATCTTGCGCATTGTACGCAACCGTGCGGCCTTCAAGGTTCTTCCCATCGAAATCAACGATAAATTCATCATCCGAATTGGGAAGAATAAACTGTTTGAACTCGGGCGGGATGTTTTGTGCGTTAGGACCAGCAGAACTAAATCGAGCCACCGCAGTCCCGGTAACATTAAACCGTGGATGAATTCGCCCAAGATCAATAGCCGAATCGCTAAACCAAGCATCGAGTCCCTTTCCTTCATCCTTGTACTCTATTAGATGCTTCAGGACCGGGTGAGGATTCTTTTTCGCCGCTCGGGTCAGTGTCTCGTAGTCAGTCCCATCCAACATCAATCCCTCACCCTTAAAATACTTGGTGATCTGCTGCCAGCTACCGGGATTGAACGGCAGATCTGCAGCAATCTGCTTACGTCTCGCTGCCCACTCAACCTTGTAACGCTTCAGTCCCTCCGAATCGACCTTAATCCCACGCTGCTCCATTTCCCACGTCAAGTGCGCCAACATCTGATCCTTATCGAGCAAATGCTGCTGCTCCGTCTGCATCAGGTCTTGCCACAATCCCTCATACAACCCAAAGTTATAGGCGGCATCTCGACCATTGTAGGCCAAAATGTCGCCTTTCTCATTCTTCCACCGCGTCGTCGGCTTATACAATCTTACCATCGAATCCAGATCATACAGTCCTAGACCCGCCAGATGTGGATGAATCAGGTGAGCTAGGACGAAGGTGTCGACAATATGATCCGATTTAAATGAAACAGGACTGCCCCCAAGTCTAGGTAGATCTGCCGTAATGACGTTATGTCCGACCATCCGAGTGGCGTCCCCAAGGTGTTGATTGACCGTTCTAAGTCCGTCCGCAACATCATGAGTG
>Ga0210387_10003071_pt1 | contig 12814 bp, 12 predicted proteins | sample IncBWC7OmetaG_FD_160108 | JGI IMG/M metagenome (GOLD analysis project Ga0210387, IMG submission 160108) | Forest soil microbial communities from Barre Woods Harvard Forest LTER site, Petersham, Massachusetts, United States - Inc-BW-C-7-O ...
TGCCGTCGGTGAAAACGATCTTTGGTCGCGGCGCTGTTGACGCCGGACTTCATTCGCCCGGCGTGCAATTTGCACCGCTCGACGAACACAGGGGCAATGACGATGCACCCCTGCGCGACAAGCCGCAGCCCTCCGATTTGGCTTGCCTGATCTACACCGCGGGCACGACCGGTCCTTCCAAGGGCTGCATGCTCAGTTACAACTTCATGTGCAATCTCGCCCGGCTGCAACTCAGAGCGGGACCGGCGACCGAACGCGACATCACGATCACGCCACTGCCGCTGTTTCACATGAATGCGGTCTGCGTGGGCGTGCTTTCCAACATCCTAGTCGGCGCGCGCGTGGCCATTCTGCCGCGCTTCTCGGTGTCGAACTTCTGGCCGGAGGTGCAACGCTCGGGCGCCACCATCGCCTCGATCTTGGGTGGCATGGGCGCGCTGCTCGCGCAGGCGCCCGACAACGACGCAATGAAGCATTGCTTTGGGCAAATCCACACAGTCCGAGGGAATCCGTTCACGGAGAGTACCAAGGAGATTTGGCGGAAACGCTTCGGTGCGCGCCAGGTGGGAGGCAACGGCTACGGTCTGACCGAGGCTTGTGTTGTTACCTCGCTGCCCGCAGGGGAATATGCGGCGCCCGGTTCCTCCGGTAAGCGCATTCCTGATTTCGACGTGCGCATTGTCGATGAGCTCGATCGCGAATTGCCCGCCAACGTGCCGGGCGAGATCGTGGTTCGCCCATTGCGTCCGGACATCATGTTCCAAGGATACTGGGGACGTCCTGAAGAGACGCTACGTTTGCTGCGCAACCTCTGGTTTCATACCGGCGATATCGGCAAATTCGATGAGCAGGGATTCTTCTATTTCATCGATCGCAAGAAAGACTATTTGCGACGGCGCGGCGAGAACATCTCGAGCTTTGAGATGGAATCGGCGTTTGCCCAGCATCCGCAAATCGCCGAGGTCGCCGTCCATGCCGTGCCCGCGGTCAACGGAGAGGATGATGTAAAAGTGACCGCGGTGCGTCAGCCTCAGTCCCAGCTGACAGAGGAAGACTTATTTCGCTGGTCCATGGGCAAGGTTCCTTACTATGCCTTGCCGCGCTACATCGAGTTTCGCGAATCACTGCCGAAGAACCCACAAGGACGAGTGCTCAAGTATGAATTGCGTGAGCAGGGCAGGACACCGACGACCTGGGACCAGGAAGAGACTGATATCAAGATCGAGAAACGCTAAAACGGAATAGAAGGACCCCGGTGTCCCGCCAGCAATAAGGTGAATGAATGGCTCAGAATAACGAAACAGTGGTGATCGCAGGCGCGGGTCTCATGGGAACAGGCATTGCTCACGCCTTCGCCTCGTCGGGATTCGCCACGGTGCTGGTGGACACGAATTCTGCCGCGCTGGATAAAGCACGAAATGAAATCACGGGAATATTGCGCAGCGGCGTGAAACTCGGAAAGCTCGCAGAGGCAGACGCCGTGGCCGCGGCAGAGCGGCTCACCGTCAGCACCCAGCTTGCGGCAGCCTGCCGCGGCGCCAGGTTGTTCATCGAAACCGTATCGGAGCAACTCGGGGTCAAGAAAGCCGTCGTCGCAGAAGCCCAGCCCGTTCTCGCAGCCGATGCCGTCATCGCCACCAACACATCGGCGCTTAGCGTGACCGAAATCGCTACCGCCGTGCCATGCCCGGACCGCGTGATCGGCATGCATTTCTTCAACCCCGTCCATAAAATGAAACTGGTCGAGCTCGTGATGGGATTGGATACCTCGGAGGCGACGATTGCGCGGGCGCGCGACTACACCCAGGCGATCGGTAAGACCTCCATTGTCGTCAATGAAACTCCCGGACTGACCACAAGCCGGATGTCGGCAATGCTCGGCAACGAAGCGATGTACATGCTGTTGGAAGGTACCGCCAGTGCAGAGGATATCGACACCGCGCTGCGCCTGGGCCTCAATCACCCCATGGGCCCCTTGGAACTCGGGGATATGACCGGCTGGGATACGCGCCTGGCGGTGTTGAGATACCTGCATCAAACGCTGGGCGAGAGATTTCGGCCGTGCCCATTGATCATCAAAATGGTGGCGGCCGGACGCGTCGGTCGTAAAGCCGGGCGAGGCGTGTATGTGTATGAAGACGGCCAACGAGTACCGGGTTCGGGGCTCAAGGCGGCGACTGGATTATGAGCTCGGTGGTGATTGTCTCAGCCGCGCGTACCCCGGTAGGTCGCTTCCGCGGTAGCCTCTCGGATGTGCGCGCAGATCATCTGGGCGCGCACCTCATCAATGAGCTCATTGGCCGCGTCGGCTTGACCTCCGCTCAAGTCGACGATGTCATCTTCGGATGCGTGACTCAGGTGGGCGAGCAGAGTGCCAACATCGCGCGCACGTCGATCCTCGGCGCGGGATGGCCGGTCACGATTCCGGGAATGACCATCGACCGCAAATGCGGTTCAGCAGAGGCGGCCGTTCATGTGGCCGTCGGCGCCATTGCCGCGGGTGCCGCAGATGTCGTCATTGCGGGAGGTGCAGAGAATATGTCGCGCGTGCCGATGGGCGGCAATCGCGATGTTCACGGGCAGCCATTCGGTTGGCTGGCGGCGCAACGCTTTGATCTTGTCAGTCAAGGCGAGGCAGCCGAGCGCATTATTGACGCCTGGGGCCTTTCGCGGCAGGAACTCGACGAGTATGCGGTGGAAAGCCATCGTCGGGCGGCAGCGGCGGCCGGCGCGGGCTTTTTTCGCAAAGAGATCGTATCGATCCCGGTCGCGTCGTTGAGCGAGAATCGACAGAGCACCGCACCCGTATTCGCCGAGGATGAGACCATTCGCCGCGAAACCAGCAAGGAGAAACTGGCCACGCTTAAAACCAGTTTTCGACCCGCAGGTCGTGTCACCGCCGGCAATGCATCGCAAATTTCCGATGGCGCCGCCGCCGTGTTGCTAATGTCTGAACGCGCCGCACAGCACCTCGGTCTTAAGCCGCGCGCGCGAATTCGTGCACTGACAACCGTAGGATCCGATCCGACGCTCATGCTGACCGGCCCGATCGCGGCCACGCAAAATGTCTTGCAACGAGCAGGACTCACGAAGGAAGACATCGATCTGTTTGAGGTGAACGAGGCGTTCGCCTGTGTGCCGCTGGTATGGATGCGCGAGATGGGCATTGGAATCGACCGCTTGAACGTCAACGGCGGCGCCATAGCGCTGGGACATCCTCTCGGGGCCAGCGGTGCGAGGATCATGACGACGCTGTTGCACGAGCTCGAGCGACGCCAAGCGCGCTTCGGGCTGCAGGCAATTTGTTGCGCGGGTGGCATGGCGACCGCGACAGTACTTGAACGGTTGGACTAAATAGCGGGGAGGGCGGCATGCCGAGAGTCATTCCCGTACCTGTCGAATCATTGCCCTCTGCGCTTGCGACGTTAATTGAGAAAGGCCGGGCCAACCGCATGCTCAGCTCCACGATTCCCGTACAAATTTGGGCGCATCGCCCCGGCGTTGCTATCGCCTGGTTGAGAACACTCGAAGAGATGCACCTGCGCAGCTGCCTCCCTGAGCGCTTGCGTGAACTCGTTCGGTTGCGCATCGCCAGCATCACCACCTGCGAGGCGTGCATGCTGGCGCGCAAATCGGACACCGTCACGGAAGAGGATCTCGCCTGCCTGGCGGCCGACCATCCGCGTTTCAGCGCCGCCGAGCGCGCAGCGTTGCGTTATGCGGAACTATTCGCAGGCGACTATGCAGCGATTGACGAAGCCCTGTTCGCCGCGCTCGCGCAGCATTTCAGCACCGAGCAGATCGTGGAGTTGAACCTGTATTGCGCGCTGATGCTCGCCGGCGGCCGGATGACCTATGTGCAGCGCGGTTACGAGGAGGCACCGGTCGCTGTCGGCACTACAGCGAGCGACTGATGATTTCTTTCATGATCTCGGAAGTTCCCCCGTAGATTCTGGCGACGCGCGCATCGACCCAGGCCCGAGATACCTTGTACTCGCTCATGAACCCGTATCCGCCGTGCAGCTGCAAGAACTCATCGAGCAAACGTCCCTGCATTTCTGAGCCGACCAGCTTGGCCATTGCAGCAGTGTCGGGCGTCAGTTCACCCCGCATCACCTGGTCAAGACACTGATCGACGAATGCGCGCAGCATCGTGAACTGCGCTTTCGCGTCGGCAAGCTTGAAGCGGGTATTTTGATAATCGAAGACTGACTTGCCGAAAGCCTGTCGAGCTTTGGTGTAGGCAATCGTTTCCTCGAGCAGCGTTTCGATCGACTGGGCTGCACGGACGGCGATGATCAGCCGTTCCCAGGCCAATTGGTGCGATAGGTAGCGAAACCCTTCATTCTCCGCGCCCAACCGGTTCGAAACAGGCACGCGCACTTCGTCGAAAAACAGCTCCGACGTGTCCTGCCCTTTAAGCCCGATCTTCTGCAGCAACCGCCCTTTTCTGAAGCCTGCGCGGTCGGCTTCGACGCAAATCAGCGTCAGGTCCTTGGCCGCGGGGTCAAGCTTGACCGCCGTGACGGCCAAACCGGCGTTGCCGCCGTTGGTGATAAAGGTCTTCTGGCCTGTAATCACGTATTCATCGCCGACGCGCAGCGCGCGCGTACGCATCGACCGCAAGTCGCTGCCGGTATTCGGCTCGCTCATTGCGATGACGGCGATCAACTCACCTCGTGCCATCGGCGGCAGCCACTTCTGTTTCTGCTCTTCCGTTCCGTAGGCGAGGATGTAGTTGGCAACAATTTCGGAATGCGTGGTGAAGCCGACCGCCGTGGCATTCGCGCGCGCGAGTTCTTCGATCAGCACCGCCGAATGACCGTAGTCGCCACCCGAGCCTCCATAGGCTTGCGGAACGCTGACGCACAAGAGTCCCTCGGCACCTGCCTTGCGCCACAGCGCAGTCGGCACGATGCCTTCATGCTCCCATTGCGAAAGAAATGGAACGATCTCGCACTCGACGAAACGCCGCACCTGATCCCGAAATAGATTGTGATCGTCGCGAAACACCGGACGCATTGCGGACCTCTTTGTATTAGAACTTACCGTGCCGTTCAGCGGCCACTGCTGCCGGGCGGCGGTCGTTTCTCCAGAAACGCGCGCACCGCTTCGTGATGTTCCTCGGTATGGTGCGCGAGCGCTTGGAAGCTGGCCGAGAGCTCGAGCAGGCTATCGAGTCGCATGTGCTGACCCTCCCGCAACAGCCGCTTCGTGAGGCGTAGTGCATGACCGGGATTGGCGGCAATCTTGCGCGCCAGGGAACGCGACTCCCTGAGCAAGTCGGCATCGGCTGTTACCTGCACCACCAAGCCCCACTCGAGCGCTTTAGCGGCATCGATCGCTTCGCCGGTATACGCCATCAGGCTCGCGCGGGGCAGTCCGATCGCTCGCGGCAACAGCCACGCACCGCCGTCTCCGGGAACGATGCCGAGACGCACGAAGCTTTCGGCAAAAGTAGCGCTCTGCGCCGCCAATCGGATGTCGCACATGCAGGCCAGATCGAGTCCCGCGCCGATCGCCGGACCATTCACCGCGGCAATGATGGGTATTTCGAGTTCGTATAGCGCCAAGGGAATGCGTTGTATCCCATCGCGGTAATTATTGCGCAAGGCGTACGGCGAGCCGGCGAACATGCCTGCGCGGTCCTTCATGTCCTTGATGTTTCCGCCTGCGCAGAAGGCTTTGCCGGCACCGGTCAGTATCATCGCCTTGACGCTGAGATCGCGCCGCAGATCGCTACAAAGATCGGTGAACTCCTGCATCTGACTTGGATCGGTCAGCGCATTGCGCGTTTCGGGCCGGTTCATGTGCACCGTAACCACATCGTCCTCGCGTTCGATCAACAGGAAAGTACTCATGCGAGGATCTCCGTGGCGCCGAGTTCAGTTTTGGCGGTTTGCGTCAGCATGGGCCATAGCGTGCTTGATCCCGATTCGCAGACAGATTGACCGAGTCGCTGCGACCAGTAGTTTTGCGAGCCGTACTCAGCGCGCCACGCCCACAGGCGGCGAGTCTTAAGATGCAGGCTGTGTTCATCGGTGAAACCAATGGCGCCATGAACCGCGTGCGCAGTGGATGCGCCGATGCCGGCCGCTTCGCCCGCGCAAATCTTCGCCGCGATAATAGGTAGCGCCGTGAGCTCGTTGCCCGACTCGGCGAAAGCGGCCTCCGCCGCCAGGAGGCAGCACATCGTGTGTTCAGCCATCACGGCAATCTGTTGCTGGATCACCTGGAAGTGGCCAATAGGTTTGCCGAATTGCACCCGCTCGATGGCATATCCCGTGGTCATCTGCAGCAGCGACTGCAGCGCACCGGCTATTTGCGCCGAACGCAGCATGGCGCCACAGAGCAGCAGAAGATCAGGTTGTGTACCAGGGGGCAGCGGTTCTAAGTGAATGACACGAGCGCGCTCGAAGATGACGGTGTCGCGGGGTTCGCCGGCGAGATTGGTGCGACGATCGAGCTGCGCGGCGCTTGCCGTATCAATGACAACCAGCTGAGGAGTAGGTCCGGCGGCAACGGCGACGATTCGTTTCAGATCCCGTCCCCACGGTACCTTCTCCAACCGGCCGCTGGCCAGGCCATTGACGCAAGTCAACCGCGAGTGCGCGGCAATGGCGAGCGGGCCCTTCGCGGGCTGCAACCCTGCGCGGCCCAGCAACCAATTGGCCAGTAGCGTATCGGGAAAAGGCGCAGGTACCGCGTACGCGCCGGCCGCGCGCACTAACGTGAATGTGTCTTCCCATGCCGCACCCGCGCCGCCAAGCGCTTCGGGTACCGCAGCGAAGGTCATTTCAGCCTCCTCCAGCGTGCTCCAAAGTTCCGCGGGCCAAGCTCCCTCGGCAGATTGGTGAATCAAAGCGGGGGAGACCAGGTCGCCGAAAATACGCTCGATGGTCGTCTCCAAAAGATCGCGCATCAGCGAAGCTCCAGGCTACGTGCAATGATGCCGCGTAGAATTTCGCGCGTGCCACCGCGCAACGAAAACGAGGGAGCGAGCTGCGTGAGGTGTGCAAGCACCTTCTGATACTCGTTTCCTCGAGAGGAGGGCTCCGAGTCGTCAATCGCTTGCGCGATTTCCGGAATCTCCTGCTCGAGTGTCACTCCCAGGTCCTTGACGCACGCTGCTGCCACAGCCGGATTCTCGCCCGCTTGAAGTTGCGCGGTCACCGCGATAGACATGTTGCGCAACGTGAAGAGCCGTGCCGCGATGCGTCCGAGCTCCCGAGCCTGCAAGGCGTTGGGCGACCTGCCGACGTTATCGATGAGCGTATTCACCAGTGCCATGCAGCTCAAGATGCGCTCCGGTCCGCTGCGTTCATAGGCGAGTTCGGCTGTGACCTGTGCCCAGCCTTCCCCTTCGGTCCCGACCAAGTCGTCTTCAGCGAGTTCGACATTGTCAAAGACTACTTCGTTGAAATGCTCATCACCGGTTAGATCGCGAATAGGGCGTATGTCGATGCCAGGCCGCTTAAGGTCTACGATGAATTGCGACATTCCGCGGTGACGCTCGGCGCCTTTCTCCTGCGTGCGGGCCAGGGTGATCATGAAGTGCGACCGATGGGCGTTGGTCGTCCAGATTTTTCGCCCGTTCAGGACCCAACCATTCGCGTTGCGTCGCGCCCGCGTAGTGATGGAAGCGAGATCCGAACCCGAGCCGGGCTCGCTCATGCCAATGCAAAAGAAACTCTCACCGCGACAGATTCCGGGCAGAAACCGCTCTTTTTGTGCTTCCGTGCCATAGCGCAATACCATCGGAGCGCTCTGTCGATCCGCAATCCAGTGCGCGGATACCGGCGCTCCGGCGGCCAGCAACTCTTCGATCACCACATAGCGTGCGAATGCGGTCGCTTGTTGGCCGCCATACCGTTGCGGCAGCGTCATGCCGACCCAACCACGCTCGCCTAAGCGGCGGCTGAATTGCGCATCGAAGCCCATCCAAGAATCCGCACGACGCACTGCCGGAACACCGCGCAGCGCCTCGTCGAGAAATAGGCGCACTTCCTGACGCAATTCTTCGGCCTTTGACGGAATCCGACCGTATCGGAGCAAGCTCAGCATTGGGCAGTGTCGCTGCGCGAAGCGCGAGTCCCGGCCGGCAAGCCTCGGCTCCGCCAATCCTGCGGCGCGAGTTCCTGGGAGTCGAAATCAAGCTCCACGTCGACGCCATTGGGATCTACAAAAAAAAGCTGCCACATTCGAAAGGGCGCTGGGGTACGGATGATCCGATGGGGAATAGCGCGCTCATCCAACAGCGTCGTCGTGGCCAGAAGGCCCTGTGCGCGGAAGGCCATGTGATCCAGGGCGCCACGGCGCGGCTCGGGCATGTTGGGTACCTCGATGACATGCAATATCGGCTGATCCGTCGCGTACAGCCAGGCTCCCGGCACGCCGAAATCGGGCCTGGCGCCTGCCCGCAGCCCGAGCATGGCGTAGAAGGCCAGCGTGTCGTCCAGTCGATCGGTCACGATCGTAAAGTGATCCATGCGTTGAATTTGCATAGTTATTCCCGGCTATGTCGGCGAAAGCACCGCGGGCGATCACCAGCCGCGCGGAACGTAAAATACATTACACTGCACACAAATGGAATTTCTGTCTTGAATTAACCCCGCCCTTTGCGGCACTATAGCCCCGCAGCTTGGTGAACGCGCGCCCACACCGCTCGGCACTTTGCGGGATCGATACAACACTACGCAGCGGTTTGGGGGAGCATGTTCGAACTCTTGCTGTCGGCGGACATGATGGTGTCGGATCCCGATGCCATGGCCGAATTGTTGGTCTCCAGGCTCGGCATCTACAAGCACCCGCGGTGGCGCCAGGCATTCGACAATCACCCCTACATTGCCCACTTTTTGCGAGTCCATAAATCCCTGGCCGTGGCGCCGACGCGCGTCGAACCGCAGGGGCATTTGGACCGGCCGAACCCCGGCGACCCCCTGTTCCACGACTTCCTGGAAAGCTTAAAGGCCTTCCAGGGAGCGCACCGTCCGATTCTGACGCACTCGATTGTTGTTGTGACGCCCACATTGCAGCTCGGACAATTGATCGAGAGACTCGTCAGGCGTCGTCAGCCGTTCAGACTCGCGCAGCGCACGGCGGAGATGACCTTTGACCGACTCTGGGTCGGCGTGACGCCCGAGCAACCGCGCTACCAACCGACTGTCGACGGCGGACTATGCATCGAAGTCATGCCGCTCGAGCCTCTGCAGTTGCCGGCTGAAACCTTCGCGTTGCCGCCGCCATCTTTGCCGGAGGCTCGTCCCGGCGAAATGATCCGGGTCACCGCCCGCGGTTTTCTGGTGCGTGATCTTGATGACACCTTAAGTCGCTGCTCGTTGAATCTGGACTGGGAACCGGCGGGCCCGGTGGAGGCGTTGCAGAAAGAAGGCTATCGCCGGGCGAGGATGTCGTTCCGGTTGCCGCACAGCGCCTCTCTCGACGTAATCGAGCCTATACGGTGGAACAGTCCTGCGGGCCTGTATCTGCACAATTGGGGACCCGGCCCCTATTTCATACGTATCGGCGTCAAAGACCTGTCGGCAAAGGCCGAAGATCTCAAGGCGCGCGAGACGAAATTTACCTGGATGCCGGAATGCGAGGCTGTTGGTGGCCGGCCGTTGATTCGCATCGATCCGACCTGTCTCGACGGACAAATCTTCGAGTTCGAAGAGCTGCAATGACCGTTACACGGGCGGCGCTTTGAGACTCGTGACCTTCATTGGAGAAGATGCGCAGCAGCGGCTTGGAGCGCTCGTCGACAACGGCGCAACGGTGATCGATCTGCAGCGCGCGAACGTTGCGGCGCATGGAGGTCCGCGGCCGGAACTGGCAAGCGTACTGGCGCTGATCGAGGCGGGCGAGGAGGGCCTCCAGCTTGCTCGTGCGCTGCAAGGGAGTGCGCCTGCGCAAGCGCGCACGCACCGCGGCGACGTCAAGCTGCGTGCTCCCATCCAACCGCCGCCGCAGATGCGCGACTTTTTATGTTTCGAGTTGCATCTGCGCCAATGTTTCGAGTCCGCCCGTCGATTTCGCGCGCGTCGCGCGCCGGATCCCGAAGCGGCAATTCGTGCGATGGACACCGGCGCAGACGATCGCGCTCTTGAGGCCTTCAATCGACAGCCCATCTACTATAAGGCGAACCGTTTTGCGGTCATCGGCACCGATGAGGATGTGATATGGCCGAGTTTCAGCAAGGCCCTCGATTTTGAGCTCGAATTCGGCTGCTACATCGGACGCAAGACCAAGGACGTCGGGCGGGACGCTGCGCGTAAACATATTGTCGGCTACACCATCTTCAACGACATCAGTGCGCGTGACGCGCAGGCTTTGGAGATGCCCGGCATGTTAGGACCGGCAAAGAGCAAGGATTTCGATACCGCCAATGTGATGGGTCCAAGTCTGGTTACGGCCGATGAGATTGAGGACCCCTACGATCTCAACATGATCGCGCGAGTCAACGGCGAGGAATGGGGACGAGGCAACTCCCGTGATATGCGTTGGAGATTCGAGGACATCATCGCGCATGTGTCGCGATCAGAAACGCTATATCCCGGAGAATTTCTCGGCTCCGGCACTGTCGGCAATGGGTGCGGCTTCGAGCAGATGCGGTACTTAAAGCCCGATGACATCATTGAACTCGAAGTCGAGCAGATCGGCGTGCTGCGCAGTCGCGTTGTGCGGCCCGAAGCGACCAACGCTACGCCGGAGTAAGTCATGAAAGCTGCTGTGATCGCCGAGCGCGGCGCGCTACCCCTGCCAAGCGAGTTTTCCGAGCCGACCGCCCAGCCCGGCGCAATTCTGATCGATGTCGACACTGCCGGCCTCGGCGGCTGGGATACCTTGGGAGCCTATCGCTTGGGAGTGCAATTTCCCTGTGTGATTCGCGGCGAGGGTGTGGGTCGACGAGTGTCCGACGGTCGTCGAGTGTATTTCGGTGAACGATCGGTCGCGCCGTTCGGAGCCTGGGCGGAACGCACGATTGTTCCCACGGAAGAGGTCTGGGAGGTACCCGACGATGTCGACGATAAGACAGCGATTAGTCTGGGGATTGCGGCGACCGGGGCGATCGTGCCGCTGCAGCAGGCGAATATCCAGAGCGGCGAGAACGTCCTCATACTTGGCGCCACCGGCACCCTGGGACGGATCGCATTGCAACTGGCGCGTCGTTTTGGCGCCGGATACATCGTGGGCGCCTCGCGCTCCAAAGTCGCGCTTGCGAAGCTTAAGCAACAAGGTCTCGCCGATGAAGTCGTCGCCCTGGGAGAGGCCGACGATGTGACCGCGTTGAAGGCCGCCTCGAGAGAGGGGTTTGATGTGGTGCTGGATCTGGTGTGCGGTCAGCCGTTGCTAAATGCCCTGAAAGCGACTCGCTGGCGCGCGCGCATCATGACGATCGGTACCGGAGCAGGGCGGCAAATCAATCTCGACGTCGCCGACCTGTTGTTTCGCACACTTTCGGTCGTGGGTACCGGACAGCGAGCGCCACAAGACCGCCAGGCGATTTGGCAAGGTCTGCTCGCGATGAATCGACAACAAAAGTTCGAAATCGAGTACGCAGACTATTCCCTGCCGCGCGTCACCGAAGCTTGGCAGTCGCAGCTCAATGGCGCACACGCAAAGATCACCGCGGCCATGCGATGAAAATCGCGCGCATAGAGGATCGGGAAGGCAAGCGCTGCTGGGCCGCGCTCGATGATGAGGCACAATCGCTTCGCCGAATCGGGGCGCCGTTCGAGCAGTGGGCCAAGATCTTCCATGAGCGCGGATCTGCTGCGCTCGATTTGGCGACGCGCGTCGAAGCCTTATCGGAAGTCCGCCTGCTCGCGCCTGTGGATGAGCGGGCGCGTATCTTCGGTGTGGGGCTGAATTATCTCAGTCATCTGACCCGGCTTGGGCGCAGCAAGCCTCCGGCTCACACGATTGGCTACATCAAGCCTCAGTCGGCAATTGTGGGGCCGGGTGACAAAATCGCCTATCCGCCGGTAACGACTCAGCTGGATTTTGAGATCGAGTTAGTCGCAGTAGTCGCGCGCGCTCTCGGGGATGAAATGCAGGCATCATCCTGTCTGCTCGGGTACACGATCGGGAATGATATCAGCGCGCGCGACGCCGGCAAGAAGCTGGGCGTCCTCGATGTGTTCACCCAAAAGGCGCTGGATCGCACGGCACCCATTGGCCCCTGGATCACCACTCTGGATGAGTTCGGCGGCGCGGGACAACCCCAAATAGACATGGTGCTGCGCGTGAACGGCGAAGTGCGCCAACGTGACAACACAAGCTCAATGCTATTTCCAATCGACGAGATCCTGAATTTCGTCGATGCACGAATTGCGCTGCGAACGGGCGATTTGATCTTTACCGGCTCGACCGCGGGGGTGGGTCTCGAGGACGGCAGGTTCTTGCAACCAGGCGATCTACTGGAAGGAAGCATCGAGCGCATCGGGCTGCTGAGCAACCGCATCGATGAGAAACGCAGCCTGTCGCCGGCGCGACGTGTGGGCCGGCTGGGAATTCAGGCTTGATGCGTAACCTTGGATTACGCCGCCATTGTATTGCCAATTTTTATATGTAATCCTTAAATTAGACAATATTTAAAATAGTGTATCGATTGGGGGAGCCGTGACATTGCGAATCGCGAAGAACTGGAAGCATTACGGTATGGCGCTGGCCCTGGTAGCCGGTTTCTCACAGGTGCAAGCACTCGCGCCGGGACAGACACACATGACTACTACGCTGATTCCGGGACGCCCTGTGCTCTCGCTGGGTACCTTTGATCTGTCGACGTTGGACTACGTTGTTCAGGAGTATTCGC
>Ga0210387_10003073_pt1 | contig 12805 bp, 11 predicted proteins | sample IncBWC7OmetaG_FD_160108 | JGI IMG/M metagenome (GOLD analysis project Ga0210387, IMG submission 160108) | Forest soil microbial communities from Barre Woods Harvard Forest LTER site, Petersham, Massachusetts, United States - Inc-BW-C-7-O ...
GCTGCATCCTAGTTTGGCGTAGCGAGGGGGATCGCAGGCGGCGATGACGGTGTCGTGCACACCGGACGAGGAATCGGACTCGAACTCGAGCATGTCTTCGCGCCTATTATCGACCAGCGTGTCGCCGACCCGCGGCGTGAGCCGGCTCAAACTCGCGCGGGTGTGCTCCATCGACAGATGAATGCTTAAGTCCTTGGCGTCGAACGCCCAGAAGTCCACCACTTGGTGTCCGAAGGTATTGATGATTTGCAGCGCCTGGCCTTTCGCAACCTTGACGGCTCGTCCTTGGCGTGCGGGAATTTCATGTGTCACCGGCATGCCTTACCTCGATCAAACGGTTCCGTACGTGATGCCGAGCTGCCTGAGCCAGCTGCGGTATTTTTGGCTCAAGAGGTCGGTGCGGTGGTGCAGTTCGTGGCGCAGCTCGAGCGGAATGCATTCCGGGCGTTGCGTGTCGACGATGGCGCTGTCCTGGGCATACACCAAGTCCTGGCGAAGGCGCACCTCTTCGTCAGTGGGAGCGGGCGAGAAATTCATGGCGCACCAGATGCGCACGATGCTCAGCGAAGGTGTTACCTGTTGAGCGGTGAGAAACGTGCAGAACCGGTCGTCGGGATGTCCTTCTGCCGCGCGTTGCGGATCGCTGATCACCACGCGCTTCTTGAAGTAGGCAACCAGCGGCCGCAGGCACTGATAGGCGTAGTAAGCGATGACCGGAATGTTGCGCGGATCGCCGAAGGGTTGGGTGACGCGAATTTCCGAGGTCGACAAGCCGCCGGCCGTCTCGCGTACCACGTACGGGGCGATGGGATCCGGCTGATCGATGATGCCATTCACGCCGGCGTGCACGAAAGGAAAGTGCGTGGGATCCACGAAATTCTCCACCGCACGGTACGCCGAGCGAAATTGGTAGGGCCCGCAAAGCACTTTTTTGTAGCTCGCATCGGTCCACTCGGGAAAATCCGGCGGATCGCGTTCCGGCGTGCCTAAGCACACCCACAGCAGCTCATATTTTTCTTTTGCAAGGTGCGCGATGGCGCGCGCTTTTCTGAGCGGCGGGTCGCGGGGTGCCGCCGGCATCAATACGCAGCGCGCGGCGCTGTCGTAATTCCAGCCATGGTAGGGACAAATCACCTTGTCGTCGCGGATGAATCCTTTCGAGAGGCGTGCGCCGCGATGGATGCACAGGTCCTCCCAGACATGCACCTCGCCGGCGCTGTCCCGCCACGCGACCAGGTCGCGCTCGAACAACGTCAAAGGCGTTAGCCGCCCCGGCACGATGTCGGCGGCGACGGCCACCACATGCCAATCGTTGAGCAGTGCCGCATCCCGGCACTCTCCGGGCAGAATCGCCACCGGGGACTCAAGCACCGGAGGACTGACCCACACTCGTTGAGGCGAGCGCCAGGCGATGCAGGGTAATGTGGCGAATCTCGGTACGCGAGGCGTCGATGTGCGCCCTCATCAGCATCTCGGCGCTCTGCGCCTTGCGTGCGGTGAGCATCTCGAGGATCTTGCCATGCTCATCGTAAGCGGCGGCGATTCGTTCCGGATTGATGAAATCCAGGCGGCGGATGATGCGAATACGCTCGGTAAGACTGTTGAATGTGCGGAGCATTTCCGCGTTGCCGGCGAGCGCCACCAAGCTGCGGTGAAAGTTCTCGTCCTCGCGGGCGACTTGCTTGCCATCCATCACTCGCTGCTTCTTTGGCACGCGCCAGAACGCGCCCAGCGCGAGGAGTTCGGCTACGACATGTCTTCTGCAAAGCCGATGGATTGCGAGCACTTCGATATCCAGGCGAAAGTCGTACAAGTCTTGGTAGTAGTCGAGATCCAGCGGCTTTACCTGCCAGCTCGAATGGCCGTCCAGGCGATTCAGATACCCTTCGTTCGCAAGGACATGCAGTGCAAATCTCAAGGGGGTGCGTGAGACGCCCAGCGAGGTGGCCAGCAGCTGTTCGGAGTAGCGCTGCCCCGGCGGCATGCGAAATTCGAAGATGTCGTCCTTGAGGCGTTGATACACGTCTTGACCGAGCGTGCCCTTATCGAATTCGCGTCCTGCGGGATGCACCAATTGCGTCGGTAAATCTTCTGAAACGCCGCGTTTCATTTGGTACTCTATTCGGGATCCCGAAGTGGATACTAAGACGAAAGGGCGACCATGGCAAGCCGCGCGAGACGCGTAACGCGCGGCGAGCCGACAGGATGAACGGCTTAACACAGCGTTGGGGAGCGAGAGCCTTGATACGTACCAGCCAGCAATACTTGGACTCCATCCGCGATACACGCGAGGTGTACATCAATGGCGAGCGGGTGAAGGATCTTGCAGCGCATCCCATGTTCAAACCCCTGATCGACATCCGGGCGCGTATCTACGACATGCAGCAAGAGACGGCAACCCGCTCGCTGTTGTGTTTCGAGGAGCAGGGCGAATGGCATGCCATAGCCAACAAATTGCCCCGCAGTCAAGAGGACTGGTGGGCGAAACGGCGCGCCACGGACACGGTACTTGACGCGATCGGCGGCGTCGTTACCCGAGTGGGCGATGAGACCGTGGGCGAAATGTGGTCGCTGTTCGACGGACAGGAAGTGCTCAACGAAGTCGATCCGCGGTTTTCCGAGAATATCCGCCGTCACATCGAGGCCGTGCTGCGAAGCGACCCCTTTCACGTATCCGCCAACACTGATCCCAAGGGCGACCGATCGAAGCCACCGCAGGATCAGGATCCGGACATGCTGCTGCACGTCGTCAAGGAGACCGACTCAGGCATCGTGGTCCGCGGCGCGAAGTATGAGACGGCCGCGGCCTATGCCAATCAGGCCTTCACCAAGCCGACCATCGCCAACTGGGGCAACGCGGCTTTGTCCGAATACGCCGTCGGCTTCATCTGCGACTTAGGGTCCGCCAACCTCAAGTTCATCTGCCGCACGGGATTCGCGGGCCGCGCGCCGGCTGCGGATTACCCACTATCCAACAAATTCGATGAGATCGACTCGCTGGTCATATTCGATGATGTGCTCATCCCTTGGGAAAACGTGCTTTTCTATCGGCACACCAAAGCGGCGAGCTTCATTCGGGCGACGCTGCACCGCTACTCGGCATTCGCGTTCGTGCAACGCATCTTGAAATTTTCCGACATGATGATCGGGGCGGCTCTGTTCAACGCGCGTCAGACAGGTCTCGACAAACAGCAGGCCGTGCAGGAAAAGCTGGCTCAGCTGGCGGTGTATCGAGAAGGGATCAACGCGCACCTGACAGCCGCGGTCACGCTCGCGGAAAAAAGCCCCGCCGGCCTCATGATGCCCAATCAATCTCTGCTCTACACCGGCCGCGTATTGGCTTGTTCACAGCTACACGAGATGATGCATATTGCCCGCGAATTGTGCGGTGGCCAGATCTGTATTACGCCCGACAAGAGTTGTTTCGATGCCGCCGAGACCCAGCCGTGGCTGGAGAAGTATTATTCGGTCAACGAGAACTGGGTGGCGGAGGACCGCCGCCGCCTGCTGGCCTTCGCCCGCGATCTTTTGAATTCCGATTACGCGGGACACCGGCTGACGTTTCAACTGTTTGCGCAATCGCCGCCATTCGCTCATTTGGCCGCGGTGTACCGCAATTTTGGGTGGAACGGACCCCTGGAATTCGTGCGCAGCGCCGCAGGCCTTTCTGAACGAGTCATGAACCATACAGGCTAGCATCCATGTACACCCGCATTCGAAAGTTCAATACCCGCGACACATACCCTGAACAATCGCTGGACAATGACTTGTGCCAAGTGGTGGTGGCAAAAGGCCGAATGGTGTTCGTCCGGGGCCAGGTCGGGCAGGATCTCGATACCGCGGTCAATGTAGGTGTCGGCGATGCCGGTGCGCAGGCGGAGCAGGCAATGCGCAACATCGGCCAACTGTTGACCGAGGCCGGCGGCTCGCTCGAACATGTTTGCAAGATCACCATTTATCTCACTGACCCGCGCTTTCGGGAGGCGGTTGATCGTGTGGTGGGCCGGTGGCTCAAGGGGGTTTATCCGGTATCGACCGGTGTCGTGGTAGCGGGCCTTGCGCGACCGGAGTGGCTGGTGGAATTGGAAGTGACTGCAATGCTTCCGGACGAGAATTAAGAAGTGACTTTCTCCATCGTCGCGCGCTCCGCGGATGCGCAGATGTTCGGGGTGGCGATCGCCTCTTCATCGCCCGCCGTCGCCGCACGTTGCGCGCATGTCCGTGCCGGCGTGGGGGCGGTCGCGACTCAGAACATCACCGACCCGTCGCTGGGGCCTGCGCTTTTGAACGTACTGGAACAAGGAGTGGTCGTGCGCACGGCTCTTGACGAGGTGCTGTCCGCGACACCCTTCGCCGCGTACCGCCAGCTGCTGGGTATCGGACGAGTGGGACCGCCGGCAGTTCATTCCGGCGCCGAGTCGCTGGGGATCGTGGGCTCCGCAGTCGGTGAACACGCGGCAGCGGCCGGCAATATTTTGGCGAGTCCGGATGTTCCGGAGGCTATGATTCGTGCGTTTGGCGCGGCGAGCGGCCATTTAGGCGCGCAACTACTACAGGCGTTGTGCGCAGGGTCCGAGCGAGGCGGCGAAGCGGGACCCGTTCATTCGGCGGGGCTTCTCATCGTGCGCGATGTCGCGTGGCCGATTGTCGATTTGCGCGTTGATTGGACCTGCGGCGATCCGGTTGCGGATCTCACGGCGCTGTGGGGAATCTACGAGCCACAGATCGAGGACTACGTTCGGCGGGCGGTCGATCCCAAACGGGCACGCAACTTCGGTGTGCCCGGGAATCCGTAGGATGACGCTTGCACGCGACGCGCGCGCTATGTATGCGGCCAGTCAACAGGCCCTGGCATCCAAGCAATCCCTCCAGGCGCTGCAGTTTATCGACCAGGCGCTCGAGGGCGAGCCGCGCGATCCCCATCTGCTCATTCACCGAGCCCAATGCTTGCTGGTGCTGGGTCGATTACCCGAGGCGCGCGACGCCGCGACATTGGCGCGGCGGCATGCGGCACCCAACGCAAATTTGCTGAGCGCCATCGGCGGTGTGTTCAATCGAGTCAACGATTATTCGAGTGCGCTGGATGCGTACGATGCGGCCGTGACGCTTGCGCCCGCCAATGCGCAGATTCTTTTCAATCGCGCGGCGATCCGTCGCTATGTGGGCGAACTGGCGCAGGCGGAATCCGACTACGACCGCGTCATTGCCGCAAATCCAAGCGATTACGAAGCGTACTTGAATCGTTCGGATCTACGCACTCAAAGCGCGGCGGAAAATCACGTCGCTGAGCTCGAGGCGACGCTGGCCCGGGGTGCGACACCTCAAGGGGAGGTGTTTCTGCGCTATGCTCTGGCTAAGGAATACGAGGACCTCGAGGACTACGCCCGGTCGTTCGCTCACTTGAGGCGCGGTGCGCGGATTCGGCGGCAGCATCTTCGCTACGACGTGGCGGTAGATGTGGCGACAGTGGATTGGATCATCGAAGCGTTTCCACATCCTGAGTCTCAGGCGCCGCACGTAACCGCTAACCGTGCGTGCGCAGAGGCGCCGATTTTCATCGTTGGACTGCCGCGTAGCGGCAGCACGCTCATCGACAGGATTCTCGGCAGCCACTCCCAAGTGCACTCAGCCGGTGAGTTGCACGCCTTCGCGATGGCATTGGTCGATGCGGTGCGTCGACACAGCGGCGAGTCCAGTCTGCCGCGCCAGGAATTGGTGGCGCGCTCCGCTCAGCTGGATTTTGCTGCGCTCGGGTTGAACTACCTGAAGCTAGCCTCCTCCGGAGTGCCCCCGTCCCTGAGATTCACCGACAAGATGCCGCTCAATTATCTTTACTTGGGGTTGATCCGCCGCGCACTACCCAACGCAAAGATCATTCACATCAGCCGTGCGCCGATGGCCGCAGGCTACGCGATGTACAAAATGTTGTTTCAGGACGGCTACCCCTTCTCTTACGATCTCACCGAACTGGGTAAGTACTACGTAGCGTATCGCCGACTCATGGATCATTGGCGCAAGGTGATGCCGGGTGCCCTTCTCGACTTGACGTACGAGGCCTTGGTCGCCGACCAGGTCGGGGAAACGCGCAAAGTGCTGGAGTATTGCGGTCTCGAGTGGCAGGACGCTTGCGCGGACTTTCATCTCAACGCGACCGCAGCGACCACGGCCAGCGCTTCTCAGGTGCGACGGCCGATATATGGCGCTTCCGTGTCGCAGTGGCGGCACTATGCCAAGGAGCTCGCGGAACTAAGCGATGTGTTACGTGCGGACGGCATCGATACTGGTTACGCATGCGAATAGACGAGTATGCAGCCCTCGACGCGGTCGCGATCGCAACGGCGGTGCGGGCCGGCGAGCTGTCGGCGCCCGCGGTGACGGAGGCGGCGATCAGTGCGATCGAAGCGCTTGAGCCTAAGCTGAATGCGCTTGTGCTTCGCGACTTCGCGCAGGCACGCGAAGTCGCGCGCGGCGTGTCGCGTGACGCGCCGCTGGCCGGCGTGCCGTTCCTCGTCAAAGACGTCAATTTGCAGGTCACCGGGTGGCCGACGAGCTATTCGTCGCGCTTCTTCGCCGATGCCGCGCCGCTGCCGGATAGTGAGCTGGTTGCGCGCTGGCGACGTGCCGGCACGGTATTTCTGGGCAAGACCAACACCCCTGAATTTGCCGACAATTTCGCGACCGAGCCGGTGTATCGCGGCACAACCCTGAATCCTTGGAACCCCGCAGTGACTGTGGGCGGTTCGAGCGGTGGCGCAGCCGCTGCTGTGGCGAGCGGCATGGTGCCGGTTGCGCACGCCACGGACGTCGGTGGCTCGATCCGCGTGCCGGCGGCGTGTTGCGGACTGTTTGGCATGAAGCCCTCGCGTGGCCTGAATCCGCTCGGTCCCTACTATGCCGAGCTTGGCGCCGGATTGAACTGCGATCATGTGCTATCGCGCACTGTGCGAGACAGTGCTGCGTTCCTCGATGCGACCGCAGGTCCCGATCCCGGTGCACCGTACCGGGTCATGCGGGCGGTGCCCTCGTACCTCGCTGCGCTTCAGGGCCCACGCGAGAAGCTGCGGATCGCCTTGATCTCCCACACTCTCGATGGTGGATCGATTGTTCCGGAGATCGAGGCGCGATTGATGGATGCGGTACGCCTCGTCGAGTTACTTGGCCACGAGGTCGTGCCTGCGCGCTTCCCTGCCGAAGTGGTCGAACTCGCCACGGGCGAGGGCTGGATGCCGCTGTGGCTGATGGACATCGCGATGCTGATCCGCGACCATACGCGCGAAGTCGGTCGCGAGCCGGGACCCAATGACATCGAGACAATGCCGCGCTACGCGGTTGAGCGGATAGGGCGTATGAGCGCGCACGAGTACCTTGACGTGCGCCGGCTCGCGCACCGCATCTGCCTCGCAATGTTGCGGGCGTTCTCTGCGTTCGACCTGATCATGACGCCGGCGACGGGCACGCTTCCGCCGGCGGTCGGCGCCCTCGATTCAAACGCGCCGGACTTCGATCTTGCGCGCTGGGGTGCCGCTGGCTACACATTCGCGCCGTTCTCGGAACTGTTCAACGTCACCGGCCAGCCGGCGGCCAGCCTGCCGTTGTTCCAGTCGGCGTCCGGTCTGCCGATCGGTATCCAGCTCGTGGGTCGCCAGGATGAGGATCATCGACTGCTACGCGTCGCCGCGGACCTTGAAGCCGCGACTGCATGGACTAGCCGTCATCCGCCGCTGTGGGCGGGCCGCCCGCTGGTGTGACGATGGCATTCGCTCGGCAAGGCGCTAGGCTAGTCGTTTCGGGTCGCAATGACGAGGCGGGAGGAAAACCGCATCTTGAGTCGCTACCTCGCGTACGCGCGCCAGCTCCCTAAGCCGGAGATGTCAACGGCGTCCGCGATTGCGTGAGACTCGCATAGGAAGCCGGATACTCTTTCACCATTCTCGAGTTCGATTTTGCCAAGCCCCAGGGGAGCGGCGATACCGGCCACAAAGGAGCCGACGTCGGCGGATCGCACCGCCCACAATTCGACCTCGATCGAGGTGCCGCCCTGCGGCGTTCGAACCAAGCCGGGCCGCCGCGGCGCGGCTCCGCTCAGTGCGTAGAGTCGATAGCGAGGCGCGGTGCGTGTGCTCTTGAGCAAGTAGCCGCCGCGCTCCAGCAATTGATGATTCAGAGGCAGCCCTTGCATGTGCGCTCCGCAGACTGCGATGGCCATGAACTCCGGCTCGAGGACGGGTTGGGCGAGCCCGGGTGGCGGCAGTGTCCATGGCGTGGCACCGAGTCGATCCACCAACGAGCGGTGCAGTCGGTCGGCGAGCGCCAGCAGCGCGCGATCGGTGGAGCGTGGGGCGATGAGCGTGACGCCGAAGGGCAGTCCGTCGCTGCGAAATCCTGCCGGCACGGCCACTGCGGCGAGATCCATGAGATTCACGAAATTGGTGTAATACCCGAGCGCCGAGTTAAGCGCTATGGGGTCCGATTCGACTTGTGCAATCTGGAATACGGTGGGCGCGGTGGGCGTCAGCACCACATCCACGGCATGCCAGATATTTTCGGCGGCACGCTTCAATGCCATCAATTTGTACTGCGCCTTGAAAGCGTCAACGGCCGAGGGCGAGGCGCCGCCGCGAATGATGTCGCGCGTCACGGGAAACATCGAGCCGGCATGCATTTGCATGAACTGCTCGAGCACGGCATAGCGTTCGGCGAGCCACGGTCCTTCGTACAAGAGGCGTGCCGCCTCCAGCAGCGGCGCGGCATCGATCTTCACGGCGGTGCCGCCGAGCGATCCAATGCGCGCGGCCGCGGCGTCAAAGAGTCCGGAATACTCGAGATCGCCGCTGAACTTCAGTTGGTCGGTGCTTGGCACGCCGACGCGAAGGCCGGCGAGACTCACCTGTTCCACAGGGCGCGAAAATGCGTCGTCGGCATCGAATCCTTCGGCCACGCTCAAGACGCGCGCCGCGTCATCGCAGGTCAACGACAAAATGGAGACGCAGTCCAAAGATCGACAAGCGGGGATCACGCCGCGCGTGCTCAACCGGCCGAGACTGGGCTTCAATCCGACGATGTTGTTGAATCCGGCGGGAATGCGGCCGGAACCGGCGGTGTCGGTGCCGAGGGCGAAGCTCGCGAGTCCGGTGGCCACGGCCACCGCGGACCCGGAACTCGAGCCGCCGGAAATATAGCGTGCATCGAAGCTATTGCGGCAGGCGCCGTATGGGGAGCGGGCGCCGACCAAGCCGGTGGCAAATTGATCCAGATTGGTTTTCCCCAAGGGAATCGCGCCCGCATCCAGCAATCTTTGCACCACTGCGGCGGAGTGCGCCGGTGTGTAGGCGTAGTCGGGGCAGCCGGCCGTCGTGGCAACGCCTGCCAGATCGATGTTGTCCTTGATGACGAAGGGAATGCCGTAGAGCGGCAGGTGGATGTGAGCCGGATCCAGTGCCTGCACATAGCTCAAGACCTGTGCCGCCGACAGTCGTGTAATCCATAGATTGCGCTGCGGTGCCCGATCGGCGCGCTCGAGCGCGCATTCGATAACGTCGCGCACAGTGAAGCTGCCACTTCGATAGCCTTGCAGTAAATCGGCAATGAGGAAACTTGGGATCGATGCCACTCGGGGTGAATATACTGCGCCGCGCCCGTTGGCGGCGATTTTTGTTTGCGCTAACCTAGTGCACGTGCGGGCATGCATTGTCCCATGGTGGTGCGTAGCGACGGGAAGTCGTGGCAGCGCGGCTGAGCGAACACGGGGGTGATGGAAGTAATCTGCCGGTTTGACGCTGAAATCCGCGGCGCGTGTTCCGGCGCGCTTGGCGGCACAACAATTGCAACGATGTCGAGAAGAAGTGAATGTACAAATATGCGTCTAGGGTTCCAGCCTGCAGTCAGGTGTTCGGTCCGAGAGAGGCAGTCCCAAGTCTTCGCGCGCTGGAAGAACGGATACACGGCGGGATAAAAGCCCGGGAGATCAACGAGGAGTCCGTCATCCTCGGGATGGTCTCCTGACGGCAGGATAATCCCGCTGGAATGTCGGCCCCTCGCAAACGGTGGTTGCCATTTGCCGAGGAGTTGATTGAGTCATGAATTTTTCCTTCGAAGGCGGTAAGCATTGGTCGTGGGTGCTGGGCGCGGGCACCCTGTTGCGATTGACCGATCTTGATGGCGGCGCGAATGTAGGCATGCTTTTCTACAACCCCGCCAATTTGCTGGAGCGATACAACGCACCCGACACGCTGAAGTGTCAGCACACTTTCAAATTGACGCGCGGGCACTGCCTGTATTCGGACATGGGCCGCATTTTCTGCTCCATCACGGAGGATTCCGTGGGTTGGCACGACACGGTGTGCGGCACCACGAACCGGGAGCAGGTCGCGCAGCGCTGGGGCGAGAAGAGCTATCAGACTCATCGCAATGACTGGACCCAGAATGGCTTCGACGCATTCCTGGTCGAAGGCGGAAAGTATGGTCTGGGGAAGCGGGACCTCGCGGCCAACGTCAACTGGTTCAGCAAGGCCGCCGCGGCCGAGGACGGCACACTGCAGTTTGATCCCACGAGCGCGCGCGCCGGCGGCTATGTCGAGCTGCGTTTCGAAATGGATGCACTGGTATTGCTGCACACCTGCCCGCATCCTTTAAATTCTGCACGCGAGTATCCCCGCCATCCGGTACATGCGCAGTTGAGCAAAAGTGACCCGGTGTCGGCAGATGATTTCTGCCGCAACTCGCGGCCGGAGAATGGCCGTGGCTTCGCCAACACGGAACATTATCGGCAATGCGCCCAGCATCCCGCGGGAGAGTGCTGATGCCGCATCGCTCGACGCTTTCTCCCGACACGGCAAAATTGCGCAAAATCATACCGGCAGGGGACTACTGGATCGACACGGTGGCGAAGAACCGGCGACTGCGAATCGTTGATGTCGAGGGCAATCAGTCTGCCGATACCTTGTTCTTTGCCGCGTCCGACCCCGCCGACCGGTATAGCGCGGTCGATACGATCCGCGCGCAGGGGAATATCTATCTTTCCACCGGCTCGAAGCTATTGACGACCTCCGGAAACGTGTTGGCGCAGATTGTTGCCGACACGGTTGGACGGCACGACACCTTGGGCGGTGCCTGTGCCGCGGAATCCAATACCGTACGCTATGCGCTCGACAAGAGGACCATGCATTCCTGCCGCGACAGCTATGTGCTGGCGGTGACCGCGAATGAGCGCTTTGGCTTGAGTAAGCGCGATCTGACGCACAACATCAATTTCTTCATGAACGTACCGGTCACCGCCGATGGCGGACTGCGTTTTGCCGACGGACTGAGCGGTCCGGGGCAGTACGTCGAACTTAAAGCCGCGATGGACATCATCGTGCTGATTTCCAACTGCCCGCAACTCAACAATCCCTGCAACGCCTACAACCCCACGCCGCTGGAGATTCTCGTCTGGGATTCTGATGTTCCGTAAGGTGCTGGTGGCAAATCGAGGCGAGATCGCCTGCCGCATTCTGCGCACCCTGCGGCGCCTGGGCATTGCCTCCGTGGCCGTGTATTCCGATGCGGATCGGCATGCCGCGCATGTGCGCCTCGCGGATGAGGCCGTGCATTTGGGCCCCCCGCCGGTCGCGCAAAGTTATTTGAAGCAGGATGCGCTCATCGACGCCGCGACCCAAGCGGGCGCCGAGGCAATTCATCCGGGCTACGGATTCTTGAGCGAAAATGCGGCCTTCGCCGAAGCCTGTGCCGATTCGGGAATCGTGTTCATCGGCCCCACCCCGGCGCAGATCCGTGCCTTCGGCATGAAGCATACGGCGCGCGACATCGCCGAGCGCAGCGGCGTGCCGCTGCTGCCGGGCAGCGGTTTGCTATCAGGCTTCGACCACGCCTTGCGCGAGGCGCATCGCGTGGGGTATCCCGTGATGCTCAAGAGCACCGCGGGCGGCGGCGGCATCGGCATGCAGCTGGTTCGCGAAGAGGGCAGTCTGCAGGCGGCGTTTGAATCCGTCGATCGCCTGGCACTGAAGAATTTCAGCCGGGGCGGCGTGTTTCTGGAGCGTTTTGTCGAGAACGCGCGCCATATCGAGGTGCAGATTTTTGGCGACGGTAAAGGGCGCGTGATTGCGCTTGGTGAGCGTGACTGCTCGGTGCAGCGGCGAAATCAGAAATTGATCGAGGAGACGCCGGCTCCGGGAATTTCCACAGAGCTGCGGGCGCGCCTGGCCGCTTGCGCGATTCGCTTGGGCGAGACGGTGGGATATCGATCGGCAGGCACCGTCGAATTCGTTTTCGATACGCAGTCGGGCGAATTCTATTTCCTCGAGGTAAATACCCGGTTGCAAGTCGAACATGGCGTCACGGAGGCGGTGACGGGGATCGACCTGGTGGAGTGGATGCTGCGCACCGCCGCGGGCGATCAGTTTGCGCTCGAGGCGCCGGCGCCGGTCGGCGTTTCGATCGAAGCGCGTCTGTATGCCGAGAATCCGGCGCGCGCCTTTCGACCCTCATCGGGGATGCTCACGCACGTCGAATTGCCGGCTGACACGCGCGTGGATACGTGGGTGGAAAATGGCATGACCGTTTCGCCGTTCTACGATCCGCTGCTGGCGAAAATCATCGTCCACGCAAAAGATCGAGAGCAAGCGCTGCAGCGCCTGCAAAGGGCGCTGGGCGCCGCGCAGCTCTCAGGCATTGAAACCAATCTGGAATATCTGCGCCAACTCGTAGCGGCGCCGCGATTTTTGACGGGCGGCATGACAACGCGCGCACTGGACTCCTTCCCCTATGCGCCACGCAGCATCGAGGCTTTGAGCGCCGGCACGCAGAC
>Ga0210387_10003074_pt1 | contig 12804 bp, 10 predicted proteins | sample IncBWC7OmetaG_FD_160108 | JGI IMG/M metagenome (GOLD analysis project Ga0210387, IMG submission 160108) | Forest soil microbial communities from Barre Woods Harvard Forest LTER site, Petersham, Massachusetts, United States - Inc-BW-C-7-O ...
TCTCGGTGTCATCGAACGCGATCCTGAGCAGCGGCACCGTGGGCATCCACATCACGAACAGCATGCTGACCGGTTGCTCGAACAATCTCATCACGGAAAGCGCGCAGCACGCGATCTTGATCGAGGCCGGGAGTGATCAGACCGTGCTGATGGCCAACCGGTGCGTCAGTAATGGGAAATCCGATCCGGACCGCTTTGCGACCCTCGCCGTGCGCGGCAGCCGCGATGTCACCGTGATCGGCAATGTGTTCGGCGGCGTCGTGTCGCCGAAGGTGTCGCAGATCGACAGCGACGCCGCGTCGCACGTCAACGCGTCCGCCAACGTGCTGCCGGCGGTCGCCAAGCCCTAGTTACTTCCGCCCGAGCGCCGGCTTCTCGACGAGGTGCCAACTGAACCAGGCCATGGCCAGTGCCGCGGCAAACGAGCCCCAGAAGACCGTCCACGGGGCGGCCGTTGGCACGTACCAGAGCAGGACCTTGGCCGCGGGCCAGCCGTACAGGTAGACGCCGTACGAATAGTCATTGGTGCCGAGGATCGTCCGCACGTGGGGCGTCAACCCCGCGGACAATAACGCCACGGCGCCAATGGTGGCGGTGGCCGCGTCATCGATGGCGGAGTGCCACCCCCCATCGGATATCGCGCGGCAGAGGAACAGCACCAGGATGTACGCGCCGAGGTAGAGCGCCCATCGCCGCGGCCTGATCAGTCCGCGATAGTACGAGAGGGCGGCGCCCGCATAGAACAGCGTCAGAAAGTGCAGCAGGTCCGGGCCATTGAGAAAGCCCAGGTGCCACTGGACGTGCCCGATCATGCAGGCCGCTGATGCGAGCAGGGACCCGAGTGTGATCGCCAGCGCAACGCGTCCGGAGCGCGGCCGCAGGACATACGCGGTCAGCAGGATGGTCAGATAGCAGGCGAACTCGAACCGGAGCGTCCATGCCGAACCGTTGACGCTCGGATACGGGTGTCCCGCGAACACGCCGGGGATGTCCGGGACATTCAACGTCAGCAGGCGTTTGGCGAAGCTCGCCCACGGGAACGTGGCGAGGAACGTCGACTGGCTGGCGCTCCCGAGAAAGCCGGCGACGAAGCACGAGAGGACCGCGGCGACGAGGAAGCCCGGATAGATGCGCAGGACGCGCTTCCGGACGAAGCGCAGCGGCGACGCGGTGCGGACGGCGCTCTGGGCGATGAGATAGCCGCTGAGAATAAAGAAGGCGTTGACCGCGAACTCGCCGAACGAGTACCCGTGGAATGCGCGCGTCAGCAGTTCGCGATGGCGGTCGCCATCGACGAGCTCGAAGGCGTGCGACAGAATGACGAGCGTCGCCAGGACGAGCCGCAGGGCGTCGATGTTGTTACGGGTGTGGAGCACCTCGACCACCGGTGATGCCGGCGCGGCGGGCGCAGCAGGGGCCGGTTCGACGACCGTCACGTGGCGACCTGCTACGCGGCCATCGCGTGGTAAAACGAGGCGAGTTGATCCCCAAGGTGTGGCCACGCAAACGGCCCCTCGGCCAACGCGCGCGCCCGGCCGCCCGCGCGCCGCAACGCGTCCTCATCCCCGAGCGCGGAGGCCGCCGCGGCCGCCATGGCCTCGGGAGTCGGCTCGCACACCCAGCCGGCCTCGGCGTCGTGCACGACTCGCGCGGCGTCGCCGACCATCGGCATGAGCGTTGGGCGGGCCGCCGCGAAATAGTCGTTGATCTTGGATGGCCATCGCCCGCGGTTGCCGATCGTGTCCCGCATGGGGATGACGCACAGGTCCGCGGCTCCGAGCCACCGGTGCAGCGTCGGCATGTCGACATAGCCGGTGACCGTCACGGCACCGGCGCTCACGAGATCGGCGGGCGCGGTGACCCGCGACTTCCCGACCATCACCAGCTGGGCCTTCGGCAGTGTGGGCAAGAGGAGCCGCATCATGTCGAACATGAGCGCGGCATCGGACGGCGTCAGCACGCCGACGTGCAGGATGATCGGTCGACCGGCGTCGACGGATAGCGCGCGACGCGCCTCGGTGCGATCCATCGGCGTCAGGCCTTGTACGTCACATCCGTGGGGCAGCCGCACGATGCGCTGCTCGGGGACGCCGAGCGCTTGCACGCGCGCTTGCAGCGCCCGGCTGATCACCGTCGTTCCGGTCGCCCGCGTGCGAAACGCTTCTTCGAACCACGTTTCGATCGGACCAAATAACGTCCGGACGGGCCAGCCCGATCGCTCCTGGATCCATCCGCCACGTCCCCACCAGTCCGCCCAGTCCATGAAGAGCGGCGCTCCCGTGCGGGCTCTGATGGCGAGTGCCGGCCCGATCACGACCGGACGGGAGTCGAACGCGTGGATCAAATCAAAACGCGCGCGGCGCAAGGCCGCGACGCGCCAGAGCGTGTTCCACGGATCCCAGCCGTTCCGCGCCGGGCCGGCCGTCAGATCGGGTGCGAACCACAAGTCGACTCCATCGTCGACCGTGCGCTCGAATCCGAAGCGTCCCTGACGGCGCGTAGTGACGACCGTGACTTCATGACCGAGGGCGACCATCTGCCGCGCCAGGTGATAGGCGCGGAAAAAGGTGCCCGACCAGGCAATGTTATGATTGAGATAGAGGAGCCTCACGCGCGCGCGGCGGAGACCCGAGCCTCGTGCGCGGGACCGACGCCGTTGCTCGAGATCGCGCGCGCGCCGAGCTGGCGGGCGATCCACTGGTACGTCTGGCGCAGGCCTTCCTCGAGGCTGATCGTCGGCTCCCAGCCGAGCACCGCGCGCAGGCGCGCATTGTCGCTTGTCCGTCCTTTGACGCCGAGCGCACCCGGGACGTGGCGCCGCGTGATGCGTTTGCCCGCGATGCCCGATACGATCGTCACGAGCTCGTTGATCGAGATCAACCGCTCCTGGCCGATGTTCAGCGGCTCGCGATGATCGGATGTCATGAGACGGCGGACGCCTTCGACGCAGTCGTCGACGTAGCAGTACGAGCGCGTCTGCGTCCCGTCCCCCCACACCTCGATCTCGCCCCCATCGGCCGCGAGCGCGACCTTGCGGCAGATCGCCGCCGGCGACTTCTCGCGTCCACCATCATACGTCCCGAGCGGCCCGAAAATATTGTGGAAGCGCGCGACGCGCGTCTCGAGGCCGAAGTCCTCGAAATAATGCCGGCATTGGCGCTCGCTGAAGAGCTTCTCCCAGCCGTAGCCATCTTCCGGGTCTGCCGGGTACGCATCCTCTTCTTTGAGCGGTGTCACATCTGGCGTTTGTTGCTTGTACAGCGGGTAGATGCACGCTGACGAGGTGTACAGGAATTTCTTGACGTTCGCTTCGCGGGCCGCTTCGAGCATGTGGATATTGATCAGCACATTGTCGTGCATGATCACGGCCTTGTTGTGCTCGATGAACCCGATGCCGCCCATGTTCGCCGCGAGGTTGTAGACCTCGCGCACGCCCTGAACCGCGCGCTGGCACGCGTCCCACCGGCGAAGATCCAGCCGCTCGAACTCGTCCGCCTCCGTGGGCTCGAATTCGGGCTCCTTGATATCGACGCCCCGCACCCAAAAGCCGTCGGCTTTCAGGCGCTTGACCAAGTGATGGCCAATGAAGCCTCCCGCTCCGGTCACCAAAACCCGCAGCTTATCTACCGTCATGCGCTCTGTTTGCTCCCACGTGAATGCGTTAGACCGCGCCATCCATGCGCAGTACCACCGGGATCGTCCGGAGGAGAATGGCGAAGTCCTTCCAGATCGCCCAGCGCCGGAGATACGCCGTCTCCAAGCGGATCACCTCATCGAAATCCGTGATGCGATTCCGTCCGTTGACCTGCCACGGCCCCGTGATGCCTGGCTTCATATCGAAGCGCGAGTAGTGGTGCTCGTCGTACAACGCGACTTCCGACGGCATCGGCGGCCGCGGACCCACGAGCGACATCTCGCCCTTCAGCACGTTCCAGAGCTGCGGCAGCTCGTCGAGACTGGTGCGGCGCAGGAACCGGCCGAGCGCCGTCACCCGCGGATCCCGGTGCACCTTGAACAACCGTCCGTCCTGATACACGCTGTCCGCCGCGAGATCCGTGCGTTGCGCGTCCGCGCCGTCGACCATGCTGCGGAACTTAAGGATGTCGAATTGACGGCCGCCAGCGCCGACCCGCCGCTGCCGGAAGATGATCGGCCCAGGCGAGGAGACGCGCACCGCCAGACCCACGAGCGTCAAGAGTGGCGAGAGCACGATAAGACCGAGCGCCGAGGCCAAGACATCGACCATCCGCTTGATGACGAGTTGCTGGCCGTGCAGCCCAGGTCGCGTCAGTTGCACCAGCGGGACGCCGCGCAGCCAGACCAGCTCCGGCACGTACCCGGTCAGCGTCGTGGGCCGGGCCAGCGAATAGGCGTGACATCCGGCCGCGTCGGCGATCGTGAGCAGGTCGTGAAACAGGGTCTCTTCGATATGGCCCGCGAAGATAACGGTGTCGACATCGAGGGTGGCCATCACCTCGACGAAGTCGCCGACTCCACCCAGCGCGTCGGCCGGCGATCGGGCATCCATGGACACATAGCCGAGGATGCAGAACTCCGATTGGATCGTAAACGGCGACGTCCGCAGCGCCTTGCGCGCGTCCTCCGTGGGCCCAACGAGCAACGCGCGAGGCGCGTTCGCCGCACGCGCCCTGGCGCGATACACCAGGAGCTCGACGAGCAGGCGCTCGATCACGAGCGCCATGGCCACCGCCCCAGCCGCCACGCCCAGACCCACGAGACCCGCCAGCGAGGGAGTCGACCAGAGCGGACCCCAACCCACGAGCGTGATACCCGCGGCGCCACCCGTGAACACCTTGCCGACGTCCCGGCGATGGTCACCGGCCTCGTACGTGCCCAGCACCCAAAGCCCCAGGAACACCGCGAGCACAAGCTCGATCATCGGGTGCGCGTTGCCGACCAACGGCTGCAGCACCGTTGTCGTCGCCATCTGGGTCCACTGCCGGGCCGCGCCCCAGAGCGTCCGCAGCAACACGACGACGAACGCATCCGCTACGAAGAGCACCGCGAATCGCGTCATGCCACGCACGACGTGCGTGCGGCGCGCAATGCGCGCACGTTCCTGCAATACGATGGGGAACGGTCGGCTCGTCTCGACCGTCGTCATGACACGGGCCGGCGCTTCGCCCGTGCCACCGGGTACCCGGTGGGGGCGCCGCGAGGGCGCCGTCACAGTGCGAACCCCAGTTGATGTGTCGTCACGGGCGTTGTTGACAAAAACAAAATGTTACCGAACGGGCGGGTCATGGCAAGGCACCGGCAAGTAGTGCATCTACTACCCGCTCACCGGCCCTACCGTCCCATCCTTCGATCACGGGCAATATTGACGGACGAGTGGCGCCCCGAACAAGGCCCGGCAAGGTAGCGGGGTCTTGCACCAGGCGGTTCGTGCCAGAGGTGACGGTCACGGGCCGTTCGGTCGTCTCGCGCACCGTAAAGCATGGAACACCGAGCGCGGTCGTTTCTTCCTGGACTCCGCCCGAATCGGTTATCACGGCGTGCGCCGCATCGGTGAGCGCGACCATCGCCAGGTAGCCGACGGGCTCCACGGTTTGCACGGCGCCCGGCGCAATTTCCCATTGGGTGAGTCTATCGCGTGTTCGCGGATGAACGGGAAACACGACGGGCCGCTCCGCGGCCACGTCGCGCAGCGCAGCCATTAGCGATGAGAGACGCGCTCGATCATCGACGTTTGACGGGCGATGCAACGTGACGAGCGCGTGGCCCGAGGGGCAAGCCAGAGCTCGAGCGCGTGGCAGCGCCTCGAATAGACTGTCGATCATCACGTTTCCGACAAAGGCGATCTCGCGCTCGGGCTCGCCTTCCGCACGCAGTGTCTCATCCGCATCGCGCGATGGTGTGAGCAGCAATGAGGCCAATCGGTCGGCGACGATCCGATTGATTTCCTCGGGCATCGTCCTGTCGCCGCTCCGCAGGCCAGCCTCGACGTGTGCGCTCCGAATGCCGAGCTTGGCCGCGACGACCGCGGCGGCGGCTGTCGAGTTGACATCGCCGTAGATGACGACCCAATCGGGGCGTGCCTTGGTCACAATCGGCTCCAGTCGCTCAAGTATTCGCGCTGTCTGCACGGCGTGAGACGCCGACCCGACGCCGAGGTTAATATCGGGTTCCGGAAGGCCGAGGTCTGCGACCAGCGACGCAAACAGCGCGTCGTCGTAGTGCTGGCCCGTATGGACGATGGTCTGCGTGACACCGGCGCGGCGCGCCGCTGCCCGGTAGACGGGCGCGAGCTTCGGGAGGTTGGGCCGTGCGCCGACGACGTGCAGGAGATGCACAGCGTTCAGTGCGTGCGCAGGCAGTCCACCGCGCGCACGGCAGCCATACCATCCCAGCCTTCCGGACGCGGCGCGTCATCCAGACGCGCGATCGATGCGACCGCGTCGACGAGGTCCGCGGGATCGGGGACGAGGCGATTGGCTCCGCATTCGATCGTCTCGGGCCACTCGGTCGTGTCTCGGACCGTGAGGCACGGGACCCCGAGCGCCGTGCTTTCGACCTGAAGACCGCCGGAATCGGTGATCACGGCGTGGGACCCTTCGACGAGATCAACCATCTCGAGGTAGCTCACAGGGTCGATCAAGCGTACCTGGCCCACATCCATCTGGTGGGCGGCGAGTTGGGCTCGGGTACGTGGATGGGCCGGGAATATTACGGGCCGCTTCGCGGCCACGTCTCGCAAAGCGGACATGATCGCCCCGAGGCGAGCCGCGGAGTCGACATTTGATGGGCGGTGTAAGGTCACCGTGATCGGCGCGGTGGAGAGGCCCAACTGAGAGCGAAAGCCAATGGTGCGGGCGCGTTGTACCGCATACAACAAGGCATCCACCATCACGTTGCCGACGAACATGATCTCGTCGTCCGGCTCACCTTCAGCCCGCAGGGTGCGATCGGCCGTGCGGGATGGAGTCAACAACAGATCCGCCAGGCGATCGGTCACGATGCGATTGATCTCCTCGGGCATCGATCGGTCCCCGCTGCGCACGCCGGCTTCGACGTGGGCGACGCGGAATCCGAGCTTCGAGGCGACCAGCGTTGCCGCGAGTGTCGAGTTGACGTCGCCGTAGACGACCGTCCAGTCCGGGCGATGCTGGAGGAGTACGGGCTCGAAGCGCTCCATCACGCGGGCGGTCTGCACCGCGTGCGTGGCCGAGCCAACGTCCAGATTGATGTCCGGGGGTCTCAAGCCGAGATCTCGGAAGAACGAAGCAGACATCGCGTCGTCGTAGTGCTGGCCCGTGTGCACTACGACTTGCTCGATGCCTACCGCCCGGGCTTGGCGCGAGAGCGGGGCGAGCTTTGGGAAGTTTGGGCGGGCGCCTACCACATGCAGCAGCTTCATCGCAGGACGTCCGCGAAGGCGGCGCAATTCGCCTCGGCTGTGAAACGACTTTGGAATGCCTCTCGGCCGCGTTCGCCCGCTGAGCGAGCCGACGCGGGATCGGCGCGCCACGCGCGAAGCGCGGCGGCGATCTGCTCGGGAGCGGCGCCGCGTGCCGGGTCGACGACGAGGCCGCACCCGGCGTCGCGAATCGTGTCGGCGGTCTCGCACGACGACGGCCCGACGAAGAGCGCCGGACGCCCCGCCGCCATGATGCCGTACAATTTCCCGGGAACGGACACGCCGACAAACGGCGCGCCCAGAGCGATGAGATGTACATCGCCGACGGCCAGTGCGTCGCCGAGCTCCTCGCGCGCGAAGTACGGGCGATAGCTGAAATTCGTCAGTCGCGCCTCTTGTGCGAACGCCTCTATCTCCGCCCGGCGGGGGCCCCCACCGGCAAAGAGAAAATAGATGCTGGGCTCATCGCGCAAGAGACGCATGGCGGCCAGGATGTCGCCGAACTCATGGACGAGGCCCGCGTTGCCCGAATACATGACCACGAAGCGGCCCTCGAGCCCGAGCTCGGCCTTGAGCGGCCGGGTGCTCGTGGACTCGGTGTGGCCCCAGACGGGGATCGTATGCGTGCGGGACTCCGGAACGCCTTTGGCGACGATACGGCGCTTCATGTAGGACCCAAGGTCCACGACAAAGGCCGCCCCCAGGAACGTCCGTTCGTCGAGCCAGACCAGGAACCGTCCGACCGGGCTCGTCGCCCGCACCATCCCGGCGGCGATCTCGGCATCGGGGTGGAGGTCCATCGACCAGATGCCGTAGCGGAAGCGCCGAAGGCGCAGCGCGGCAACGAACCAGCCCATCACCGCGAGCATCGGCGGCGTCGTCAGGAACAACACCGTGAGATCATCGGCCGGTGCCGCGAGAAGGGCGAACAGCGCGCGTATATAGAACGTCGCGTAATCCACGATGCGGCCCAGGCGTGAGCCGCGTCCGAATGTCGTGGTGCGAAACCGGCGGATCACGACGCCGTTGCGCGATTCGCGCGCCGGCGCTTCCAGGCGGCCGTCGACGTAGTGCGCGCGGCCCGTCAGCACCCGAACCTCTGCTCCGCGTGCCGCGAGATACTCGGCGAGGTCCGTCAGGTGCTGACCGGTCGAGGCAACGTCTGGGTAGTAGTGTTGGTTAATGAGTAGGAGCACGAGCCGCGAGTTGTTCTTCGATCCAACCGTACGTGCGGCGCAGACCCTCTTCCAGGGTGATGACCGGCTCCCAGCCCAGAACAGCACGGAGCCGTGTGTTGTCGCTCGTACGGCCTTTGACACCCTGCGGCGCCGCGGGCAAATGGCGCTTCGTGACGCGGTTTCCCGCTATCGTGGAGACGATCGCGACCAGCTCATTGATCGAGATCAAGCGCTCCTGGCCGATGTTGAGTGGGTCCCGGTGGTTCGATTGCATCAGCCGGCGAACGCCTTCGACGCAATCATCGATATAGCAGTACGAGCGCGTCTGGGTGCCATCGCCCCACACTTCTATTTCACCACCATTGGACGCGAGGGCGACCTTGCGGCAGATGGCAGCCGGCGACTTCTCGCGGCCGCCATCATAGGTGCCGAGCGGGCCAAAAATATTATGAAACCGCGCTACGCGCGTTTCGAGGCCGAAGTCTTCGAAATAGTGGCGGCATTGGCGCTCGCTGAAGAGCTTCTCCCAGCCGTAGCCATCTTCTGGGTCCGCTGGGTAGGCGTCTTCTTCTTTGAGCGGCGTCACATCTGGGGTTTGTTGCTTGTAGATCGGGTAGATACAGGCCGAGGATGTATAGAGAAACCGACGCGCTCCCGCTTCGCGGGCCGCCTCCAACATGTGCATGTTGATCAGCACATTGTCGTGCATGATCACGGCTTTGTTGTGCTCGATGAAGCCGATCCCGCCCATGTTTGCCGCGAGGTTGTAGATCTCCGAGGCGTTGCGAACAGCCTGGCGGCACGGTTCCCAGCGACGGAGATCCAACAGCTCGAATTCGTCGGCGGCGGTCGACTCGAATTCCGGGTGCTTGATGTCGACCCCGCGCACCCGATAGCCCTCGGCCTTCAATCGCTTGACCAAATGGTGGCCGATGAATCCGCCGGCCCCGGTCACGACGGCGATGTCATGCGACATGTGTCGGTAATTGAGAGTGACGGCGCGCTCGCGCGCAAGCCGAGAGCACGGCATCGACCGTCAAGCGATCCATGCACGTTCGGTGGGAGCAGTACGAGAGGAGACAGGCGGCGCACGGCGGATCGGTGCGGAGCACGATCTCGTTCGGGCGATCGAAGGTCCAGCGATAGAACTCGTCGAGCGAGCTCATCACCGTTACCAGCGGGCGACCCAGTGCGCCGGCGATGTGGCGAGGACCCGAGTCGGTCGTGATGCACAGCTCGGCGCGCTCCATCACGGCGCCGAGTTGGCACAGATCGGTCTTGCCGACGAGCGAAATGCCTCGGCCGATCTCTTCGACGAGCGGCGCTTCGGCGGCCGTTCCCACGAAGACCGGGACGAGTGGCGCCAGGGCATCGGCGACCGCGGCCCAGCGGTCGGCGTACCATGTCTTGGACTGCCAGTTCGAACCTGGGTGGATGACGACGTACGGCTGCTCGGGTACCAAGTGTGCGGCCGCTTCGCGGTCCGCGTCGTCGAACCAGAATTCTTCCACGGGCGATGACGCGTCGGCGTCTACGGCTCCGGCCAGGAGCATGTTGGCGTTGAGGACATTGACGCCCTTCGGGATAGTGAGTCGACGAGTGAATAAAAAACCCGCGCCATCAACGTCGAAGCCTATCCGGCGGCGCGCTCCGGTCAGGGCGGCAATCATGGCATAGCGAAACGATACCTGATTGACGCACGCCAGTACGCAATCGTACCGGACTCCGCGCGCGGCGGTCAGCATGGCGTGCACGTGGGGGGACTTCCGGTGCACCGCCTTCGCTGCCGGGCTGGCCAGCACGTCGAGCATCATGTCCGGATAGCGCTGGTGCAACGCACGGAGCAGCGGCGAGACCGCCATGCTGTCGCCTACCTGCTGGAGCTGTAGCAGTAGGATCTTTGGGCGATCGGGCAACGCGACGGGGCCATCCGGCTCGCGCCTGACGGCGCGGCCGGCAACCGACGCTACCCACGGGAGGGCACGGCGGAGAGCCGCTTTCACCTGCGGCGCACGAGTGTGGTGTTCAACACAATGGCGTCCATCTTGGTACGGAGAAAGCAGTCTAACGCTTGGGCCGGCGTTTCGACGATCGGCTCGTTTTCGTTGAAGCTGGTGTTGAGCACGATGGGAACGCCGGTCAACGCCTCAAATTCTTTGATCAGGCGATAGTACGCGGGATTCGTGCGCGCGCTCACCGTTTGCAGGCGGCCGCTGCCGTCGACGTGCGTCACGGCGGGAATCGCGGCGCGTTTGTCGGGGCGCACGGGATAGACCTGGATCATGAACGGATCCGGGACCGCGCCTTCGAACCACTCGTCGATCGCTTCCTCGGCGACCGAGGGCGCGAACGGGCGAAACTTCTCGCGGAATTTGATCTTCACGTTGATCAAATCCCGAATGTCCGCCCGGCGGGGGTCGGCAACAATGCTGCGATTGCCGAGGGCGCGGGCGCCCCACTCCATCCGGCCCTGGTACCAGCCGACGACATTGCCATCCGCGATGAGGCGCGCTGTCGCTTGGGCGATCGCGTCGGGTGACGCGAAACGCTCAATCGTGTATGCCCCGTCGAGTGCGCCGAGGACTGACTCTTCGTTATGGGCCGGGCCCCAGTAGCCGTGATCCATCACGAACGCGCGCTCGCGGCCCAGGACCTGGTTCCAGACGTAGTAGGCCGCGCCGAGTGCGGTGCCGTTGTCACTGGAGGCAGGTTGGATATAGACCTCGCGAAACGGCGTGCGTTGGCGAATCTTGCCGTTCGCGACACTGTTCATCGCGCAGCCTCCCGCGAGGCATAGCTGCGGAGTATGGGTGAGGTCCCACAGGCCCTCGAGCACGTGCGTGAAGCACTCTTCGTAGACGGCCTGCAGCGAGTGCGCGACGTCTTCATGTCGGGTGGTGAGCGGTTCGTCCGACTTGCGCGAGGGACCGAGTAGCGACTCCAAATCCGACGTGAAGACACTGCCCAGCGTCGGGTAGCCATTGTCCCACTCCATGGTCACACCATCGGACCAATGGCGGAAATAGCGGAGGTCCAGCTCGAAACGACCGCCACCGGTCAGTCGGACGAGTTTTCTAATTTCCGCGACCGCGGTCGGTTTTCCATAGGGCGCAAGGCCCATGACCTTGAATTCGTCGCCGAAGCTCGGGAAGCCGAGGTGCTGCGTTACCGCCGTGTACATCATCCCGAGGGAATGCGGGAAGAAGACGTGGCGGAGGACGTCGAATCTGTTCCCGCGGCCGATCGCCATCGACGTGGATACGAAATCCCCGAACCCATCTACCGCACACACCGCGGATTCTTGAAATGGGGAGACAAAGAACGCGCTGGCCAGGTGCGCTGGGTGGTGCTCGACAAAATGAAGCGTTGGCGGCGCGGCGTTGAGCGCGTCCGCAAGCGGAACGCGCACATCGGTCACTTTCCGGCGATTGCGAAGGCGGTCGCGGATCAGGGCGAGGTTCGGTCGGTGCGTGAGCGCGAACAGGGCCTTGCGAGCCAGATGGGCGCGTGGTGACCGGCTGATCGCGACGTGGTCGACATCCGCGCCGCGGATACCGGCCTCGGCGAGGACGGACCGGATCGCCATCGTGGGAAACCCGGCGTAGTGCTTGATGCGCCGGAATCGCTCCTCTTCGACGGCCGCGACGAGCACCCCGTCGCGCAGGAGCGCGGCCGAGACGTCGCCGTGATATGCGTTGATGCCTAAGACGTACATCGTTCGATGGCGCTTCGGTACATGGCGAGCAGTGCGGGAGCCACACGCGGCATCCCGAAGTCCGTGACGACCGCCTCGGCCCCACTTCGGGCGACGCGGGAGCGAAGCTCGGCGTCACCGAGCACGGCGAGGATCGCGTCGGCCAGCGCCACGGGGTCACGGTCAGCCACTATGCCAAGGCCCCGGTCTTTGATCCATGGGGCGAGCTGGACCCCTGGGCTCACGACGACCGGGACGCCGGCTGCTATGGCTTCGAGGACGGCGATGCCGAAGTTCTCGTTGTGCGATGGGAGCACAAAAACGTCCGCCGCTCGAAGGCAGTCGGTCTTGGTTTGGCCGGTCACGAATCCAACAAATTCGACACCCGGCATCGTTCTCTCGAAACGTGGGTCGCCTGCTCCGGCAACAACCAGGCGCGCCGCTTCGCGGCTGGCGCGTACTCTGGGCCACGCGTCCAAGAGCACGTCGACGCCCTTCTTGGGGTGCAAGCGCCCCAAAAAAAGCACCGTTTCCCCCACGTGTGGAAGCACGAC
>Ga0210387_10003076_pt1 | contig 12800 bp, 10 predicted proteins | sample IncBWC7OmetaG_FD_160108 | JGI IMG/M metagenome (GOLD analysis project Ga0210387, IMG submission 160108) | Forest soil microbial communities from Barre Woods Harvard Forest LTER site, Petersham, Massachusetts, United States - Inc-BW-C-7-O ...
TCCTGCCCTCGCCGTGCAAGAGGCGCGGCACATTCGTACGCGGCCGCGTCGCACACATTGACCTTTCGCCCAGCGAGTCGAACCTGCTTCGAAAGGGGCCGGCTATCAATCCGATCGCTTATTGCGGCGGAAAATGGACTGTGAGGTTGGCGTTCACCGCATTGGGCTTGCCGTTGCACGTAGCTGGTATGAAAACCCATCCGGAGACAATTTGAATCGCCTGCTCTTCTAAGTCGGGTCTTCCAGCCGAAAGTACCGAAGCTTGGCGAACGCGGCCATCCGTCCCGATAACGGCTTGCACCTTCACGTCATACCAGGGACCTGGCCCTGCTGACGTCGGCTGCGGCGTGGATTGCGCAATAGCACGCCTCGCCTCGCTGCACCTGGTCAGGAAGGTCGCGTTGGGAGGCGTAACTGCGGCCCAATCAATCGGACCTTCCATCACGCTGAACGTCTGCTCAACCTCCATGCGCAGCTTTCCATCAATATAGTGACGAATATGCGTGGGAAGCCAAACGCCTTGGAATGACACATACTCCGTGTTTTCAATGACCTCTCCGCCCACACTCCAGCGAACGAGAGTGCCGAGCTCATCATCCAGGCAGATTTCGTTCGACTCATGAGTTCTGCCGTTGACGGTTTCAAATTGGATGCACTTTGCAGGACGGCCAAACAGCGTGGCTGCCTTTATCGAATCAATGGTGTCCGAATGATCGAAACGGCCTATATGCAGCGGAATCAAATGGTCTACTTCTGAGAGTTCCGGAGGGTAGGCCTGGTAGGCGTTCTGAAACATTTTGCCTTGGTAAGAGAGGCGAATGCCGTGGTAATCGCCGAAATTGAATTCGTCTCGGTCGCCATCCTTTCCGTAAATGGCGCTAAAGTTGCCCTCTTTGGTCGTCCCATCAAGGCCGTAGGCGCGAAAGGTAGCGTCGTGCTTGTGGTTGGGCATGTTGCCGGAAGGAAGGCTGACCGCGTTTGCGCGTTCCAAGAGGCGCACTGCTTCCACGCGCGTCGGCATGTCTTGCGCGTTTAAGAACGCTTCGCCCAGGATTAGCAAGCCGGCAAGAAGTCTCAATCGGCGGAAGACCTTAAACATGGCCACTCCTGAAGGAGAGATCGGCGTCATTGTACTCCCCCAATAAGTTATTTGATAAGGACTAAATCAGGGCAACTCCACAGAGTAGAGAGCTACGCTGCGAACGTTATGTTCCGAAAGTGCCAAACGCCATATCACGCGTGAATGAGCTGATGCACCCGTCCCACACGGATTTGTTTCTCCCGCTTACGCGTCTGCGCAATGTCGTAAGAGGCCTGCATCCGCATCAACGTATCCATCTTCACGCCAAACGCTTTTTCAATCCGGAGCGCCATGATCCCGGAGAGGTCAGCTTTGCCGTTAAGCAAACTGGACAACGCCGGCCTCGAAACCTTCAACGCCGCCGCCGCCGCCGTCACCGACAAGCCTGCCGCCTCGATAATCTCCGTCCGAATAAAAGCTCCAGGATGGGGAGGATTCTTCATGGGCATTCTATTTGCTCCTTCTTCCTAATGGTAGTCTTCCAAATCCAGATCACAGATTTCCAACGCCACTGCGTCGATACGAAACGTCAAACGCCGGTTGCGCGTAACACTCAGGCTCCATGTGCCCTTGCGGTTGCCAGTCAGCGTGTGCGCCTTCCACGTTGGAAGCGCGCGTAATTCCCCCGGGTCCTGCATGTCGTCGAGGAACGCCAGCATCTTACGGAGCTTGTCCGCCGAATCGGGCGGAACGCCCTTTGCGCTGTCTTCCGCGTAGAGTCTGTTCAGGCCTTTGTGGGCAAAGTTCCTGATTTTCACTCAACAGAGTGTAGCCTGTCGCTTAACACTTGTCAATACGACTGTCGTGGTTTGAGCAGGGATTTGGTGCATACGTAGAAACGAATACAGCGCTCACGCCACGGAAATCTAGAAATGGCGGGCAGCCAGGCGGGTGAGAACGGGGCTGTGTTTTTCCGAGAGGGAGTCCGCGAAACCGCGCGTTGGAACGCGCAGTAATAGAAAGAGTTCGCCGGCCCACAAAAGAATGTCCAGCAATCGGCCGCGCTGCAGGTTGTCGATAGTCTCGCAGTGCAAAGCCACTTCCAGAGTCCGGTGCGAGCACTCTTCGACAAACGCCCGCAGCGACCGCAGATCGAGCGGCATGCGTCCGTGCTTCTGGCCTCTGGGATCGATGCGTTGCAGGTTTTCGTAGCAGAGATCGATGAAGTGATTCAGGCAAAAATTCTGCTGAGCCAATGAAGCCACAGCGGCCCCTTCACAAAAATCCACTGCACAGATTTTGTCTTCAAACATCGTTGACTTAGCCCCCAACTCAATCCGTAAAACTCTTGTGCTGCGCGCATATCCTCTCTCTGTATAACCCTTAATACGATTGGATGCGGCGAGAACGCCTAACTGCTGCCGGAATGACTCCGTAATTTCGACGACGACTCGCCTCCAACCTGTTCGAATATTCAGCTGAGTTCGAAATTGGTTTCAAACCACGCACAGCGTCGGCTCCTCGTGCAAGCCTGTTTCGAGGGCTTCTTTGGAGCACGCTTGTTCGAATTGCCGCGAAACTTGCGAGGCTTCGGGTACATAAGCGGCGAACGTTTGAACGCGCAAGCAGCGATCCAGATACGGCGCCAGCAAAGCGCGCACCCAGCGCGCGTTTTCCTGGCAGCGCTGCATGCGATCTTCTCCGCTCCACAGAGTGACAACGGTGACGAGCCGTGCTTCGTGGTTTGCGATCATCACGAAACTTCCGACGAATCCGGCGACTTCACCGAAAGCGCCATCGAGCGCAGCGGGCAGTGCTGCATGTACTTTGTGTGCTTCATTGGGCTTGGCAACAAACTCGATGCTGTGAGCCGTAATCCGCGAATTGGTGTAGCACATGCCGAGTGGCGGCGCATTAGTACTCAACGCATTCGAATCGAGCAGGGGCGATGCAGGATGGGAAAGACTGTGGGCTTGCAACGAACGTGACACAGAGCCTCCGAATTCAGTGGTCCTCCCCGGATTGGGGGAGGCGCATCCTCGTGGGTCCAGGTCCGACTCGGATGCGCCCTGGTGGGACACGCGCGGGACAGGGGAACCGTCCCTTCGCAGCAGGAGGCCCAAGAGTACGATGGGTTCCTACGCACCAGTAGTGCGGGAGGCAGGCATTTCGTTTCACGGTTTTGGTTCAAAACGGGAATGAAAATTGGAATAAGTGGGTAGGAAACATTGTTATACTCCTCCGCACAAACTCGGGGGCTACGTGGAACTCTTCGCATTCACCAGGGAATACGTGGAGCGTCTCCGCGAGGGAGATCCCTCGACGGAACAACACTTTGTCACGTACTTTGACCAGCTTCTGCGGATCAAATTGCGGGCGAGGATGCTCGCCTTGGAAACCGTCGAAGACCTCCGTCAAGAGACCTATATACGGGTGTTGGTTACCCTGCGTAAGGACGGGGTACGCCAGCCGGAGCGCTTTGGGGCCTTCGTAAACGGTATTTGCAACAACGTTATACAGGAGTTCTACCGGTCCACGTCGCGAACGAGCCCTTGGGACGACACATATTTGGAACTGCCAGATCATGCCCTGGACACGGAGGGTTTCCTGATTACCAAGCAAATGAAGGATCGGGTTCGCCAGACTATCGGGGAACTACCTCAGAAAGACCGCGAGCTGCTCCGGGCGTTTTTTCTGGAGGAAAAGGACAAGGATGATGTTTGCGAGCAGTTTGGCGTGGACCGCGATTATTTCCGGGTTTTGTTGCACCGGGCCAAGGATAAGTTCAGGGTTTTGTATGAGAAAGACAGGGATGCGCTCTCTGGCAGGGGAGTCTCAAGAGGAGCCGTATGAAACGAACTGGCCCCCTTCTGCACTACTCATCGGTGGATGACATACGATGACAATCATGGACCATAGCGAAGCGGTGCGGATCCACGCGGCCGAGAAGTATGTCCTCGGGAAGCTCCCGAAGGAACAGCATGCCGCGTATGAAGAGCACTATTTCGACTGTCCGGCGTGTGCTGAAGAGATCAAGACGACTGTTGCCTTTATGGAAAGTGCGCGACAGGTGGCTGGCGAAGAGGTTGCGCAAGCTGTTGATGAGGAAAGACTTGTTCCAGCGGCTCCACGGGCGGGCGGCTGGTTTGGGTGGCTGCTACGGCCTGCCTTCGCGGTTCCGGTATTTGCGGCCCTTCTCCTACTCGTCGGCTATCAAAATGGAGTGACTATCCCGCGACTGAAGGGTTCCTCTTCTGGCCAAATGGGACAGAACATTAGTTCTTCCTTCCAGCTGCGCGGCAGTGTGCGCGGAGGGAATGAAGGTGATGATACGGCGAACAAGGTGCGAGTCCGCGCGGGGGAAAGCTTCGCCCTGAACTTTGACTTCACCCCGACTGGCACGTTTAGTGAGTATGATTGGCAGCTGCGGGACCAAGCTGGCCGGGCTGTGAAATCCGGCCACATTAGTGGTGAGAAGAAATACCAGGCCATGTCCTTGAACGTAGCTGGTGGAGTCGAGAGCGCGGGCAAGTACAACCTGGTCTTTTTCGGCAGCGCCGATGGCGCGGGCCAAACGGCCAATGAGAGCGAAGCTCAGCGGCTGACATTTACAGTTGAATTTCTGAAATAGATGAAAGAGTATTAGGCTCCATTTTAGCTCGCTGAGGTGTCCCCGATGAATGTAGAGCAGAGAATCCCCTTTCATTTCCACGCGCTCGGTAATGCCTTCAGCGGCACGTTTCATCGTCCCTTCTCTCATGAGATCCCAGCGCAAGCCGCCACGTCTCTGCCGAGTATTGGCGGCCACGCTAGTGCGCGCGTTGAAAACTTCCGGGCCCATCATTTTGTGTCCTTCAAGGCTGGTCACACGTATACCTCCGGAAGTTGGATGGATGAGAAGAGCGTGACGACGATTGTCACGGCCACGCTTGAGGGGCTGAACATCCTGGAGTTTATCACTGCCGATCGCGTCGTCGCGAGTCTCACTTCCGAAGGTAAGCACGGCCAGAGGGAAGCGCACATCATTGCCCTCGGCAGCGAATTCGAGAATCTGCGCATCGGTGGCCACCCTGTCAAAGTTACGTTGCACCACGATTTGTTTTTGAAGAATCCCACGCACGCGGAGTTAACGAAAGCGGTTGCAACCCTCAAGAATTCGGGGAGAATAGTCGCGACGGAAGACGGGGCCATTCTGTGTTCTTTGGTCGAAAAAATCGAGACGACCCTGCCCGGAGTAGAGATAAAAGGCCACATCCTGCGCATCCCTCACTTTGGGGAGATCGCCCTGGCCGAGGTCTTTGCCGTTCCTGGCACTCGCACTCTAACAATGATTCGCCTAAAACTCGGCTCGCCCAACGGCGGGCAAGCTGCCGGTCCCGAGGTTCTTTCGCAGGGCCAGCCATGGCCACCGCCGCCGTAGAGCGCGTGGCCCGAAACGCCATCGTATTCGCGTGCTTGCTATGCAGCGGTTGCCATATAAGGCATTCCGCGGATTCCTCCTATCAAGAAATCCGGCAAGAAGTCCAACGAGGACAGCTAGATACCGCTTTGCGGGATGCCGATACGGCGTATCGAGGGTACGACTCTAAGGACGCAGGCACTGCATGGCGTTTTCGCGTGCTGAAGGCACATATCCTCCTCCTGCAGGGCTCGTACGCCCAATCCTTGCAGTTGCTCGACAATGACGTCCCTGCTTCCCTCGCGCACAGTGAAACTGCCGCTCGTCGGACGATGGTTCGTGGCCTCGATTACACCTTTCTGCAACAGTTCGATGTTGCTGACAAAGAGCTCAAGTCAGCTGAAGAATTAGCACGTTCAGACCAGCCTGCTCTAGCGGCCGACGTCGCGCAAGCTCGAGGAACACTTGAACTAACTCGCAAGAGGTATGTAGGCGCGGCAGACGCGTTTCGTCATGTATTGTCGATAGCTCGTGAGGAGAGACTTGAAGCTCTTGAGGTGCATGCGCTGGGGAGCTTGGGAAACGTCGCGATGGGAGAAGAGCATTACGACGAAGCGATTGACTGGTACAAGATTGCGCTGGCAAAGTCCGAAGCACTTGGAGCGGGGGCATTCGAAGCACTGGCTCTGGGCAACATGGGCTGGGCCTACCAGGTCATTGGTGACTTCGAGAATGCGGAAACCGTCCTTAAAAAAGCCGAGAGAGTTTCCGGAGAAGCCGGCCGGATAGGGAATCGCGTCTACTGGCTAACTATCCTGGGCGATGTCTATTACCAGCAGTGGCGACTTGCAGAGGCAGAAGCCGTTTCGAAACAGGCGTTATCCCTCGCGCATTCGATGGACAACAAAGCGACAGAGACGAATTGTCTGAACACACTATCCGAGATTGCGTTTGCCACTGATCGGCTGGATTTGGCCGAGAGATACAATCGTGACGCCCTAGAGATTGAACGGGCGGGACTCGATCAGTCGGGCATTGCGTTATCCACGATCATCGCGGGACGCTTGGCGGCAAGCAAGAAGGAATATCGCCATGCTGAGGAAACTCTTCAAGGTGTGATCCGCGATAAGAGCGTGGAAACGCCCCTCCGATGGCAGGCTGAGGCGCGGCTCGCGCGAGTCTACGCTGACGAAGGTCTCTCCGCCAAGGCGGAAGCCCAATTCAAGCAAGCAATCAGCACCATTGAAAAAGCTCGGGCAGGCGTGCAACGTGACGAATTTCGAGTATCGTTTCTTACCAGCGCAATCGAATTCTACGACGATTATATCGGATTCCTGAGAGTCCAAGGCCGCCAGTTTGACGCGCTTCGCGCTGCAGACCTCGCCCGCGCGGGCACGTTAGAAGAGGGGCTAGGGGCTGCGCCGAAATCTATCTCGATTGCGGCGCGGGGCTTTCGTCCTCAATTGATCGCGCAGCGCCTGCAAGCTCCTCTGCTTTTTTACTGGCTGGGTCGCGAGCGCGGCTATCTCTGGCTCGTTACCTTTTCGCAAGTCTATGTCTTTCCCTTGCCGGCCGAGGCACAAGTGGATGCGCTCGTTAAATCCTACCGGGAAACGCTGCTAGCCGGGCGCGATCCGCTAGAAACAGGGAATCTGGATGGCCAAAAACTGTATGAAATGCTCATTGAGCCCGCAAAGAACCTGATTCCCCAAGGTTCGCGGGTCATTCTGCTTCCTGACGGCAGCCTGTACGGCCTTAATTTCGAGACGTTGATAGTGCCCGGTCCTAAGCCTCACTACTGGATCGAAGACGTCACCGTGACAACGGCAAGTTCCTTGACGCTTCTCGCTTTGGCTGCGGCGCGGCCCGCTCCGAGAGAGAAAAGGATGTTCCTTGTGGGTGATACGGTTTCACCGAACGCCGATTTCCCGGCGTTGCCGCAAGCCGGTGCGGAAATGCAGAGCATTGAAAAATACTTTCCTCAGCCGCGCCGGACAGTACTTTCCGGCGGCGAGGCGACGCCAGCCGCTTATCTAGCCAGCAAGCCAGAACAGTTCGCGTATCTGCATTTCGTAACCCATGGCACGGCCAGTCGCACACGTCCTCTCGAATCGGCTGTCGTCCTCAGCAAAGAGAAGGACGAGGAATCGTACAAGCTTTACGCGCGAGACATCGTCAAGCGGCGGCTCTCGGCTCATCTCGTGACAATTTCCGCTTGCAATGGAGCGGGTACGCGCGCGTTCTCTGGTGAAGGACTCGTCGGTCTCTCTTGGGCGTTTCTGCGTGCGGGCGCCCACAATGTTATCGGTGCGCTTTGGGAGGTTAGCGATGCATCGACGCCACAGCTCATGGACAAGCTCTACGACGGGCTGAACCGGGGACAGGATCCCGCCTCCGCCTTGCGCGCCGCCAAGCTCTCGCTTCTGCACTCCGACAGCGTCTTCAAAAAGCCCTACTACTGGGCGCCGTTTCAGCTTTACGCCGGGTCCTAACGCACCACCTCCTCGAGCCTTGGTGTTTAGGGAATTGGCGGCTCGGCAGCTAAACATCGGGAGAGCGTGAAACGAACTCAACCCCTTGGGCACTACTTAGGGTGCAGCAATTCTTCCGTAAGGGGTGTATTGGTGAATTTCGTTGACTGCAATCTTCCAATAGTCGAACAGAACGCGGTAGCAGCCTCGCAAATGCAGAATCCCGCTCAGCCAGGTCCTCCACGCTCGCCGGAGTTACCTGGGCAGGATTCGCTCGCCAGGTTTGGCTCGCCGACATTAGCCTGCCACGAGCACCCCGCGGGGTTTAGCTGGTTTCGATGCAGCGTGCTTTACCAACAACCCGTCCTTTTGCCGCTCCGCAGAACAAAATGTCAGTCTGTCGCTGCATCCATATCCCGCGCTTCCTTTTCCGCAAGACTCGATTATCAAAAATTTGAATGCATTCCAAAAACAAAAAAATCCCTCAATGCTTTTCCACCACAACTTCTTCCGAACATTACTTTTGTCTTGACACTTCTCTCAACCGGACGCTAGCCTACGCTCACTGGTGCAACTGGGGGAACGTCCTGGGAATGATTCATAGCTGTTCCTATTTGCGGTTTGCTGGCGAGACTGTTTCCGCACAGTGCGCCACCACCCTGCACCGGACTTCTCCCGCGTTCAAACGGTTGGTCCTGCTCGTTGCAGTGACCCAATAGCTGGCGATCCCTTTAACCATCTGGTTAAATACATCGTCCCCGGCCCTGCTCGAGTCGAGAAGCAGTTCGGCCGAAATGTTATTTTGTCGTTTTAATGCCTGCGGTTGGGCGCGCGGAATATTCTCCGCTGCCATACCGAGGTGAAGTAGACTTTGGCCCGGGTCGGTCAATGACGGTCGTCGTAAGCAGGGGTGGTCGAAAGGGGTGTTCACTCATGAGGTCCAGAATACTTTTTGTACTTTTGATTTGTACCATGACGATTTCGGTTTCTCCTGCTCTCTACGGTCAAGCCACTGGCAGTTTTTCCGGCACGGTCGTGGATAAATCCGGCTCAGCCATCTCCGGCGCCACAGTCACCGCCACCTCCCAAGGGACAGGCGTATCCCGCCAAGCAAAAACCGATGAGGCCGGCCACTACCTTATTCCTTTGCTGCCGGTTTCGATTTACACGTTGCGCGTCGAATTTACGGGTTTTCAGACCGTCGTGAACAAGGACCTGCGACTGCAAGTTGATGAGGCACGCGAACTGGATTTTACCCTTGCGCCGTCCACTGTCACCTCAACCGTGGAAGTCAACGCCCTTGCCATCGCCGTCGAGACCACCAATCCCTCGCTCGGCCAGGTCATCACCGCACAGGAAGTCTCGCAGCTACCTCTGAACGGCCGCGATTTCGTGCAGCTCGCCACGCTCACTCCCGGCACCGTCCAGGAAACCAACACGAATAGCTTCTTCAACGGCGCCCCCAGCAGCGAAGTTTCCGCTCGGGGCACCTACTCTCTTTCGGTCGGAGGCTCGCGCGCCAACAGCACCGACTGGCTCCTCGACGGCAACGACAACAACGAACTTACCGCCGGCGGCATCGGTATCTTCTCTTCCATCGACGACATCCAGGAATTTAAAGTCCTCACCTATAACTACTCCGCCGAATATGGTCAGCGCGGCGGACCAACTGTCCTGGTTACCACCAAGTCCGGCGACAACCAATTTCATGGCTCGCTTTTCGAATTTTTCCGCAATACTTCCCTCGACGCGAAGAGCTTTTTCGCCACCACCCCGGAAAAATTCAATCTGAATCAATTCGGCGGTTCCATCGGTGGACCCGTCTACAAAAACAAAACCTTCTTTTTCGTGGATGGCGAGCAGAAGGATCAGCTGCATGGCGTCACTTTTACGGGCTTATTGCCCACTGATGCTATGAAGGCTGGGGATTTCTCGAAGGATCCGTTTGGCGCAACCAATACGGGCATTGTGATCAACAATCCCAATGTTGGCGGAGCACCTTTTCTATGCAATGCCTCTGGCAACCCGGAGCCCCTCAACGGCGCCACCGTCGCCAACCCTGCGGGCAATGGTAGTCAATCGGGCGGCTCACCTTGCAACAAGATTCCCGCCGGACTCATCAACCCGCTCTCCACAAAGTTGATGGCTCTCTATCCGGAGCCAAACGCGAACAGTCCCGGCACCAACACTAATTTTATCAACGAGCCCGTCCGCACCCTCTACGAAACGAAGTTTGACGTTCGTCTCGACCAAATTCTCTCCTCCTCCGATACCGGCTTCGCGCGAGTCAGCTACGATCAAGCCAATTCTTACGTTCCCGGCGGCGGCGGAATCGACAATTTCACCGAGTCCAATTTCTTTGCCAGCAATCAAGGCATCATCAATCACGCTCGCAATATTGCCCTCTCCGAAACGCACGTCTTTTCCCCGAGAACCGTCAATCAGGTCACTGGCGGTTACAATCGCATCTTCGATTACATCAGTTCCCAGGGCACAGACAGCTGCGAATCAGCCAAGCTCGCAATTCCCGGCGCAAACCTCAACTGCTCTTCCAGCAACACTTGCGCCCCTTCCGGCGTTAGTTGCGGCCTGACCATCTCCGAAGTTTTGGGGGGGTATTTCTCTGTTGGTGATCGCGGCTTTTCCCCGTTCCAGGGCGGCACGAACGTTTTCTCCATCAACGATTCCTTGGATATGATTCGTGGAAAACACGACATCAAGATCGGTGGCAGTATCCGCGCCAATCAAATGAACGTGAAAACGGAAGGCTTCCAGGATGGTTTCTGGCAGTTCACTGGTTTTTGGTCCGGCAATCCGGAAGCGGATTTTCTTCTCGGCTTGTCCAGCCTTGCCATTCACGATCAAACCTTCAAAGGCCCCACCACCGGCCGCCGCTGGAAGGTCGTTCGGCCCTATGTTCAAGACGACTGGCGCTTCACCAAGAACATCACCTTCAATCTAGGTCTGGCTTGGAACCTCACCACTCCTATCTCCGAGGTGGACAACCGCCAGGCTGATTTCAATCCTGCCACCGGCCTGTTCCTTGTCCCCGGCGTGAACGGCGTTGGCAAATGGGCCGGCATTCAATTTGACAAAGACGCTCTGGAACCCCGCATCGGCGTCGCCTGGAAGCCGCGCGGCAGTGACAAGACAGCGGTTCGCGCCGGCTATGCCATTTTCCACGACTCTTCCTGGAATCAGGGTGCCCAGGGTTTGTGGCAGAATCCGCCGTTCTACGACGAATCCGATGCTTTCGCCTTCGGTGGCGCTTGCACCTTCGCCAACGCGGCTTGTGCGGCCGCTGGTGGTACGCCGACCGCTATCAGCATCTTCCCGACGGCACTTTCCGGCGGCGCTGGAGGTTTCCCAATCATCACAGGGCCTCCAACTCAGCCCGATTTCACTGATTTTACCGGCACCATTCAAGCCCAAAACACCAATTTCAAGCTCGGCATGGTGCAGCAGTTCAACGTCAACGTGGAACATGAACTTCCTGGCCAGATCGTGCTGACGGTGGGTTATGTTGGCTCGCGTACCTCCCACATTTTGGTGGACGGAAACAACATCAATATCACCTCACCCTCCGCTTGCGGAACCGCCGGTTATACGCTGGGCTGTGAGCCAAACGGCACAAAATTCATTAGTCCCTTTTTGGCTCCCACCGCGTTCCCATTCTCTACCATCTCGGCGATCCAAGATGTGGGCAGAGCTCACTACAATGGTCTACAAATCAAAGCCGAGACCAAAAGTGCGCGTCACGGTGTTTACGCTCTCATCGGCTACACCTATTCCCGCACCTACGACACAGGTTTTGCCGATGGCCTCGGTACGAATTACGGCGCCACGTACTTCCCGCTGCCTAACTGGAAACAGTTGGATTGGGCTCTTTCCGGCATAAATCTCAACAACAACTTCACTGCCAGCGTTGTCTACGACTTGCCCTTCGGTACCGGCAAACGTTTCGGCTCGGAGTGGAGCCGTCCGGTCAACTCCCTCTTGGGCGATTGGCAGGTAACCGTCATTGAGAAGATCACCTCCGGTTTCCCGGTATTCGTCGTGGATAGCAACACCTTGGGTACCGGAGTCGGCGGCAACGGTTTCTTGAACGGCAATGCCAACAGCCTGATTCGCCCCAACCTTGTGGCGGGTTGCAATCCGAATGCTGGCCCCCACACGCTCAACGAGTGGTTCAACACTGCCTGTTTTGCCGAGCCTCCGGCCGGCGAAATTGGTAACGCCTCCCGTGCGCCGGTTACCGGTCCGGACTTCGTCAATACCGATTTTTCGGTCATCAAGCAGTTCAAGCTACCGTGGGAAAACATGGGCCTGAATTTCCGCGCTGAATTCTTCAACCTCTTCAATCACGCTCAATTTGCCACGCCCAACAGCACCACCAGCCTGGCCACTCCGGACATTGCCTCTGCCGGCTTTGGCTCTATCAACGCCACCGTCAACAACCCGCGCCTCGTCCAGTTCGGCCTAAAGCTTACGTTCTAGCTGACTTGGTGAGATTTGAATCTAGCCGGCCTACCTGTGGTTTCAGGTGGGCCGGTTTTTTTTCGTTCAGTAGAAGGCGATCTCTTTCATCGGGTAGCGTCGCCGGTTGCGCGTCCAGAGTTGCGCCTCATGGATGGAAGCTGTTGCGGCTATCAAGGCATCTCCTAATTCGACGTGGTGGCTTTTCGCGTACTGTCTCAGATAGTCGCCCGCGCGCTCCCCGATATCGAGGTCAATCGCGATGCAGGTAATCGCCGCGAACAACGCGTTGAGCGTTTTCTGTTCATGCGGCCGCGCTCCATGCCAAAGTTCTGCAACTGTCACCGGCGAGCACAAGGGAACGGTGTCGCTGCGGCTAAGCTCGTCCCAGCGCGCCAGAACGTTGCTATCGCGGGCCCGCGTCACCTCAATT
>Ga0210387_10003080_pt1 | contig 12793 bp, 10 predicted proteins | sample IncBWC7OmetaG_FD_160108 | JGI IMG/M metagenome (GOLD analysis project Ga0210387, IMG submission 160108) | Forest soil microbial communities from Barre Woods Harvard Forest LTER site, Petersham, Massachusetts, United States - Inc-BW-C-7-O ...
GGGCTGCCGGGCTAATAATGCCCGGAACAACGGCATCCTGGGGGGATGCTGCGCCCGCCGGGCAGCAGGACAGAGTTTGATGGATTTGCCGCAGAAACAGGGGCTTTACGACCCGCGCAACGAGCACGACTCCTGCGGCGTCGGCTTCGTGGCTGACATCAAGGGCCGGAAGTCGCATGCCATCGTACGCCAGGGCCTGAACATCCTGATCAATCTCGACCACCGGGGCGCTGTCGGCGCCGACCCGCTGGTGGGCGACGGCGCAGGGTGCATGATTCAGATCCCCGACGCCCTGTTGCGCGACTGGGCGCGCAAGGCGGCGGTCGACCTGCCGGCGCCCGGTCACTACGCCGTCGCCATGTGCTTCCTGCCGCAGGACGAGGCGGCGCGGAAGTTCGCGGTCAAGCGCCTGGAGCACTTCGTCAAGGTCGAGGGCCAGAAGCTTTTGGGCTGGCGCGACGTGCCGACCGACCTAACGGGGCTGGGCAAGGCGGTGATCGAGCGCATGCCGGTGATCCGCATGGCGATCGTCGGCCGCAGCTCGAAGCTCGCCGATCAGGACGCCTTCGAGCGCAAGATCCTCACCATCCGCAAGCAGACCCAGAACCCTCTGGTCGACCTCGAGAAGAAGCACAAGCTGCCCGGCCTGGCGCAGCTCTACATGCCGTCCTTCTCCTCGCGCACCGTGGTCTACAAGGGCCTGCTGCTGGCCCCGCAGGTCGAGAGCTTCTACGAGGATCTGCGCAATCCGCTGACCGAATCGGCGCTCTGCCTGGTGCATCAGCGCTTCTCGACCAATACCTTCCCGTCGTGGCGGCTGGCGCATCCCTACCGCTTCATCGCCCACAACGGCGAGATCAACACGGTGCGCGGCAACGTCAACTGGATGTATGCCCGCCGGCGCACCATGGAGTCCGACCTGATCGGCGCCGATCTCGACAAGATGTGGCCGATCATCCCGCACGGCCAGTCCGACACCGCCTGTGTCGACAACGCGCTCGAGCTGCTGGTGGCCGGCGGCTACTCGCTGTCGCACGCCATGATGATGCTGATCCCCGAGGCGTGGGCCGGCAATCCGCTGATGGATGCCAAGCGCAAGGCCTTCTACGAATACCACGCGGCCCTGATGGAGCCGTGGGACGGTCCGGCCTGCATCGCCTTCACCGACGGCCGCCAGATCGGCGCCACCCTCGATCGCAATGGATTGCGCCCGGCGCGCTTCCTGGTGACCGACGACGACAAGGTCGTCATGGCCTCGGAGGCCGGCGTGCTGCCGATCCCCGACGAGAAGATCGTGCGCAAGTGGCGCCTGCAGCCGGGCAAGATGCTGCTGATCGACCTCGAGCAGGGCCGCATCGTCGAGGACGAGGAATTGAAGCGCACCTTGGCGGAAGCCGAGCCCTACGAGGAGTGGCTGAAGCAAACGCAGTACAAGCTCGACGAGATGTCGGACCTGCCCGACGCGCCGGTGCCGGCGCCGTCCAACGATCCGACGACCCTGCTCGATCGCCAGCAGGCCTTCGGCTACACCCAGGAGGACATCCAGTTCTTCCTCGAGCCGATGAGCAAGGAGCCCGACGATCCGATCGGCTCGATGGGCACCGACACGCCGATCGCCGTGCTCTCCAAGAAGCCCAAGCTCCTCTATAATTATTTCAAGCAGAATTTTGCCCAGGTCACCAACCCGCCGATCGATCCGATCCGCGAGGAGCTGGTGATGTCGCTGGTGTCGATGATCGGCCCGCGCCCCAACCTGCTGGGCCGCCAGGCCGGCACGCACAAGCGGCTGGAAGTGGCGCAGCCGGTGCTGACCAACGCCGAGCTCGAGAAGATCCGCTCCATCGAGGAGCTGCTGGACGGCGCCTTCCGGACGGCGACGATCGACACGACCTGGCCCGCCGGCGAGGGCGCGGCCGGACTCGAGAAGGCGCTCGACCGCGTTTGCGCCGAAGCGACGGACTGCGTGCTGGCCGACCGCAACATCCTGATCCTGTCGGACCGCGCAGTCTCCGCCGAACGGGTGCCGATCCCGGCACTGCTGGCGACGGCCGCCGTGCATCACCACCTGATCCGCCGCGGCCTGCGTACCCAGACCGGCCTGGTGGTCGAATCGGGCGAGGTCCGCGAGGTCCATCATTTCTGCTGCCTGGCGGGCTATGGCGCCGAGGCGGTGAACCCCTATCTCGCCTTCGAGACCCTCGAGCAGCTTCGCCTGCAGAACGGCCTGCCGCAGAAGGCCTACGAGGTCCAGAAGAACTACATCAAGGCGGTCGGCAAGGGGCTGCTGAAGGTCATGTCCAAGATGGGCATTTCGACCTACCAGTCCTATTGCGGCGCGCAGATCTTCGACGCCGTCGGCTTGCATTCGGGCTTCGTCGAGAAATACTTCACCGGTACCGCCACCACCATCGAGGGAGCGGGCTGGCAGGAGATCGCCGAGGAGACGGTGCGTCGCCACCGCGACGCCTACGGCGACAGCCCGATCTACCGCACCATGCTCGATGTCGGCGGCGACTACGCTTTCCGCCTGCGCGGCGAGGATCACGCCTGGACGCCCGACAGCGTCGCCCGGCTGCAGCACGCCGTGCGCGGCAACTCGTCGGACGAGTACAAGGCCTTCGCCACGGGGATCAACGAGCAGAGCGAACGGCTTTTGACCATCCGCGGCCTGATGCAGTTCAAATGGGCCGACAAGCCGATCCCGGTCGAGGAGGTCGAGCCCGCGGCCACCATCGTCAAGCGCTTCGCCACCGGCGCCATGAGCTTCGGCTCGATCAGCCGCGAGGCCCACACCACGCTCGCCATCGCCATGAACCGCATCGGCGGCAAGTCGAACACCGGCGAGGGCGGCGAGGAGTCCGACCGCTTCAAGCCGCTGCCCAACGGCGATTCCATGCGCTCGGCCATCAAGCAGGTGGCGTCGGGCCGCTTCGGCGTATCGGCCGAATACCTGGTCAATGCCGACGACCTGCAGATCAAGATGGCGCAGGGCGCCAAGCCGGGCGAGGGTGGCCAGCTGCCCGGCCACAAGGTCGACGAGAACATCGCCCGCGTCCGCCGCTCGACGGCCGGCGTCGGCCTGATCTCGCCGCCGCCGCACCACGACATCTATTCCATCGAGGACCTGGCGCAGCTCATCCACGACCTCAAGAACGTCAATCCGAAGGCCCGCGTCTCGGTGAAGCTGGTTTCCGAAGTGGGCGTCGGCACGGTCGCGGCGGGCGTCAGCAAGGCGCGCGCCGACCATGTCACCATCTCCGGCTTCGAAGGCGGCACCGGCGCCTCGCCGCTGACCTCGCTGACGCATGCCGGCTCGCCCTGGGAGATCGGTCTGGCCGAGACCCAGCAGACCCTGGTGCTGAACGGCTTGCGCGGCCGCATCGCCGTGCAGGTCGATGGCGGGCTGCGCACCGGCCGCGACGTCGCCATCGGCGCGCTGCTGGGCGCCGACGAGTTCGGCTTCGCCACGGCGCCGCTGATCGCCGCCGGCTGCATCATGATGCGCAAGTGCCATCTCAACACCTGCCCGGTCGGCGTGGCGACGCAGGACCCGGTGCTGCGCAAGCGTTTCACCGGCCAGCCCGAGCACGTCATCAACTACTTCTTCTTCGTGGCCGAGGAGCTGCGCGAGATCATGGCGCGCCTGGGCTTCCGTACCCTGAACGACATGATCGGCCGGGTCGACCGCCTCGACACGCGCCGCGCCGTCGATCACTGGAAGGCGGGCGGCGTCGATCTCTCGCGGTTGCTGTACGTGGCGCCGGCGCGCGAGGGCGTGGCGATCTGGAACAGCGAGCGCCAGAACCACGGGCTCGACAAGGCGCTCGATCACAGGCTGATCGAGGCGGCCCAACCGGCGCTCGATAGAGGCGAGCCGGTGCTGGTCGAGCTGCCGATCGGCAACGTCAACCGCACCGTGGGCGCCATGCTGTCGGGCGAGGTCGCCCTGCGCTCCGGCCATGCCGGCCTGCCCGAGGACACGATCTCGGTGAAGCTTTCGGGCACCGCCGGGCAGAGCTTCGGCGCCTTCCTGGCGCACGGCGTGTCGCTCGAGCTGTCGGGCGACGCCAACGACTATGTCGGCAAGGGCCTGTCGGGCGGACGGGTCGTCGTGCGCCAGCCCAAGGGATGCCGGCGCGATCCGCTGGAGAACATCATCGTCGGCAACACCGTGCTCTACGGCGCCATCGGCGGCGAGGCCTATTTCGAGGGCGTCGCCGGCGAGCGCTTCGCGGTGCGCAACTCGGGCGCCGTCGCGGTCGTCGAGGGCACGGGCGACCATGGCTGCGAATACATGACCGGCGGCGTCGTGGTCGTGCTGGGCGACACCGGACGCAACTTCGCGGCCGGCATGTCGGGCGGCATCGCCTATGTCTACGATCCGAAGGCGCGCTTCGGCGAGCTGTGCAACCCGTCGATGGTCGAGCTCGAGCCGGTTGCGATCGCGCTGGGCGACAAGGACGATCCGGCGCGGCCGCATCAGCGGGCGTTGAACGCCGACGACAACGGCATGGGCGACATGCTGCGCTTCGACGCGGAACGCCTGCGCATTCTCGTCGAACGCCACCACCTTCACACCGGCAGCGCGCGGGCGCGCGAGCTCCTGGAGGACTGGGCCAACGCGCTCAAGAGCTTCATCAAGGTGATGCCCAAGGACTACAAGCGCGCGCTCCTGCAGGCGCGCGAGCGCGCCGCGGCCAAAGCGGTCGCGGCGGAATAACCTCATGTCATCCTGAGCGCAGCGAAGGATCTCATGAACGAGCGTCATGAGATCCTTCGCTTCGCTCAGGATGACAAAAAATGGAGTGACCAAGCCCATGGGCCTGCCCACCGGCTTTCTGGAAATCGAGCGCAAGGATCGGCCCTACGAGAAGGTCGAGAAGCGCCTGAAGAGCTGGAAGGAATTCGTGCTGCCGCTGCCGGCTGCCGAGGTGTCGCGGCAGGGCGCGCGCTGCATGGATTGCGGCATTCCGTTCTGTCACAACGGCTGCCCGGTCAACAACCTGATCCCCGACTGGAACGAGCTGGTGCGCCGCGACCGCTGGCAAGAGGCGCTCGAAGTGCTGCACTCGACCAACAACTTCCCGGAATTCACCGGCCGCATCTGCCCGGCGCCCTGCGAAGCCGCCTGCACGCTCAACATCGACGACAACCCGGTCACCATAAAGTCGATCGAGTGCGCAATCGTCGATCGCGGCTGGGAAGAGGGCTGGATCGTCCCGTTGGTGACGCCCCGCAAGACCGGCAAGCGGGTCGCCGTCGTCGGCTCCGGCCCGGCCGGCATGGCCTGTGCCCAGCAGCTGGCGCGCGCCGGCCACGCAGTCACCCTGTTCGAGAAGGCTGACCGCATCGGCGGGCTGCTGCGCTACGGCATCCCCGACTTCAAGATGGAGAAGCGGCTGATCGATCGGCGCACCCGCCAGATGGAGGCCGAGGGCGTCGAGTGCCGCACCGGTGTCGAGGTCGGCGCCACGCTTTCCGTCAAGTCGCTGCTCGAGGGTTACGACGCCGTGGCGCTGACTGGCGGCGCCGAATGGCCGCGCGACCTCGAAGTACCGGGCCGCGAGCTGTCCGGCATCCACTACGCCATGGATTTCCTGGTGCAGCAGAACAAGCGGGTCGCCGGCGACGACGAGGCACGCGCCGCGCCCAGGGGAACGCTCACCGCCAAGGGCAAGCATGTCATCGTGATCGGCGGCGGCGACACCGGCTCGGATTGCGTCGGCACCTCGAACCGCCAGGGCGCTGCCTCGGTGACGCAGCTCGAGGTCATGCCGCAGCCGCCGGAGAAGGAGAACAAGGCGCTGGTCTGGCCGGACTGGCCCTTGAAGATGCGGACTTCGTCCTCACATGAAGAAGGTGTCGAGCGCGACTTTGCCGTGCTCACCAAGCGTGCCCTCGGCCAGGATGGGCGAATCACCGCCTTAGAGTGTGCGCGCATCGACTGGGTGAAGGGCGACGACGGCCGCCTGGGCATGCGGGAAGTCGAGGGCAGCCGGTTCGAGCTCAAGGCCGACCTGGTATTGCTGGCGATGGGCTTCCTGGGTCCGCGCAAGCCCGGCATGGTCGAGCAGGCGGGCGTGGCGCTGGACTCGCGCGGCAATGTCCTGGCCAACGTGAAGGACTACAAGACCAGCGTGCCCAAGCTGTTCGCCGCCGGCGACATGCGGCGCGGCCAGTCGCTGGTCGTGTGGGCGATCCGCGAGGGTCGCCAGTGCGCACGCTCGATCGACGAGAGCCTGATGGGGTCGACGACCCTGCCGCGCTGAGTTCTACCGGGAGTGTTTCCCGGACGACGATTTCTTACTTTGGTTCACCGACAACGCAGCCGGACCGGCGTGATGGCCCGGCGAAAGGAACGTCATGGCGACCGACAAGAAGAAGAGTGCCGACAAGAACAATCCCGACAGCAAGGTTCCCGACACGAAAATCATCGAGAAGAAGATTTTGGCGTTCGTCGAGCGATGCGAAAACCCGGCTGAGCTGGAATCGCTCATCAAGAACGCCACCAGGCTCGGCAATACGACGGTTGCCGAAGCGGCCTTCCGCAAGCGCGTCGCGCTCGTTCCGGCCGAACGCCCGGGCTCGGTCGAGCATGATTTCTGGCAGATGGTCCAGGCGTTCGAGTACGCGCTCTCCGAGGAGCGCGGCAAGAACACGCGACTGTCGCGCACCCGGCAGAAGGTCGCAAAAGACGGCGTCGTGCAGACGCTGCGCGACTGGGCCGTCGGCAGTCAGGAGACCGCGGGTTTCAGGATGCTGCTGGAGCGTGGCATGCCGGAGTTCACCGGCGAAGCCATCACCTTGCGCCATCGCGAACACTTCGCACCGCCTGTTCTCGAGGCGGCGCAGCAAAGGTTGACGGCGGCGGGCGTCGACTTGAGTTCATTGCGATAACGCGCGCGCGGCGGGCCGCACTGTCGCATCAGTGCGCCGGGCCGGGCTCCAATAGCGCGAGATAGAGAGCCATCAGGAAGCCGCCGACCACCGGCAGGACGATGCCGGAACCGCCCTTGTGCAGCGCTTCCGGGATCATGGCGTGGGTGACCAGCGCCAGGATGGCGCCGCCGGCCACGGCCTGGGCGAGCACGGCGCTGGTCTCCTCGCCGCTGATGAAGGCCTTGCCGGCCATCGCCGCCACGACGCCGGCCAGCAGCACGGTCGACCACAGCAGGAAGATGGTGCGGTTGGCGAAGCCGGCGCGGCGCAGCATGCCGGCGCTCGCCGCCGCCTCGGGGATGCCGCCCAGGAACATGCCGATGATCAGGGTCACCGACAGGCTTTCGTAGCCCGCGAACTTGGCGCCGATCACCAGGCAGCCGGGGATGGTGTCGAGGATGTTGCCGAACACGATGGCGAGGCCCGCGCCGCGGCCGGCCCTGGCCTCCTGCAGCAGCCGGTGCTCCTCGCTGCGGCTGATGCTGTCGACGCTGTCGCGCGCCGTCTTGGCCCAGCGCGCCGGGTCGACCTTGGCGGCGCGCAGGTTGGAGAGGGCGCGTTCGTGGCTCAGCTTGCGGACCTGCTCGTCGAGGAACGGATCCTCCTCGCGCAGCCTGTCGAAATCGGCCTTGGCGACGGCCAGCAGGAGCGCATCGGTCTCGGCGCGCACCGTCGCGGTGCGCGTGCCGCCGCTCAGCAGCGCCATCTCGCCGAACGCGTGGCCTTCGCCCAGCGCGGCAAGGGTGCGGCCGTCGCCGTCCAGCACCTCGACCTTGCCGCTGGCCACGACGTAGAGCGCATCGCCGGGATCGCCGGCACTGAATACGATCTCGCCCGCCGCGACGCGGCGCTCAGTCAGGTGTTCGAGCACCGGCTGCATGTGCGCCGACGGCAGGTTGCGCAGCAGCTCGCATTTCGAAAGCTGGGCGAGGTGGTGGTCGACCTCCTTGCGCTTGCGCTCGAGCGCATACTCCAGGAATTTCGACGGATAGCGCAACGCGGCGCCATTCTGCTCGAGGAACAGCGAGGCCACGAAATAGATCACCGCGCCGATGAAGAAGCCGCCGGCGATCGAGAACCAGGCGGAATGCACGTTGGCGCCATGCTGGGCGAGTTCATGCGCCCCCTCGAAGGCGAGCTCGATGGCGAGCGAGGCGATCAGCGAGCCGGCGGCGAAGGCCAGGATACTTGCCTGCAGCCTGTTGGAGATCGGCAGATAGAGGCCGAGCGCCGCTCCCATCATCACCGAACTCGTGGTGAAGAGGCCGAGCAGCGCCACCTCGAGGATGGTCATGGTCGTGACGGGCAAGGTTCCCCCCGGATCGGCGGCGACGCCGCGTTCCTTCATCGCATGGCAAGGGAAGCATGACGAGACCGTCATGCTCGATGGCCGGCTTCTGGAAAATTTCAGTTCGCGGGAGAAATGTCCTAGAGTCGCGCAATGAAGCTGCTGCTGATCCAGGGCGCCAACATGGAGTATCTGGGCCGCCGCCAGCCCGAGCTCTATGGAACGACCACGGCCAAGGAACTCGATGCCATCCTGCGCCGGCAGGCGCGCCGCCTCGAGGTGACGCTGGACATTCTTTACACCAATACCGAAGGCGAGGCGGTCACGGCGATCTACAAGGCCGACCGCGGCAAAATCGACGGCATCCTGTTCAATCCGGCGGGCTTCCTGCATGCCGGCCACGTCCTGCGCGACTGCCTGAAGTCGATCCGGGCGCCGGCGATCGAGATCCACGTGACCAACATCGAGAAGCGCGGTTATCGCTCGGTCACCGCCGAGGCGGCGGTCGGCGTGATCGCAGGCTTTGGCGTGGAGTCCTACGTGCTCGCGCTCGAGGCGATGGTTGCGCGTCTGCGTCAGCGTGCCAAAGAGCCATGATCGGCCGTCGTCCAAGCCAGTCCACCTCGGACGATTGGCCCGACCTGCCGCTTGCGGCTTGGGCGGATACGTGCGCCACGCTTCATCTGTGGACCCAGGTGGTCGGCAAGATCCGGCTCGCCCACGCGCCGATGATTAATCACTGGTGGCAGGTGCCGCTTTACGTCACCTCTCGCGGCCTCACGACCTCGCCGATTCCCCATGGCGCCGCAAGCTTCCAGATCGACTTCGACTTCATCGACCACAGGTTCGAGATTCGCACGAGCAACGGCGTGATCGAGGCTTTCGCTCTCGGCCCGCGAAGCGTTGCCGACTTCTACGGCGAGGTCATGGGCCGGCTGCGGGGCCTCGGGCTGGAGACGAAGATCTGGACCATGCCGGTCGAGATCGACGGCGCCATTCCCCTGGATCAGGACAGGGAGCACGCCTCTTATGATCCTCAATACGTCCACCGGTTCTGGCGTATTCTCGTGCAGGTCAATCGCCTGTTCACGCTGTTCCGCTCGCAGTTCATCGGCAAGGTAAGTCCGGTGCACTTCTTCTGGGGCAGCTTCGACCTCGCGGTCACGCGCTTCTCGGGGCGCACCGCGCCGCCGCTCGAGAGCGACTCGCCCAATCTCGGTCGCTGGGTGATGCAGGAAGCCTACTCGCACGAAGTCAGCAGCTGCGGCTTCTGGCCGGGCAACGGCGGCTTCGGCCGCCCGGCCTTCTTCAGCTATGCCTATCCCGAGCCGGCGGGCTTCGCCGACGCGCCGATGACTCCCTTGACTTACTACGACAGCGAGCTCGGCCAGTTCATCCTGCCCTACGACTCGGTGCGTCAGGCCTCCTCGCCCGACGATGCGGTCATGGATTACCTGCGCCATACCTATGAAGCCGCCGCCAAGCTCGGCCGCTGGGACCGTTCGGCCCTCGAGCGGCCGTCACCAGACTCCCGTCCCTAGGGTGGTCGGCGCGTAGTCGCCGAACGTCCAGCTGAAGGGGAGGGCGCCGCGGCGACGCCAGGCGCGCTCGACCTTCACCCGCCACAGCCGCTCGGCGCCGCTCGGGCCACCGTCGGGGTGCCAGTCGATCGTGACCGTGCCCTGCAGCTGCAGGACGTCGCCGGAGGCGAAATCGATGAAGATCAGTCCGGCGCGCGGATCGCCCAAAAGATTGCCTAGCGTGTTGTAGAAGCGGTTGCCGCGGAAGTCGGGGATGGCGAGCGTGTCGCCCAGCACGCCGACGAAGCCCGGACGGCCGCCGCGATGCGACATGTCGAGGCCGCCTTCGGCGCCCAGCTCGGGCCGCGACCGGCTGGCGACGAAGAACGTGTCCGACGAAGCCATCAGAGCCCGTGCGTCGTCATCGAGTGCGTCCAGATCCTCGCGACCCGTTTGCGCCGCTGCGCGCGGCGTGGGTGTGCGAGTCTGGATGTATTGCGCGCAATTGCCGAAGCTCTGGGCGATTCGCACGGTCAGCCCGTCGTCCACCGCGCTTAGCCGGCCGTTGGCGCGGTTGCGCCGCCGTGTGGCGAAATCGAGTCCGATCAGGCCGATTTCCGCTCCTCTGACGAAACCGCGCGCTGCCGGATCGTCGGCGGCGGGCCGGGCGGCGATGCGGAGCGTCGCGGGATCGGGCGACTGGATGAAACCTCTCTCGCCGATCAGCACCGAGGCCATGGGCCAGCCGCGCGCATCGAGCGTGGCCGTGAACAGCTGGGGCAGCAGCGCGAAGAAGGCGCGGTGCTGGTCGGGCATGAAGGGCCGGATGGCAGCCCGCTCGGCGCCTTGTCCGGCCAGGGTCTGCGCCGCGAGTTCGTCCCGATGGAACGGCAGGAAGCCTGAACCGTCTTGCGGGCTCATGTGAAACCCTCGGCTTTCTCGGGAAATTGCGCCTTGGGGTCGTACCAGGGGGCCGCGTCGGATCGCCAGATATGCACCTGCGGCCGCTCGGAGACCGGCGTGTCGAGGCAACCCAGCCGCAGCATCACCACGGGCTGCGCCGTGCGCTCGGCCATGATGTGCGAGCCGCATCGCGTGCAGAAGCGGCGGAACTTGCCGGGCGAGGATTCGAATGCACCCAAAAGGTCGTGGCCGCGGACCCAGCGGAATTTTTCGCGCGGCACCGCCGTTACCGACGAAAAGGCAGCGCCGTGCGTCTTGCGGCAGGTCCGGCAATGGCAGTGAACGATGCGCTCGAGCGGCGCGTCCGCTTCGTAGCCTATGGCGCCGCAAAGGCAGCTTCCCGTCAGCATGTCGCTCCTCCGGATCGTTAGGAGGCCACCGTAAGCGCGGCCAATTGCGCCGTTAAGATCAGCAATGTAGAAATCACCCTTCCATTTACTGGAATAGTCCTATGGACCGTCTGGACGAGCTGGCGATCTTCGTGCGCATCGTGGAGGAGGGCAGCCTGGCGCGTGCGGCGGCGCGCCTGCGCCGTTCGCCGCCCGCCGTCACGCGCGCGCTGGCCTCGCTCGAGGACCGCATCGGGCTGCGCCTGATCGATCGCACGACGCGCCGGCTGGCGCCGAGCGAAGCCGGCCGCGCGCTCTACGACCGGGCGCGCACGCTGGTCGCCGACTACGAGGCGGCGACGGCGGGAGCGCCTGACGCGCCGGTGCGCGGCCTGCTGCGCATCACCGCCCCGGTGCAGTTCGGCCGCCGCCACATCGCGCCGATCGTCGCCCGTTTCCTCGACACCCATGACGGCGTGGAGGTCGAGCTGCTGCTGGGCGACCGCAACATCGACCTGATCGAGGAGGGTGTCGACATCGCTCTGCGCATCGGCCCGCTGGCCGATTCGGCGCTGTCGGCGCGGCTGGTCGGACATGTGCGCCGGCTGTGGGTGGCGAGCCCGACCTATCTCAAGCGCCGCGGAATGCCGCGCACCCCGGCCGACTTGACGCATCACGAGGCGCTTCTCGGCACCCTGCGCGGCAACACCGAGTGGCAGTTCGCCGGCGCCCGGCGCGGCGCGCCGCCCCGGCTGAACGGACGGCTGCGCGCCGACGACGTCGAGACCCGGCTGCGCGCGGCGCGCGAGGGGCGCGGCATCGCCCAGCTCCTGTCCTACCAGGTGGCCGACGAGCTGGCGTCCGGCCGGCTGGTGCGCCTGCTGCAGGCCTTCGAACGGCCACCGTTGCCCGTGCATCTCGTCACCAAGGGCCGCGCCCACCGCGCGCCCAAGATCGATGCGTTCGTCGATTTCGCGGCCCGGCGTCTCGCGGCCTTGCCGGTCCTGTCACCCGCCTAGGCCGGGCGGCGACGGCGTCCCAGGAGGAACGCGCCGATCGCCAAGACCTGCACGACGGCGGCGGCGGCGAACACCTCAGTCGCGGCCGCCGGGGACAAGGCGCGCAAGGCCCCGAACGCCGCGGGCGCGAAGGCATAGGTTCCTTGTCCGATGGCGACGATCAGGGGGACGACCCTCTGGACATCCGCCCGGGTGAACTCGACCTGCGCGATCAGCGGCGGCAGGGACGTGGTGTTGCCGATGCCAGCGCCGAACAGCAGGACGCCCGCGATCAGCAGCACGACCTCGCTGCCGCCGGCCAGCATCAGGATGACCGAACCGGCGATCTGGACGACCAGGCTGGCGCAGGCGATCAGGCGCCGGTCGCTGCCCGGCGGCATCAGCCAGCCGACCAGGGTGCGGCCCGCGATCGCGCTCGCCGTCGCCAGGCCCATCAGCATGCCGGCTGCCTGCTCCCCCAAAGGCGGCACCAGCAGCGAGAACAGATGCGCCAAAAGCCCTATCTGGCGAACAGGCCCAAGGCCATCGCTGCCGCGAGCGTCAGGAATGCTCGGTCGCGCCACAGCAGGCGGCCCGGCAGGGCTGGCGCAGTCGCGGCGGCCGCCGGCGGGTCTGCAGCTTCGCCATCGGGCAACTGGCCGGTGCTTTGCGGCGTACGCGAAAACACCAGATCGGCGAGCAGCCAGATGGTCACGATCATGATGGCGCCGATGATCGCAGCGGCCATGGGAAAGC
>Ga0210387_10003081_pt1 | contig 12793 bp, 15 predicted proteins | sample IncBWC7OmetaG_FD_160108 | JGI IMG/M metagenome (GOLD analysis project Ga0210387, IMG submission 160108) | Forest soil microbial communities from Barre Woods Harvard Forest LTER site, Petersham, Massachusetts, United States - Inc-BW-C-7-O ...
AGCGATCCCAAAGCCGGTACGCATGCACCCTTTGTCGGCGGATTCACCGCCATGCTCACCGTGTTCTTGGTGGCGGGGTTTTCCTTTCAGGGTACCGAGAGCGTGGGTCTTGCCGCTGCCGAGACCGAGAATCCCGCCAAGAACGTGCCGAAGGCAATTCGCACCGTGTTCTGGCGCATTCTGCTGTTTTACATCGGCGCCATTTTCGTTGCCGGCACCCTGATCCCGTATACCGATCCGAATCTGCTCAACGCGGACGAAAGCCACGTCGCCTATTCGCCTTTCACCATGGTCTTGCAACTGTTGCCGACCGTGGGCTATTACGCGGCGAATCTCATGAACGCGGTGATTCTCTCCTCGGTGTTGTCCTGCGGAAATTCGTCCATGTACGTGGCATCCCGCATGCTGCACGCGATGGCCCATGGCCGCAAAGCACCGAAAATGTTCGGCATGCTGAATCGACGAGGAGTGCCCGTGCTGGCGCTCTTGGCAACCGGCTCGGTGAGTGCCATGACGTTTTTCTCCACGGTGGTGGGCGACAAGAAAATCTACCAACTGCTCTACAATGCGTCGAGCTTGAGCGGATTCATCATCTGGCTGGGAATCGCGATTTGCCATTTGCGGTTTCGCAAGGCCTGGGTTGCGCAGGGCCGCAGTCTGGATGACCTGAAATTCAAATCCAAGTTCTACCCCTACGGTCCGTGGCTCGCGCTGGTGTTGTTCCTCGTTGTGCTGTTCGGCGCCAATATCGGCGTGTTCCAGACCCCGGTGTTCTCCTGGTTCGACTTCGTGAGCGACTACCTCCTCATCCCGACCGTCGTCGTCTTGTATCTGGGCCACAAGTTGTGGAACAAGACGCATCTCGTGCCCCTCAAGGAGTGCGATTTCGATTCGGGAAGCACTGAAAGCGCTCGCGGGTCCGCGCGTTAGAGGTTATTTTCCGCTCTGCCAATAGTCGCGCATCAGCTCGTGCGACCAAGCCGGCTGGCGAATCGCCTCGCGCGGCAGGAACTCCGCGAGCACCGGCTTGATATCGAGTACGGGTGTTCCATCGATCGCATCCAATTCGCTGACGTAGAGCTTGGTTCCGTCGACGCGCACAATGCGGCAGATGGTGCTGCCGATGCGATTGGGCCGATTCTTGCCTCTTTGCGCAAAAATGCCGACCGCGGGCCATTCCAAGTTGTTGCGCGGATGGCGCGCGCCGGAAACAATTTTCGCGACCGGAACTTGGTGAAATAGAAACAGCACTTCCGCATGCGAAAAACTCGCCAAGCCTTGCAGCGCTTCGGGCGTGAATGGCTCCGCCAGCGCAATGCAGCCTTCCTCGCCGCCCCAAAAGTCATCCTCGGCGAGCGTTCGACCCGCTTTCACAAAGCCGATCGGTTTTATATCGATGTTCATGGCTCATACCCTACAATGTCGCGCAGCCATAAGGAACAGGGCATGGGATCACTCAATACCGCGCTGATGCAACACGGGTATGCAATCTTGGCCGCCATCGTTTTTCTCGAGGCGATCGGTATCCCGGTGCCGGCCGCAGTGGCGTTGCTGATCGCGGGCGGCGCGGTGGCGCGCGGAATGCTGCAGGCTCAGTATGTGCTCGGCGTCGCCGTATTCGCGATGCTGGCCGGCGACACGCTGATGTTTTTCCTGGGCCGCTATACGGGCTGGTGGTTGTTGGGTCTGCTGTGCCGTGTCTCCCTAAATCCGGAAGCCTGCATTCTGCGATCGGCGGATTCTTTCTATCGCCGCGGCCGCACGCTCCTGGTCATCGCCAAGTTCATTCCAGGGATCAACACCATGGCGCCGCCTTTGGCCGGCAGCATGAATATGCGGACCTTTACGTTCCTGCGACTGGACTTGGCAGGTACGCTGCTTTACGTGGGTTCCTATCTGGCGGTCGGCTTCGTATTCAGCGGCGCACTGGAAGTGGTAATGCGCGGCTACGACTCCGCGGGCCGCGTCATCGGCTGGATAGTCCTCGCGCTGGTGATTGCGTACCTACTGTTTCGCGTGTGGTTGTGGGTGAAAGGGCGCGCCTTGAGCGCCGTACCGTTCGCCCACCCCGAAGAGGCTGCGCGCGAATTGGCGACAGGCGCGCCTGTCTACGATGTCCGCAGCCACGGTTACTTCGATCCCAAGGCGACTCGCATTCAAGGATCCCGGCGCCTGGATCCCAACGCGTTGCACCAGTCGGGCGCCGAAATGCCCGAGGAAGGCAACGTCTTTGTTTACTGCACCTGCGTTCGACAAGCAACCAGCACCAAGGTGGCGCGCGAGCTGCAGACGATGTTGCTCGGAAAGAATGTGCGGGTCAGGGTGATTCAAGGCGGTCTGAGCGCCTGGGTCAAGGCGGGTCTTCCGGTGGAAGACGTGCCGCCGGAAGAGGTCGCAAACCTGCCGCTGTTCGAATAGCCCCCGACGCAAGCGCAAGCTCATTGGACCGGTGTAAAATGTGAAGAAATCCCGGGGTGGAGATTTTGCACGATGGCAAAGCTCGTCTATGGTTTGAACCAGTCCTTGGATGGCTACGTCGACCATCTGGCATTTAAGCCAAGCGCGGCGCTCTTTCGTCACTTCATAGAGCAAGTGCGTGACCTGACGGGAACCGTGTACGGCCGCCGCATGTACGAGGTAATGCGTTATTGGGACGAAGATCTTCCCGATTGGATGGCGGCGGAACACGAATTCGCGGCGGTGTGGCGCAAGCAACCGAAGTGGGTCGCGTCGCGCTCGTTGAAGTCCGTCGGGCCCAACGCCACACTGGTCGGTGATGACATCGAGGCGGTGATACGTGGCCTGAAGGCTCGGCTCGTTGGGGAGATTGACGTTGCCGGACCAGAGTTGGCCGGAAGTCTAACCAATCTGGGTCTTATCGATGAGTATCGCCTTTACCTCCACCCCGTTGTCGTGGGAAGCGGCAAGCCATTCTTCGCCGGCCCCCGGCCGCCGCTCCGCCTCGTGGCGAGCGATCGAATTGCCGAAGAGGTGATTAGGTTGACGTACATTCCCGCTTAAGCGCGCGACCAGAAACCTTGGCTGGAGATTTTGCGTATGGCCAAGCTCGTCTTCGGTTTGCAGCAGTCCTTGGACGGCTACGTCGACTACATGGACTTGGGGCCGCCCGGGCCCGCGCTCAGTGGTCACTTCATGGATCATGCGCGCGGCCTGACGGGCGTGGTGTACGGTCGGCGCATGTACGAGGTAATGCGTTATTGGGACGAAGACAGTGCTGATTGGGGCGCCGAGGAACACGACTTCGCGGCGGTGTGGCGCAGCCAACGCAAGTGGGTTGTGTCGCGCTCGTTGAAGGCGGTCGGCCCCAACGCCACACTTGTCGAGGTTGGCGTCGAGGCAGTGATACGTGGGCTCAAGGCTCAACTCGCCGGGGAGATTGAAGTCGCCGGACCAACCTTGGCGCGAAGCCTGACCGACCTGGGTCTCATCGATGAGTATCGACTCTATTTGCGCCCCGTCGTGCTGGGTCGCGGCACGCCATTCTTCGCCGGTCCCCGGCCGCCGCTGCGCCTTGTGGCCAGCGATCTCATTGGCGAGGACGCGATTAAGTTGACGTACGTTCCCGCTTGAGCTGTGGCATTGCCACCACCTTCGCTCCACATATTAGACAAGTCCACGTTCGGCCAACGACACGCACGCACCGTCACCCACGATGATGTGATCGAGCAGGCGGATGTCTACTAAAGCCAGAGCCTCTTTCACGCGCTGCGTGATGAACTCGTCCGCCTGCGACGGTTCTGCGACACCGCTCGGATGATTGTGCGCGATGATCACCGCGGCGGAATTGCGTTGTAGCGCGAGCTTCACGATCTCCCGGGGATGCACACTGGCGCCATCGATGGTGCCGCGAAATAACTCTTCGAATTGAATCAGGCGATGCCGCTTGTCCAGGTACAGACAGCAAAATACTTCATGCTCCAAATCGCGTAAGCGAGCGCTCAGAAAATCCCGGGTGGCCCGCGGGCTCGAGAGCGACGGGCCGGCGCGCAAAGTTTCCGACAGCTGCCTCCTGGCGATCTCGACCGACGCTTGCAATTCCGCAAAGCGAGCGGGCCCCAACCCCGGTTCCGCGCAAAATCGCTGCCGGTCCGAAGCGATCAGCTTGCGCAATGAATGGAAGCTCTTGAGGACATCCCGCGCCAGATCGAGCGCTGAGCGCCCGGGGGTGCCGGTACGCAGCAAAATCGCCAGCAGCTCCGCGTCGGAAAGCGCCGCGGCGCCTTTCTCCAGCAGCTTCTCCCGCGGCCGTTCGTCGCTCGGCCAGTCTCGAATTGCCATGCCTCAGCATGGGGGCTGGCGCCGCTTCCCACTAGGCGCATTTCACGCCGGAAGAGCGTGAAACTGGGAGCTGTGTTCGGGCGCCGCCGCTCCGCGTGCGGTAATCGATCTGGCAAAGTTGAGACGGACGTTTGTGTTTCGGCCGTTTGGCTTATGTTTAAATTGAGTACCGATTGGCGCCAGGAGGCCGGCATGTCCGACGAATTCTTTCGCAAAACATTCGGTGATAGCGAGCCGGTGCACCTCGGCAGCGGTTGGGTCAGCGGCGTCAGCGGCGTCTTCCTCGGACTATTAGGCTTGGGCGCCGTGCTGTGTTTGCGCTTTCCGGCGCTCTTAACATTGCCTGAGGCGCGCGCCCACTACCCGATGGGTGTCATCCGCCCGCTCATTCAGGGAATCATTTTCGCCGCCTTCGTGTTGTCCGCCGTATCCGCCGTCCTGCGCGAACGCAAAGTTCTGGCGCTTAGCGGCGCCGCGCTTGCCCTGGCCGCGGTGGCTCTCGGCGGCGGAACCGTCCCTCTGCCGCAGGAAGTCGGGACCAAAACCGGAATCGGCTTGGACTGGTTCGTGTTGGACCTGTTTGTGATGACCATTGTGTTCGTTCCGCTGGAGCGAATTTGGCCGCTGCATCCCAGCCAAGGAACCTTTCGTCCGGAGTGGACCACGGACGCGTTCTATTTCGTCGCCACGCATCTGCCGTCGCAATTGATCAATTTCCTGATGCTGCTGCCCGCGGCCTTGGCCGCTCCGTGGCTGGCAATCCCGCGGCTTCAGGCCTATGTCGGCAATTGGCCCTTCGTCGTTCAGCTCCTGGGCGTCATCCTCGTCGCGGATCTGTCGCAGTACGCGGTGCATCGCATGTTCCACAAGATCCCCATACTGTGGCGCTTCCACGCCGTGCATCACTCGATCCGCACGATGGATTGGATCGCGGGCTCGCGCTCGCATTTTTTCGATATCGTCATCACGCGCGGCTTGATCATGATCCCGCTGGCGCTGTGCGGATTTTCGCAAGGTGCGATCATCGGCTACATCCTGTTCGTGTCCTTCCACGCCACCTTCTCGCACATCGACTTTCGTCCGCGTACGATCTGGCTCGAGAATTATCTCGTGACGCCGCGTTACCATCATTGGCATCACTCGGCCCAGGAAGAAGCGATCGACTGCAACTTCGCCATTCACTTTCCCTGGATTGATCGCATCTTCGGCACCTGCCATTTTCCGAAAGATCAATGGCCGAAGAGCTACGGCTTGAGCGGCACGTCGGTGCGCCCCGGTTTCTTCCGGCAGTTCGTCGACCCATTCATGGGCCGCTGAGCAGCGCCTTAGAGACTGAGTTCCAAACCGGCCAGGTCCGCGGGCCTGGCCGTGCCCGTCTTCGAAGGCCTGACCAACTTGAGCGCCGCCATCGCCTTCACCGTCATGAATCCGAAGTCGAACTCATCGTCGGCGTGAGAAAGCCGTAGCAGGTGAGGGTAGTGGTGGTGGTTGTTTTGCAAGCAGGCACTGAAGGTGGCCATCACGGGCAACCATTCGCCGATGTTCATCGCATTGTCGCCCGGATCGTCGTATCGGCGCGTGCCAAAGCGCCGATCGTGAGTCCAGAAGTTCTGAATCAAATTCACCCATAGAGCAAACACTCGAATACCCGCCCACAGCACGAAGGCATACTTCCAGTCCCGCACCAGCGCCCAAACGAAGGCATAGCTGATGAACTGGGCCAATACCGCGAAGAGCGGATGCCCCACCAGTGGAAAGGGCCAGGACCTCAAGATGGCATCGCGAGCCATGTCCTGTTCGCAACGGTACGGCATGAGGCATAGATACGTCGTCTTCCAGAATCCGTCGGCGGAGAGTTTGTTCGGATCCCCGGGATGATCGGCAAATCGATGATGATTGCGATGACGGTTGACCCAGCTGACCGGGTCCACATAGATGCCGATGGTGTTGTTGAGCAGCACGATAGCGTTGATGAACCACGTCTTATAGTCCAGCGCGCCGTGCGTGATGCCCATGTGGATCACGTCCGACAGATAAATGCCGGCGAGAAACCAGACGACGAGGATGTACAGGATTCCGATACCTGCGCCCCACCAGGGGCCGAGAGCGGCCGGGGCGAACAGCGCCGCCGCCGCCACGCTCAGCCCGAGGATTGCGAATCCGATCGCGTTGTACGTTTTCATTTATATCCCTGTTCCGAACTGAGAGCCAACAGATAGTGCCGCGCCAGGTGATTAGGGTCAATGAACCCTCCGGGCCGCCTCCGAAATCGGGCTATTGCAATTTAATTATCAATATCGTTAAATATTGTTGTGTATGACAAGTATCAAGGAGAGGTATATGGCCACCGTCGCTCCCCACCGCCCGGCATTCATTCCGTCGGTCATCTATAAGGACAATCGTGCCGCGCTAACCTGGCTGCAAAACGCATTTGGTTTTGAAGCGAGCGAGGTACTCACCGCCGCCAACGGCGACATTGTTCACGCGGAAATGAGCCACGGTAATGGCATCGTCATGATTGGCAGTGAATTCGCAGAGTGGACCCGGAGCCCGGCATCGTTGGGCGGCAAGAATACCCAGCGCATCCACGTACGTCTGGAGCGGGGCATCGATGAGCATTGCGCACGAGCGCGGCAAGCGGGAGCGCAAGTCAGCGAACCGGCCGATCAGTTCTATGGAGATCGCACGTATATGGCCATCGACCTCGAAGGTCATCGTTGGACGTTCTCGCAGCCCGTGAGCAACCCGTCCCGGGAAGAAATGGAGAAGGCGAGCGGATTCACGTACAAGACACTGACGTGAGCGCCGACAATCTCGACCGCACGCTCGCCGCACTGGCCGACCCTCATCGACGACGCGTCGTGGATCTGCTGCGTGATCGGCCCCGACGCGCGGGAGAACTCGCCGAGGGGGTGCGTATTTCCTTTCCGGCAATGAGCCGGCACCTGAAACTTTTACGCAATAGCGGATTGGTTGAAGAGGGCCGCGACGAATTTGACTCGCGCGTGCGCATCTATCGCTTGCGGAACGAACCGATGACGGCGCTGAAGGCGTGGCTTGAAGCGACCGAAACAATGTGGACGCGGCAGCTGCTCGCCTTCAAGACGCACCTCAAGACCAAGCGATGACTTCTGAGGTCTATGTAGCGCTACGGGTGCCCGCAAATCCGTCGCGGGCCTTTGCCGTGTTCACAGAGGAGATCGCGCTGTGGTGGCAACCCAGTGGTCTTTTTCAGCTGACGCCACGCGGTGACGGCAGGCTCGTGTTTGAGCCGGGCGTCGACGGCCGTTTATTGACCACGGTGGCGAACGGCGAGGAATTCGAGATTGGACGAATCTCAATTTGGGAGCCCGGCAGACGGCTCGTCTTCACATGGCGGCCCGTCAGTTTCTCGCCGGACCAGTCAACCGAGGTCGAAGTACGCTTCGAAGCCGTTGGCGATGAAACACGCATATCGATCGAGCACCGTGCGTGGGACACGATTCCGCAGAAACATGTTGCTAGACACGGTTTTCCCGAACACGTAACGCTTCAGCATGTCGCGGATTGGTGGCGCGCCTCGCTGACGATGCTGAGGAGTGTTTTGCGCCGCTAGCATTCATGTGTCGATGAATTGACGTTTCTTCGACATATACCTGCCAACATCTCGATTGCATCGACACGTCCTAACTGTGCCCCGAGCTCCCGAACCCGCCGCTGCCGCGCGCGGTCGCCGAGAAATCCTCGACCACTTCGAATGCCACCTGCACGACCGGCACGATCACCATCTGCGCGATCCGATCGCCGGGGTTGATGGTGAAGGGCTGGCTACCCCGATTCCACGTTGAGACCATCAAGGGGCCTTGATAGTCGGAATCGATCAAGCCGACCAAGTTGCCGAGCACAATGCCATTCTTATGACCGAGACCCGAGCGGGGCAGCAGCATGGCGGCCAGGCCCGGATCGGCGATGTAAATCGACACCCCCGTCGGAATCAATTCCGCGCCTCCCGGCTGCAGAATCAGCGGCGCATCGATGCAGGCGCGCAAGTCCATGCCGGCGGAGCCGGCGGTCGCATGTTGCGGCAGGGGAAATTCGCGCCCGATGCGCGGGTCCAGGATCCGCAGTTTGACGGTACGTTGCATGGCAGTCGCTGTCAGGAGGAGCCTACCAACCCGCTAGACCCGCCGCGGGCGTCGGCCGCGCACGCGGTCGCGGGCCACGCCGCCGGCCGCGGTTCTGCGCTTTCTGGCGCCGCGCCGCGGGCTGTCATCCCGCGGCGGCAAGCGCTTGGCGATGAGCGCGATGAGTTCGCGCGCCACATCCAGCTTGGGGCCGCGCGAAACTTCCAGTTTGCCGCCCGGCCAAATCACCGTCAGCGCATTGTCCTCGCAATCGAACGCGATGCCATCGCCCACTTCGTTCGCGGCGATCATGTCCAAGCGCTTGCGCTTGAGCTTGATGCGCGCATTTTCTTCCACGTCGTTCGTTTCGGCCGCAAAACCGACGACAAAAGGTCGTTTGGCCATGTCAGCGACGGACTTGATGATGTCCGGTGCCGCTTCCAGCTCCAGCTTGACCGAGCCGCCTTGCTTCTTGATCTTCTGCTTGGCCACCGTCACCGGCTGAAAGTCGGCAACCGCTGCCGCGGCGATGAAAATGTCGGCATCGCCCACCTGCCGATGAACCGCGGCATACATGTCGCGCGCGCTTTCCACATTGATTCGGGTCACGCCCATGGGCGTCTGCAGTTGCACGGGCCCGGTCACGACGGTGACATGCGCCCCGGCTTCGCGCGCCGCTTCCGCCACGGCGAAACCCATTTTCCCCGAGCTGCGATTGGTCAAGTAGCGCACAGGATCGAGGCGTTCGCGCGTGGGTCCCGCGGTGATTAACACATTCAGCCCCGCCAGCAGTCCCGCATTGGCAGGCGCAGCGAGCACCGATTCCGCCAGTTGCACCGGCTCCCACATGCGTCCGGCGCCGACTTCCCCGCAGGCCTGATTTCCGGATGCCGGCCCCAAAATGCGAATGCCGCGCGCGCCCAGCGTCGCCACGTTGGCCTGGGTGGCTTTGTTGGCCCACATGACCCGATTCATCGCCGGCGCCAGCATGATCGGCGCCTCGGTGGCCAGGCACAGGGTGCAGAGCAGGTCATCTGCGCGGCCCGCGGCGAGCCGCGCCATAAAATCCGCGCTGGCGGGCGCAATCAATACGATCTGCGCCCAACGCGCCAGCTCGATGTGTCCCATGGCCGCTTCCGCGGCGCTGTCCCACAAGTCGCTGCGCGTGGGGCGGCCCGAGACCGCTTGGAAAGTCATGGGGGAGACGAAGCGTTGCGCGGCGGAGGTCATCACCACCTGCACATCGGCACCGCGTTCGATCAGCCGCCGTACCAGGTCGGGGCTCTTATAGGCGGCGATGCCGCCGGTCACGCCCAGGAGAACGCGAGTTTTCGGCGTCATTGAATGTGTTTTAACTCTTTGAAGCGATCGATGTCGCTTTCGAATTGAATGCTCATCGCCGACTCTTCGCTGTGCTTCTGTTTCAAATTCTGTTCCTGCGTGCGCATGTCGGCGCTGAGCCGCACCAGATCTTCTGCCATCTGGTCCGGCATGCTGGGCGCCTTGGGATCGTTGCTATAGGGCCGGAAGCGCAGGCTGTCGGCGCGCATTTTTTTCATGCGGCCGTTGAGGGTCTCGAGAAACTGGTTGGTGACCTTGATCTGGTCGGCGATCAAGGTGAGACGCTGATCGCGCAGGCGCTCGATCTCCTGTACCGAGGCATAGGTGCTCAACAGGTTCTTGTCGCGCAGCTGGCGCTGATCCGTATCGAGCTTTCTTTGCTCATCGGCAGCCGCCTGTTCCGCGGATTTCTGCGCCTCGAGATGGTTGATCTCATAACCACGGGAGTTGAGGACGTGCTGTTCCTGCGAAGCGTATTCCGGCGGTACGTGATCGCCATAGTGCGTCACACCGTCCTTATCCACCCATTTATACAGCACGCGGCCGTTATTGGTTGGGGAGGAGCCGGGGGCAGCGAAGCTTGCCGCAGGCGCCAATGCCAGCGGGCCGCATAAACAGAGGATCCAAATGACGTTCTTCAAGACCCTACCCTCGAGTGAAGCGGCCGCCATTGTGAGGGGCGGCGGCGGCGTTTTCTAGGGGCAATTCCTCAGTCTGCGAGTCCATAGCGCTCGCGGTACAGCCGCATGCTCGAAAGCTCGGCCGCCTGGCCGCTTTGGGATACATGTTGCATGAGGTCGGATAAATTGATCACCGAGACCACCGGGATTTGATATTGGCTGCGCACTTCCTGCACTGCCGAAAAGTCACTTCCCGGGGCCCGCTCCTGGCGATCCAGCGCCAGCAGCACCCCCGCGGGCGCGGCGCCTGAGCTTACGATAATTTCGATCGACTCCCGGATCGCCGTGCCGGCGGTGATGACATCGTCAACGATCAGGACCCGGCCTTTCAAGGGACTGCCGACGATCTGGCCGCCTTCTCCATGATCCTTGGCTTCCTTGCGATTGAACGCAAAGGGCACGCTGCGCCGGTGCTGTTCCGCCAGCGCCGCCGCGGTGATGGTCACGAGCGGAATGCCTTTGTAGGCCGGCCCGAACAGCATGTCGAACTTCAAATCGGAGGCCGCCAGGGCGTGTGCATAGGCACGGCCCACCGCAGCGATGGCCGCCCCAGTGTTAAATAAACCCGCATTGAAAAAGTAGGGACTTTCGCGCCCCGATTTGAGCGTAAAGCTGCCGAATCGCAAAACACCCTGCTGTGTGCACAACTCGATGAATTCAGTTTGATACGCCGCGGTCATCGGGACTGATATTATCGTGCGAGATGCGCATCGTCACGAATACCGCCTTCCTTTGACGGAACCACCCAAGCAGACACTGCGCCAGGCTCTGGCTGACAAGCGCATTATGGCCGTGCTGTTGATGAGCTTCGCGTCGGGGCTGCCCTTCAATTTGTCCGGATCCGGATTTGCCTTCCAGGCCTGGCTGGCGTCCGCCGGCGTCAATCTCAAAGCCATCGGCTTCTACTCGCTCGTGGGTCTGCCCTACATATTCAAATTCTTATGGGCGCCCTTGCTCGATCGCTACCTGCCGCCCTTACTCGGCCGGCGTCGCGGTTGGATTGTGGTCTTCCAGGCCTGCCTGGCGGTGGCCATCGGCGTGATGGGTTTCAGTTCGCCGACCGACGCGCCGTATTTCTTGGCCGCCATCGCGTTGCTAGTGGTATTCCTTTCCTCCTCGCAGGACATCGTCATCGACGCCTATCGCGTCGACACCATCCCCCCGAGCGAGCGCGGTATCGCCGCGGCCGCCTCGGCCTTCGGCTATCGCACGGCATCGGTTCTTGCCAGCACGGTGCTCGTGCTCATAGCCGCACATACCAGTTGGCACGTGGCTTTTCTGGTCGTTGCGGTGATCATGGCGGCGACCATGCTGTCCACATTCTGGGCGCCGGAGCCCCTGACGCCGGGCCAGCCCCCGAAAACCCTGGCCAATGCGGTATGGCATCCTCTGCTCAACTTGGTCAGTCAGAAGGGCGCGTGGGGATTTCTCTTGCTGGTACTGCTCTATAAAGCCGGAGACGCCTTCGCCTTGAGCTTGTACAGCGCCTTCATGATCAAGGGCGTCGGCTTCTCGCTCGATGAGCTCAGCATCGCGGGCAAGGCCAACATGACGATCTCCACCATTACCGGCGTGACCTTGGGCGGCTGGGCCTACATGCGCTGGGGCATGTTCCGCTCGCTGCTCATCTTCGGCATCGGTCAGTCGCTCACGAATTTGCTCTACACGGTGCTGGCGCTGTCCGGTAAGAAGCTTTGGCTGATGGCGCTCGCCACCACACTGGATACCGGCGTCGGTGGTATGGGGCAGGGTGCCTTCGTGGGATTTCTCATGTCGCTGTGCAACTCGAACTTCAGCGCCACGCAGTATGCGCTGCTTTCCGCCCTGGCTACTGTCCCACGCGTCACCACCGGCGCGATTGCCGGTACGTTGGTCTCCGCAATTGGCTGGCCGAAATTTTTTGTGGTGACCTGCCTCACGGCCGTGCCCGGCCTCATCTTGCTGGTGATTTTGCGCCGCCCGTTGCAGGAACTTGCGGCGCGCGACAGCGCCGACGCGAAGCGTTAGAAGCCGGCCGGCTCCCACGCGCCAAACTCAGGGTGTTTTAGCGGGGCATTTGCTCAGCGGCGCATCGACCGGTCGTTGGGACTGGACCATGCCGTTCTGGCGTTGTCCTCGAATTCGCGACCTAGGTCTTCGGCCTCGACATCGATGGCGCCCGACCAATCTTCCGGCGCATCCGCAGCCTCGATCAAATCATCCCAAAGATGTTCATTCCAGGAATCGAAATCCATTTCAGCAACGGTACCGTCGAAATATTGGATCTCTATTGTCTGGTCCGTATCATCAATGGCCACCACTTCAAAGAGCTCGTTGGTACCACCCCGGTACCATTCGCCTACGATCGGCCTGATAACATTCATCGGCGTC
>Ga0210387_10003083_pt1 | contig 12788 bp, 11 predicted proteins | sample IncBWC7OmetaG_FD_160108 | JGI IMG/M metagenome (GOLD analysis project Ga0210387, IMG submission 160108) | Forest soil microbial communities from Barre Woods Harvard Forest LTER site, Petersham, Massachusetts, United States - Inc-BW-C-7-O ...
CGATCAGAGCTGCGTGCAGGGCATGCTCGACACGCCCTTCTACATCGCCTGCCTGCGGCTGAGCGGGCGTCGCTGCGTGGTCGTGGGTGGCGGTGAGATCGGCCTGGAGAAGGTCGAGGGCCTGCTCGCGTGCGACGGCGAGGTGACGCTGATCGCGCCCACCGCGCTGCCGGCCCTGCGGGAGTACGCGGACGAGGGCTCGATCCAATGGGAGCAGCGGCCCTATGCCGGCCCGCAGGATCTGGAGGGCGTGTTCATGGCCATCGCCGCGACCGACGACACGGACGCGAACATCGCCGTCTATGACGACGCCGAGCGCCGCGCGATGCTCGTGAACGTCGTGGACGTGCCGCCGCTGTGCAACTTCATCCTGCCCGCGATCGTGCGCACGGGACCGCTGGCGATCGCGATCTCCACCGCCGGCGCCTCCCCGGCGCTGGCCAAGCGGATGAAGCGCGAGATCGAAGCGCAGTTCGGCTCGGAGTACGCGCGGCTGGCGATCCTGCTCAACGAGGTGCGCGGCTGGGCCAAGGCGACGCTGCCCACGTATCGCGACCGCAAGGAGTTCTTCGAGTCGATCGTGAACGGCGAGCCCGACCCGATCGCGCTGCTGCGCGACGGCGAGGAGCCGGCGGTGCACGAGCTGATCGCGCGGGCTCAGCGCGAGCACGAGCCTCAGCCTTCGAGCGTGTGATCGAGCTGGAGGGGCTCGTCCGTTGCTACGGCGAGCGTGAGGCGTTGAGCGACGTGTCGCTGTCCCTGCCGCAGGGACAGACACTCGTCGTGTTCGGCCCCAACGGCGCGGGCAAGACGACGCTGCTGCGCGTGCTCGCGACGCTGCTGCGTCCGCATGCTGGTGCCGTGACGGTGCTCGAGCACCGACTGCCGGAGGAGTCGTGGCAGGTGCGCGGACGCGTCGGTCTGCTCGGCCATGACCCGCTGCTCTACCGAGAGCTGACCGCCCGTGAGAACCTGCGCTATCACGCTCGCCTGCACGACGTCGGCGACGCTCGCGTCGAGGATCTGATTCAGGCGGTGGCCATCGCCGACCGCGCGGACGAGCCGCTGCGCACGCTCTCTCGCGGGATGATCCAACGGGTCGCTATCGCCCGCGCCACGCTGCACGACCCGCAGCTGCTGCTGCTCGACGAGCCCTACGCCAACCTCGACCCGTCGGCGATCGATCTCGTCGCACCGCTGATCGGAGCGCAGACGGGATGCACGAGGGTCGTGACGAGCCACGACCCGACCGGCGGACTGGCCCAGGCCGACCTCGTGGTCGGGCTGCGAGCCGGACGCGCCGTGCTCGTCAAGCCGGCCGGCGAGATCGAGCCGCGCGAGATCGCGGAGCTATACCGATGAGTTCCGTGGCTCGCGACACACCCGCCGGGACCGACGCACGGACGGGCGATGCCCGCTCCGGCTCTCCGGGGACGCTCACGGTCATCGGTGCGCTGCTGCGCAAGGAGCTGCTCGTCGAGCTGCGCACGCTGGAGTCGATTCCGGGCATGTCCCTGTTCGCGGTGAGCACCCTCGTGGTGTTCCACTTCGCGCTGCAACGCTCCACCGTCGACGGCGACCTGGCCGCGGGGGTGCTGTGGGTGACGCTGCTGTTCGCGGCGATGCTCGGGCTCAACCGGCTGTTCGTCGCCGACGCCGAGCAGGGCGGGTTCGACGGGTTCCTGCTCGCGCCCGTGGACCGCACCGCGATGCTGCTCGCGAAGGCGCTGACGCTGCTCGCGTACCTGCTCGTGCTGGAGATCGTGGCCGTGCCCGCGTTCGCGCTGCTCTTGCTCGGGCCGCCGCTCGGGCCTACGCTGCCCGGCCTGCTGGCGATCCTCGCGCTTGCCGACGTGGGGCTCGCGCTGATCGGCACGCTGATCGCGGCGCTCGCGGTGCAGACCCGCGCGCGCGACCTGCTCGGGCCGCTGCTCGCGCTGCCGCTGCTCGTCCCGATCGTCATCGCCGGCGCCCGCGCGAGCGCGCCGCTGCTGAGCGCCGGGCACGCCGGCGCTCTGAGTGCGCGCTGGCTGGCGGTGCTCGCGCTCTATGATCTGGTGTTCGGGCTGATCGCCTACGCCGTATTCGACTTCCTGCTGGAGGACTGACCGAATGAACGCCTCGAGCCGGCATCCAGCCGGCTCTACCGAAATCGACCATCGCCCTCCCGGCGATGGTGAGCGGGCCTCACGGCCCTCGGTCCCGGGACTGCGCACACTGAGCATCCTCACGGTCGCCGCGATGGGCATCGCCCTGTGCCTCGTGTTCTTCTACGCCCCGATCGAACTCGAAGAAGGGCTCTTGCAGAAGATCTTCTACCTGCACGTGCCGCTGGCGATCGTCTCGCTGTGCGGGTTCGTGCTCGGGGGGATCATGGCGATCGCGCACCTGCGCACCCGCGACCGCAGCTGGGACCTGCGCTCCTACGTGACGATCCACATGAGCCTCATCTTCGGCGTCGGCGTGCTGCTGACCGGCTCGATCTGGGCGCGCGGCTCGTGGGGGCACTGGTGGGTGTGGAGCGAGCCCACGCTCGTCTCCTACCTGATCGTGTTCCTGCTGTACGCGACCTACCAGCCGTTGCGCTTCGCGATCGAGGACCCCGAGCGTCAGGCCCGCTACGCATCGGTGTTCGCGATCGTCGCGGGCGCGTTCGTGCCGCTGAACTTCCTCGCCGTGCGCCTCTCCACCTCCTACCTGCACCCGCGCGTGCTCGGCTCCGCCTCCAACCTGCCGGGCTCGATGCGGTTCACGTTCCTGGTCTCGCTCGTGGCGATCGCACTGCTGTTCGCCACGCTGTGCTCGTACGAGCTCACGGCCAAGCGCACGCGCATGCTGCTGCGCTCGCGCAGCCGCATCCTGGGGTACCAGTGATGGCGATCTTCGCGAACGCGCTCCCGGAGAACACCGGCGACGGCTATGTGGCAGCCGCCTACATCGTGTTCTTCGTGCTCCTGATGATCTACCTCGCGATCATGGCCCTGCGCCTCAGCCACGTGCAGCGCGATCTGCGCGACCTGCAGGCGCGCACGCAGGAGTCCGCGCGCGCGGACGAGACCACCGGCCGGGGGGCGACCGGTGGCGCATCGCAGGGCCACGACGGGCAGACGCTGGAGCGCGAACCGGCATGAGCGAGCTGCTGGCGCTCGGGATCTCGCACAAGACCGCGCCCGTGGCCTTGCGCGAGCGGCTCGCGTTCACCGAGCCCCAGGCGCGCGAGTTCGCCGAATCGACGCTCGCCACCCCGGAGGTGCGCGAGGCGGTCGTGATCTCCACGTGCAATCGCACCGAGGTCTACCTCGTAGTGGGGGACTCCGTGCGTGCCGAGGGCGACGTGCTCGGCCTGCTCGCCCAGCGCGCGGAGATCCGCCCGACCGAGCTCGCCGACGCGATCTACTCGCCGCGCAACTGCGACGCGGCGCGCCAGCTCTACCGCGTGACGGCGGGCCTCGAGTCGATGATCGCCGGCGAGGCCGAGATCCAGGGCCAGGTCAGACGTGCGCACGAGTCCGCGCTCGCGGCCGGCTGCACCGGCCCACTGTCCAACCGCCTGTTCGCCGCCGCGCTCACGACCGGCAAGCGCGTGCGCTCGGAGACCGCGATCGGCGCGGGCCGCGCGAGCGTGCCCTCGGTCGCGGTCGATCTCGCGCAGACCGTGCTCGGCGGGCTGACCGACCGCCACGTCGTGATCCTCGGTGCGGGCGAGACCAGCGAGCTGACCGCACGCGCGCTGGCCGAGCAGGGCGCGGGCACGATCTTCGTCGCCAACCGCCACGCCGATCGCGCGCTGCACCTGGCCGAGCGCTTCGGCGGATCGGTCGTGGGGCTCGATGGGCTGCCCGAGCAGCTCGCGCGCGCGGACATCGTGCTCTCCTCGACCGCCTCCCCACATCCGATCGTGGGGCGCGAGGAGCTCGCCGAGGTGATGCGCGAGCGCGAGGACCGCCCGCTGCTGTTGATCGACATCGCCGTACCCCGCGACATCGACCCGGGCTGTGCCGAGCTTGCGGGCGTGAGCCTGTACGACATCGACGACCTGCAGGCGGTCGTCGCGCGCAACCTCGACACCCGCGCGAGCGAGATCCCGCGCGCACAGGCGATCGTCGAGGAGGAGATCCTGCGCTTCGCCCGCTGGCTCGGCCAGCTCGACGTGCTGCCGACGGTCAGCGCGCTGCGCGAACACGGCGCCGCGCTGGTCGAGCAGGTGCTGGCCGAGAACGAGGGCCGCTGGGAGTCGGCCTCGCCGCGCGACCTCGCGCGCGTGGAGGCGATCGCACGCGCGGTCTGCAGCCGTCTGCTGCACGAGCCCACGATCCGACTGCGCAGCCACGGCGAGCGCGGGCACGCCAACATCGAGCTCGTGCGCGAGCTGTTCGGCCTGAGCGACGACGAGCCCGACGCGCGCACCTCCGCGGCAGCGGAGATGGGCGAGGCGCCCGATAACGTGCGTCAGCTCTCGCGCCCGGCCCGCGCCGGCGGCTCGGGCTCGTCCTGACCGCACGGGCGATGGGCCCTCTGCGCATCGGCACCCGCGCCAGCGCGCTCGCGCTCGCGCAGACCCGGCTCGTCGCGAACATGCTCGCGGACGGTGGGCGTGGACGCCCCGAGATCGTGAGACTGACCACGAGCGGCGATCGTACCGGCGGACAGGCGGGCGACAAGTCGCGCTGGGTCGACGCGATCGAGGACGCGCTGCTCGCCGATGAGATCGACCTCGCGGTGCACTCCGCCAAGGACCTCCCCGGCGAGCTCGCCGAGGGCCTGGAGCTGTTGGGTGCGCCGCCGCGCGCGGGCGTCGAGGACGTGCTCTGCGGGGCCAGCGAGCTCGACGCGTTGGCGCCGGGGGCGCGCGTCGGCACGAGCAGCATCCGTCGCACCGCCCAGCTGCGCGCCGCACGGACGGACCTCGAGGTGGTGGCGATCGGGGGCAACGTCGACACGCGCCTGCGTCACCTCGCGGAGGGCGAGCTCGATGCGATCGTGATCGCGCGAGCGGGCCTGCAGCGGCTCGAGCGCGAGCACGAGATCGGTGCCGTGCTCGACCCCGCGCGGTTCGTGCCCGCGCCCGGCCAGGGCGCACTGGCCCTGGAGGCTCGCGCCGAGGATGAGCGCGTACGCGAGGCGGTCGCGACGATCCTCGACGCCGACACCTCCGCCTGCCTGCAGGCCGAGCGCGCCCTCGCGCGCGCGCTCGACGCCTCCTGCCACACACCGCTCGGCGCCCATGCGCAGGCCGCGGGCTGCGGCTGCTTCGGTCTGCGCGCCTGGGTCGGCCTGCCCGACGGCTCGGCCTGGGTGGCCGACGAGCTGCTCGGCGGATTCTACGACCCGTGCGAGCTGGGAGCGCGCATGGCCGAGCGCATGAGCGCCGCCGGCGCACGCGAGCTGCTTACCGAAGCGGCGAGACACCCGCCTTTTCGGCACGAATCCCACGTTTCGGCCAGCGCGCAGAAGTCGACGGGCATGGGCGATGTCTGAGGAGTCGCCCGAGCAAGCATCCGAGCGCCTGGCTGCGCAGGACGACGCGAGAGGCGATCGCACAGGAACCACCGGCGCCGGACGGGTTTATCTCGTGGGCGCGGGCCCGGGCGATCCCGGCCTGCTCACCGCGCGCGCGCTGGAGCTGATCGCGAGCGCCGACACGATCCTCTACGACCGCCTGATCCCCGCGGCCGCGCTCGACGGCGTGCGCACCGACGCCGAGCTGCTGTTCGTCGGCAAGGAGGGCGGCGGCGACTCGGTGCCCCAGGCGCAGACCGAGGAGCTGATGATCGATCGCGCCCGAGCGGGCCGCACCGTGGTGCGCCTGAAGGGCGGCGACCCGTTCGTGTTCGGGCGCGGCGGCGAGGAGGCGCTGCGCCTGCGTACCGCCGCGATCCCCTATGAGATCGTGCCGGGCGTCACCGCCGGCGTCGCCGCGGCCGCCTACGCGGGCATCCCGGTCACACATCGCGGCCTGTCGGTCGGCGTGGCGCTGCTCACCGGCCACGAGGACCCGGACAAGGACGTAGAGGCCGCGCTTGACTGGGACGCGCTCGCGGCCTTCCCGGGCACGCTCGTCTTTTACATGGGCGTCCGCGCGCTGGCGCAGATCGCGCGATCGTTGATCGAGTCCGGACGCTCACCGCAGGAGCCCGTGGCGATCGTCGAACGCGGGACGCTCCCCGCTCAACGCACGATCACGGGCACGCTCGCCACGATCGCCGAGCACGCCCGCGCGCAGGAGGTGCGCGCCCCCTCGATCACGATCGTCGGCCCCGTCGCCGGCCTCGCCGGTGAGCTCTCCTGGCTATCGCCCGCGCCGCTGGCCGGCTTGACCGTGGCCGTCACCCGCGCGCGGCCCGCCGCCGGCGGACTGGCGCGGCGGTTGGAAGCGCTCGGCGCGCGCGTTCTGCAGACGCCGGCGATCCGCACCGTGGCGCTCCCCGGACCCGCGCCCGACCTGACCGGGTATGACCTCCTCTGCCTCACGAGCCCGGTCGGTGTCGCCACGCTGTTCGAGCGCCTGCGCGCCGACGGTCGCGATGCGCGCGCGCTGGCCGGTACGCGTGTGGCGGCGATCGGACCCGGCACCGCAGGGGCGCTGGCCGAGCATGGGATCGCGGCCGACATCGTGCCCGAGCGCGCGGTCGCCGAGGGACTGGTTGAAGCGCTCGACGCACTCGCCGACGCTACTAGGCCCGTGCGCAGCGCGTTGATCGCCCGCGCGAGCGAGGGGCGCGAGGTGCTGCCGAACGCGCTGCGCGAGCGGGGCGTCGCCGTGGACGTGCTCGCGCTGTACGAGACCGTCGCGGAGAACCCGCCCGAGCGTGTCCTGCGGGAAGCACTCGACGCCGACTACCTCACGTTCACCTCCGCCTCTACCGTCCGCTTCTTCCTGCGAGCCCTGGGCGAGGACCGGCCATCCGAGACCACGCGCATCGCCTCTATCGGTCCGATCACGAGCGGCGCGCTGCGCGAGCACGACCTGGAGCCGCACGTCGAGGCCGACTCGCACGACATCGACGGTCTCATCGGAGCGCTGCTCGCGGACATTCGCTCACGGGCCGCCTGACGGGCGCGACACCGTGTCCGGCACGCTCGGCCATCCCCGCCTGCACCTGCGCAGCATCGACTCGACCAACGACCGCGCGCGCGCGCTGGCGATCGCCGGGGCGCCGCACGGCACGCTCGTCACCGCCTCCGCGCAGACCGCCGGGCGCGGGCGCCAGGGCCGACGCTGGTCGGCGCCCCCCAACAGCTCGCTGCTGGCCTCGCTCGTGCTGCGCGGCGCCCCGCTGCCGCGGCTGCTGCCGTTGCTCGCGGCCGTCGCCGTGTGCGACGTGGCGGGCGAGAAAGCCCGGGTCAAGTGGCCGAACGACATCGTCTTCGTGCGTCCGCCCGGCGCACACGGCGAGGGGGGTCTGGCCAAGCTCGCGGGCATCCTCGCGGAGGGACGACCGCAGGAGGGCTGGGCGGTGCTGGGCGTGGGCCTGAACGTCGCCGTGCGCCTGGAGGAGCTGCCGGCGGAGCTGCGCGACAGCGCCGCTACGCTCGGCGAGTCCGCCGCGGCGATCGAGCCGCTGCTCGTGCGCCTGCTGGCCGCGCTCGGTAGGCGCCTGTCCGAGCCGACCGAGGCGCTGCTCGACGCCTATCGCGCCCGCGACGCCCTGCGCGGGCGGGAGATCGACTGGTCCGGTGGCGGCGGTCGTGCCGAGGGCATCGACGGCGAGGGCCGGCTCGTGGTCGCGCTGCCCGCCGGCGGCCACACCGCGCTTGACGCGGGCGAGGTTCACCTGCAACGCATCGTCGGCTGAGAGCGCGTCCTCGGCCGAGGACGGCTCGGGGCCCTTACTCCTCGGCGTGCTCGAGCGCCTCGGCGACGTTGCGATCGAGCTTGCCCTCTTCGGCCGGCGCCAGCCCGCTGCCGTTGGCGCTCCCCGAAGTGGCGCCCTTGCCCGTCAGCGCCTCGTCCAGCACGGCGTCGCTCGGCGTCTGGGGCTTCTTGGTGCGTTTGCCGGCGCCCCCGCGTCGCCTGCTCGGCGAGGCCTTCGGCGCGGCGCCGTTCTTCGCGGCCCGCGCGGTGCCTGTCCCGTTCTGAGGATCGCCACCCGCGGATGCCTCCTGAGAGTCCGCGGTCTTCGTGTCCACGGACTCCGCCGCGCCGTCCGCACCGGTGTTACCGGCGCCCGTCGCGAGCGCACGCGCATCTGCGCCCGGGCCCTTGGCGACCCCTTTGTTGCGTCGGCGGCGGTTGTTGCGGGCGCGGCGTTTGGGGAAGTTGCGCAACAGCTCGCGCGCGAGCGCCGGGGGCTTGCGCGCCATCCGCGTGCGCGCGCCGCGCAGCGCCTCCTCGGCCTCGGGCGTATGTGCGAGCGCGGCCGCCAGCAGCGCGGCGGCCAGCCGGCGGTCCTGCTTGCGCGCGGCGTGGATCAGCCTCCGGGCGTTGCGCGCGTGGGCGCCGCCGGAGGAGTTCACGAGCAGACCCAGCAAGCGCTTTGTCTCGGGCCAGCGCTGCACGGCGTACTCCTCGTGCACCTCGCGCGTGTATCCGGCCAACCGCCAGATCCAGGCGGTCGCCTGGTCGCGGCGGCCGATCCGCCGCTCGACGAGCGCGCGCAGCATGATCTTGGTCGCCTCGCGACGCTCCTCGCGCGGCCAGCCGCCGATGATGTCGATCGCGGTGTCGAACGCCTCGGGGTCGCGCAGCGCGGCGATGTCCGCGAGCGCGCGCAGCCGCAGCTGCGAGTTCTTGTTGCGCTGCACGGCCGTGATCAGGAAGCGGCCCTTGAGCTCGCCGCCGCGATCGAAGTGCAGCATCGCCCGCGCCCGGCGCCAGCCCGCCGGTGCCACGCGCGCACCGGCCAGCGCCGCCCACACGTGCTGCTCGCCGTAGTCGAGGTTCTCCACCGCGATCCGCCAGAGCTCGCGCTCGAACACCTGAAAGCGGCGCTCCTCCTCGGCGCACACGGGCAGCACGCGGCGCTCGACGCGCATGCGCCGCCCGCGTCCGCGCCTGACCGGGCCGACGACGATCGCCCCGCCGCGGTACACGTCGCGGTCGAGCAGCGAGTGCAGCGTCACGACCGGGTCGTCGTTCTTGGTGGCCGGGTGCACGAAGTCCACGACCAGCCCCGCCTCCTTGCCAGGATGCCGACGGGTGACGCGTCCCACGCGCTGCTGGTAGATGCGCTTGGAGGCGGTCGGCGCGAGGTGCACGCAGACGGTCGCGCGCGGGGAGTTCCAGCCCTCGGCGAGCAGCTGCGCGTTGATCAGCACGTCGATGTCCCCGCGCTCGTAGCGCGCGAGGACCTCCGCGAGCTCGCGCTTGGGGGTCTCGCCGGAGACGCCCTGCGCCTTGAGGCCTTCGGCGCGGAAGGCCTCGGCGAGGTTGTAGGCGTGCTGCACCCCCGCCGCGTACACGACGCCGGGCACGCCGTTGAAGCGCGTCTTGTAGAGGTTCGCCGCGGCCATGTTGAACGGCTGCTGGTCGAGCAGCGCGGCCAGCTCCTCCTGGTCGAACTCCGTGTCCACCTCGCCGCGGCGCAGCGGCACCTTGGCGATCGTGCGCACGCCCACGCCCGGGGAGATGCGCACGCAGCGAAGCGGCGCGATCACCCCCCGCCTCGCCGCCTGCGCGAGGTCGAAGCGCGAGGTCTGCGTGGGGAACAGGTCGGTGACGTGGCGCGCGATCAGCGCGCCCGTGGCGGTCATGCCGATGAAGATCGGGCCCGTCCAATTGCGGATCGCGCCGCTGGTCTTCTCGCCCAGCGCGGTGTGCGCCTCGTCGCAGATGACGATCGTGTAGGCGCTCGAGATCTTGCCGGCATTGCGCACGAACCACTGGTAGGTCTCGACCGTCACCGGCCCCTTGACCGAGTCCTCTCCGAGCAGCAGCGGGCGGGAGATGCGCTTGGAGTAGCCGCGCTCGCGCAGCTCGCCGTGGAACTGGTCGACGAGGTTGCGCCGGTGCGTGAGGATCAGGATGCCGCCGGTCTGCGAGGCCTCCACGAACCCCAGCGCGGCGACCGTCTTGCCGGCGCCGGTGGCGTGCTCGAACCAGAAGCGCTTGGCCGCGTTCGGGTCCTCGGGCTGCTCGGCCAGCGACTCGCCGTCGTCTTCGCCCTCGTCGACCCAGTCGCGGGGCTCCTCGTCGGGCTCGCTCTCGGACGCGGTGTCCTCCTCGTCCTCCCGCTCGTCGTCGCCGAGAAGCTCCTCGGCGAACTCCTCCTCGTCCTCGTCGGCTTCGTCGTCGTCCTCATCCTCGTCGGGCGCCGCGCGCTGAACGGGGCCGAGCTCCTCGTCGTCCTCGTCCTCGTCGTCCTCCTCCTCGTCCTCGTCGGCGCCACCCTCGGGCTCGTCCTCGTCGTAGCCCGCGCTCGCGCCCCGGTCCGTCTCGGAGTCCTCATCCGCGCTCGCCGCCGGAGCGTCGTCGGGACCGAGGATCGCCGCCGAGGCCAGCAGCTCGGGCGAGGCCGCGGCCGCGGCCACCCGGCCGTTGCCCTCGGCGCTCGTGCGCTGTGCCTCGGCCAGCAGCGCCGTCAGCGTGCCCGAGAGCGCATCGACCTGGTGGGCGGAGAGCACGGTGCCGTCGGCGAGCTTCGGCTCGTCGTCGGAGAGCAGTCGCTCCAACCCCAGCAGCAACGAGAAGTCCCGGCGCCATTCCGTGGAGGGGTGCTGGGCGCCCGCGTCGAGCTCGGCCAGCGCACGATCCAACGCGCGCCTGCGCGGGGAGCCCGGCGCCAGCGCAACCGCGGGATCCTCGCCCTCGTGCAGGAAGCGATCGCGCACGAAGTCCTCCGCGCGAGCGATCTCGGCGGAACTGGGAGTGGGCGCGGCCGCGAGGGCCACTGAAGTGGACTCGGCCATCTAGGGCTCTGGACTTCGAGACGGAGCCGCCGCACGCAGTGGTCTCGGCGAGGCTCAGGGTGTTGTCGGCGAACGGCCGACGACGTCGCCGGATGCTCACAGCGAACCGGCCTGACGTGGCTCCAGCATATAGCACGGGGCGGGGGATTTGAAGGGGTCGCGCGTGCGCGACCCCTGGATGTGTCGCATGCGACACATCCGCGAACGGCGCATGCGCCGTTCGGCGAGACCGCACATGTGCGGTCTCGGACAGGGCCGCATGCGGCCCTGTCGTCCAACCATCTGCCACCATCAGCCACGATGACCGGGATCGCCCCCGCCCGCCTGCTCACGACGCTCGCGATCCTTGCCGTGATCGCGCTGCTGGCCATCGGGCTGGTGCAGCTCGCGGGCTCCTCGTCTTCCTCCTCGAGCAGTTCGAGCGCGCGGTTGACGCTCGCCCAGGTACAAGCGCAGCTGTCCGGCTCACCCGCCCCGCTGGCCGAACTGCACGCCCAGGCGGGGCAGATCCTCGCGGGCGGCGCGCCCGCGCTGCACGCGCGCCTGGCCGCCCTTCGCGGCTACCCGCTGGTGATCAACAAGTGGGCCTCGTGGTGCGTGCCCTGCCAGTCCGAGCGCGCGACCTTCCAACGCGTCTCCACCTCACTCGGGCGCGGGGTCGCGTTCCTGGGGATCGACTCCGGCGACACCAGCCTCGCCGACGGTCGCGCGTTCCTGCGCGCAGTGCCGGTCGGCTATCCGAGCTACTACGACCAGAGCGGGCGCCTGGGCACGCAGATCGCCGACTCCTCATTCACACCCGTGACCGTCTTCTACGACCGGGCCGGTCACCAGTTCATCTGGCAAGGCCCCTTCCCGAGCGCGGCAAAGCTCGACGCCGCCGTCCGCCGTTATGCGCTGGACTCCTAAGCTGTACAGCGCGTGCCCGAGATCCGCATAGACCCGCTCAGCGGGCACCGCACGATCGTGGCCGGCGAGCGCTCGCGACGCCCGGGAGGCGAGCCGCGCTGCGAGCCCCCCGAGCCGATCGACGTCGAGCGCGACCCCTTCGCCGAAGGCCACGAGGCCCGCACGCCGCCCGAGCTGTACGCGGTGCGCCCCGGGGGCGGGCCGGCGGACTCGCCCGGGTGGACCGTGCGGGTCGTGCCGAACCTCTACCCCGCGCTCACGCCCGACGCCGCCGAGCCGCAGGGGGATCGCGATTCTGGCGAGGATTCCGAGTCCGAGCTGTTCCTCGCCCGGGCGGCCGTGGGCGCGCACGAGGTGATCGTCAACGGGCCCCAGTCGGTGCTCTCGCTGGCCGAGCTGCCGCGCGAGCAGGTCCTCGCCGCGGTGGAGGCATGGCGCGAGCGCATGCGCGTGCACCACGAGGACTCGGCCTACGTGCAGCTGATCGTCAACGAGCGGCGCGAGGGCGGCGCCTCGCTGCCGCACACGCACGCGCAGCTGTACGCGCTCGACTTCGTGCCCGCCGAGGTCGCCCGCGAGCGCGAGCGCGCCGGCGCGTACACGACGCGCACGATGGGCCACACGCTGCTCGAGGACGTGATCGCCGAGGAGGTCCGCCGGGGCGAGCGCATCGTCGCGATCGACGACGAGGCCGTGCTGCTCGCGCCCTACGCCTCGCGCCTGCCCTTCCAGCTGATGCTCGCCCCGCGCCGCCCCAGCGCGCGCTTCGAGACCGGCACGGCCGGCGCCTCGCTGCTGCACGACGGGCTGTCCCGGCTCGCGCGCGTGCTCGGCTCGAGCCCACCGCTGAACCTGTGGGTGCGCACCGCCCCGCGCGGCGTCGAGCAGTTCTGCTGGCGCATCGACATCGCCCCGCGCCTGACCCATCTCGCCGGCCTCGAGCTCTCCACGGGACTGAACCTCAACATCGTCGCGCCCGAGCACGCCGCGTCGCTCTTGCGCGCCGCGTGAGAGCACTCCCGATCGCGCAC
>Ga0210387_10003084_pt1 | contig 12787 bp, 18 predicted proteins | sample IncBWC7OmetaG_FD_160108 | JGI IMG/M metagenome (GOLD analysis project Ga0210387, IMG submission 160108) | Forest soil microbial communities from Barre Woods Harvard Forest LTER site, Petersham, Massachusetts, United States - Inc-BW-C-7-O ...
ATCAAAGGCAATCGAACGGATCTTTTGGACCAAGGGATTGCAAGATGTTCTCGGCGTCGAGCAAGCGATTGTTGCAACTACTGACAAGCGTATCGAAGCAGCTGATTTCGGACGGGAACACGGAGTCGTCATCCTGGACGGGAATTTTCTGGCTAAGCTGGAGAAGTCTTCAGAAAACTTCGCAGATCGCCTGACGGAAGAGCAGTTCGTGGCCTTGCTTGCTACCTACAGCCCGACGAAGGAAGGGGGAGACTGGAAAGGCCGCGTGAAAGCAGCGAAGCGTCCCTTTGCGGCCAATTTGGGCTACAACGCTATAAATGGGTGGATCAACGAGGCGCATTTCTTTGCAGAACAGGTGCAGCTCGTTCCGACTCATGATGAGGCAGCGTGCCGAGTTCTCTTTCTTCTCCTATCGTTCATCGCAGTAGCGTTCGATTTCGTTCTTAAGGATTTGGCATTCAGCGAAGCACCTATCAGGTTTTCCAGCGTTGATGAGGGGTTGCGTCACGGATCGCCCGGGATGACCAGCACTAATCAGGTTCTTCGTTTAGCTATGGGGCTGATCGAGCATTACGTACCTGAAAGTAGAGTTGTAGCAACCAAAGTTAGAGAACGTCTGTCGAAAGACCTGGACAGTCTGTCGACGCGAATGCTGGCTGAATACGTCTGCAAACCGGGCGTTTCGCAAGAACTTTTCAACATCGCTAAAGAGTTGGAAGGGGGAGCATACAAAAGACAATTTGTAGCGCCTCACGTTCTGAGTCCGGCAGCGAAGTCATACTTCGCAGTCTTTGTTGATTTCTGGGGTATGGACCGCACTAAGCTCTTGAACAGATTTGGTGTGCTACAGAGCGAAACAAGTCCATCTGCGATGCAACCGTCGAAGCTAGTCAAGACTTCTGAGACACCTCCCTTGCCTCTTGTGCCGCCACAGCCAGTGCCGTTTACCCCAGTGGAACCTGTGACAGCAGTGCAGGAGGAAACCCCGACTGTAGCGCAAGCCAATGACCACACGCAGAAGACCGGTGATGGCCAGAAGCATTTTCCAGGTATGGAGTGATGCACAGAAAGCTGTAAAGGAGCTGTAGTCTGAGAGCCGCAATTGCCATTCATCGGCGTTACGTTGCAGGTCCGAAATACCCGACTAGTCGTTGGGACGAATCAAAATCCACTATTCCAGCCGCTTTCTTTAAGGGATATGCGCTCATTGAGCCAGGCTGACGATGCGAAAGTACCGTGAGAATTGGCGTTCTTACCTAGAATCCGATCTCTTCGGACGAACCGTTCGCGTCAAGGCAAACCTTCTCATCCTCAGATGCGGCCGCACCGCGGCCAAGCGGGATTATCATGCGTGAAAAGAATTGTGTTTCTATACGCCCCGGATAGGCCTATGGTCATCCCGTCAAGCAGTTTCCTCCTGGGCGTTCGCTTCTCGCCTGCAGTGAACATCGGCTTCGCTGCATACGAGCACCCTAAAGCAATTACCGTCAGCCCTGTCCGTCACCCATGGACAGAAGCTATTGATGTAGCTCTGCGTACCAACGGAGGTGTCTATCAAGACTCTGCGATGTGTAGGATCGCTCCTGCTTATATTCGGTGCTATAGGTTGCGCCGCCCCCCTGTATAGTCAACAGACCAGCCCGCCGCCGCCCTTAAAAGCGGAGTTTCTGAGGCCCGGATCCGAGAAACTTCAGCTCGATTTGCCGCACTCGTTCTTAGGGTCAACCTCCCCTAACAGTTGTCCAACGATGCGTCCAGAGCCATCTGCAACCTGCCAATGTACTGACAGCCAAGGAAAGCAGACGACCAAGCAAGCTCAGTGCTTCAGCTGTTGGACTGCCACTAATCCTACTCAAACCTGCGGAAAGCAGTGTTACTCGTGCTTCACAGCATGTCATCCTGAAGCATCTGCTACAAAGCCTCCAAGTTGTCAGTGAAGGTCTCTACTGGCGTTCGCAAGCAGATGTTCTCTGCTTCCGCTGCTTTTCTTCCGTAAGTTGAAGTGCCTATAGGAGATCTCATGTGGGCTTCGAAGTTCGTCATTCTAGCTGGACTGTTGATTACTGGTTCGTCTTGCATGGGGCAACAGGCCACTACAGAGATTACTGACGGAAATGCTCCACCCAGGAACGAGATGGGGATGCACGCTTGCCCTCTTGGATTCGCAATAACGGGTGTTCTGAACACAGGAAACGTTTTTACTTGTCGCAGAGTGGTCCCGGTGGGCCAAGAAGGCACCATCGTCAGCGTAGTCGATACAACTACGCTGCGAAGCGGCATGCATGCGTGTCCAGCTGGAATGTACATGCGTGGGCTGCATGTGGACCACAATTTGCTGCTGTGCTCGAAGGATACGCATGGCCTGTTTATCGCGGAGTTCGTTGACAGTGCATACCTCGCAAACGGAATGCACTCATGTAACCAAGTCTCAGATCGAACGACGGTGATGACTGGCATTCACGTCGATAATGGCATGTTTCTTTGTAGTAGTCGATGAGTCCTCGGTGTTGGGGGCCTCGCTGGAAGGGTAGGGTGGCGCTAAAGATACAATGCTCGCGGCCCTGCACGGCCAGGTTGTCGTTATTCCTTAACCTGTAGAAGGGGTCACCACACTAAATGATGGAGCTTGCGCAAAGGCACTCGGACTTGAGAACCTAGAAGCATGGCCAAGGGTGAAGTAAAAATGATTTCAGGTGACGAATGTGACGCCCTTACGAGATGGAGACGGTTCTTGTATTGGCGACCCGGTGTACGTGCCCTGGTCAAGCGCCGGTACAACAAACGAGTACGACGGCAACAGAAGCAAAAACAGCGTAGCGGGGATGAGTAGCCAGCGCTCGCAGAGTCTGCTTAGGGAGAGTTCCTGCAATGTTTCTTTACCGCTCGAGCAACGTCAGTTCGTCGGGGGCTGCATCCGCTCAGCCGCGATTGCACTCTCATTGCGGATCCGACGGTGGGCGTAATTCGCAGTGCCACCAAAATCTCAGCGTTCGCATACAGGAGTTCGGCCCCTCAAGACCACCGATCACATCAAGGTGCTTCCGATCGACCTTGACTAGCAAACTTAGCAACTACCTCCTTGGCTGTCTTCTCGCAGTCGGGATGAAACGCACCCACCGGCACAACCTCGCAGCCGCTCTCCGGCGAACGTAGAACCACGATCCACTCATTGAACGGGCAGGCCACCTTGAGGAGCTCAACGAGCGCCCAAGCGGTCTCCTGAGTTTTGGTTCTGGTCACACGTGGATTCGCGTCAAAGATATCCGTAATCCCTCCGAAAAAAATAATTCATCCATAACTCCATAATTCAGGCCTCAGTTCCAAAGGTTATGTGCCCTAGATTATCGTTGACAGCAAGAGCCAGGTCCTGCTCCGAACCAAGATAAACGTATAGACATAACTTTCGAGAACGATCCCCGGCGCGTTTACTGGACAGAAGACATCGCTCGCATTCTCGACGAAAACAGAGCCTTCTGGCGCCTCAGTACAGGCACCAGTTTGGGGCGTTTCATCGATTTTCTGTAGACTAAGGGCCATCTCCGAGCAGTGGAATTAGCTCCCATAAATCACGAGACTGGGGCGACTGTCCGCTATGTCTGGAGAGAGGCGTCCCCATTTGAGCTCGCGCAGTCCATGAAGCGAGATGCATACCTCTGTCACGGCACCGCTGTCGCCATACATGGACTAAACGATCAAATCCCTCATCGCTTCTACCTAAACAAAGAGCAGAGCCCGAAACCGCGCGCAGGGGGCCTCACACAGGCGAGCATCAATCGCGCCTTTGCTGGAAGACAGCGAGAGTCGAATTACATTTTTCGGTTCGACCAATCAGAAGTGGCTTTGTTGTCAGGCAAGAACACTGGCAATCTCGAAGTGGTCGACATCGACTACGCGGGAGCGAAACTGCGAGTGACGAGTCTCGAACGAACCCTCATCGACATTGCTGTCCGGCCGGCCTATGCCGGCGGACCTCTCCAGGTGCTTGAAGCATATCGAGGTGCCAAAGACCGGGTATCGGTTGGAACGTTGGTAGCTACGCTCAAAAAGCTCGACTATATCTATCCTTTTCACCAAGTCATTGGCTTTTATATGGAACGTGCGGGTTTTCCCGAGTCCGGGTATCGAAGACTAAAGGAACTCGGACTTAAGTTTGACTTTTATCTTGCCTACGGCATGAAAGAGACCGACTTTATTTCAGATTGGCGGCTCTACATTCCGAAGGGGCTCCAGTAGCGCAACTTGCTCCAAAACAAAATCAAAATAGAAATCAAAATCTTCCAGGCCGTCGCGTGCAGCAGATAAACGAACGCTGTCCCAATCGGGTCGATGAAATTCTCGCTGCTTTGCAATCAATTGCAGAAGACTTAGCGGAACCTCCTTTGCCGCGAAGATATGTAGGAGCAGGTCTTTGTTGTCTGCTGAGGACAGCTTCGTGCCTGTTTCCGTCACAATCAGATGAATATCAAAGAAGTCCCGCGCTCTCGCGCGGGGATTTCGATTCAGTCTGTACTCCGGCATCTGTTGGCAAATTGCACGTAGCTTCTCAACAGCGATCATTTCGGGGGCGTACACATAAATGTCAAAGCTGTCGATCTCTCGAGTGAGCTTTCCCTTCGTGTATTCGAATTTGCTTAGCTCAATCGTGAACTTACGCTGATGGCCCGGACCTACTTCGAGTGATTCCCTTCCCCGCGCCTCTTTGTTATCCGCAACCTCTTTGTAACGGTCCCTATCCATCAATTTGAATTCGGCAACATATCCACCCCAGCGGCTCTCTTCCTCTTTTGGGGAAAAAGGACGAGTTCTAAACGCAAAATCACAGACCACGAGTCCTACTGTGGCAAATCGTCTTTCAAGAGCCGTCTTCAGGCGACGTTCTGCTTCTTCCAGATCTTCGAAGTCGTTTTCTATCGAGAAATCGAGATCTAGTGAGGTCCGGCCGCTAATAGCAAGCGCGATCGCCAACGCATTGCCACCCTTGAGAACGACCCGTTCGAAAAAGTAATCGTCAGAACACGGCTGTGATAGCGATTCTACGAATTTCATTGTGACCGAACACGGAGCCTTTGGGCATTCCTTCCATTCTCCACGCTTTCATTCATCATGTGAGCAAAACAGACCCTACCAAACCTTTGATCCAAAGCAGTGGCAGTAGCCCACCTCGCCACATCCACAATCCCATTGGACTGATGCTCTTCACCGATGGAGTGGCGGGCGAATAGACGTCGTTTTTATGTTCTACAAGAAACGTTCGGCCTGGTAGCCGACTGCACCGACCAGACACAGAAGCAGCGCAAATTGTAGAAGTACATCTCTCCGACAGCATCGTTCAGAACGAAGGAAGGGTCAGGGACGAAGTACATAATAGTAGGAACAGACTCCACGCTTCATTATCCGGCGTTCCTTCCACCAAGCCGTTTCTTTGCAGAATCATTCAAGGTACTTCAGGCCGCGCCTACACAATAGAGTGGCTCACCATGCGAGTCTACAGTCCCAGGTTATCGTTCACCGCGATCTCGATATCCTGCTCGGAGCCCAGATACCGCTCGGTCGTCTGGATCGAAGAGTGCCCGAGCAGGAATTTGATCTGCTCCAGATCGCCGCCACTCTTGCGGCAGAGCTTGGCGCAGGTGCGGCGGAGGTCATGGGCTCCGAAGTGTTCGATCCCGATTTGCTGCGATGACTGTTCAACTACCGACCAGACCGCCCAGTCGCTTAGCGTGTCGCGATTCACCTTCCCGCTCTTCGAGACCGAACGCAACAGGCGGCCATCTTCGATGGCCGCCGCGGTCATCCAGGCGTTGATACCCTGCTTGACCCAGATCGGGATGGCGACGGTGCGGATGCGCCAGCCCTTGCCCTCGAGGTCGGCCAGCACCCACCTGCCCTCGCGCTGCTGGATGGTCGCGACGTCGAGCTCGGCCAGCTCATTCCGCCTGAGGGCGCAGCCGACCAGCAGCGCCAGGATCACGTAGTCCCGCTTCCCTTTCAGGGTAGAGCGGTCGGGGACGGCCAGCAGCAGTGCCTTCTTGCTGTTAGGGATTTACAACAAATTGGTGAAGATCCACGGATCCGATGGTTCGATCCAGAATGCCTCCACTGGAAGCGGCTATGACGCGTAAGGATTGCTTCACGGTGTCGCAGTTATGGGGACTTAACGCAATATGGGCTACCATCCTGATGATGCTGGGTAGCGTATCCTACTGAACAGCAGACTAGCAAAGGCGAGGAATCTGTTGGCGATGTCGGAATCTCGCTAGGCATTCGAAGGTCGCCCTGAGTTCCTGGACACCATTTCGCATCTTGGCAAGCGTTAACTTCCACTCCTGGATGATCTTTTGGTGACCAAACGCAAGCCTTGTCCTTAGGGGGTTGGACCACCACTACAGGGGGGTAGGGATGGTAGTACCTGCTGAACCCGAAAGCTAGTAGACCAAGGCCAATAAGGGTGATGGCGCCCCATACGATAACCGTCGAGGTCGTGAACCGCGGCATAGCGCCTCCTCAACCAGTAGATTAGGCTGATTAGCCGAAATGAGATTCTGGCTTCGATAATACTCCACTACATCCTCTTGGCATTTGCCCAGCCGCGTGGCGGCCTCGGAGCTCGTGGGAACTTGACGGGGCAGTAACAGCGTGATCGGACATGAAGCAGAAATTTATATCAAGAAATGTCGGGCATGTCGGCCAGTGTATTTGATGTGACAAATCGTGTCCTCACGTGATTGAAAGGGCCCGGAACAGCGGAATGCCAGGGGGAATACCTAAGATGTCTTTCGTTTCGCGCGTCCATGAAGTTGAACGACTTACAGCAGAGGTCCTCATTCTAGAGAGAGGCTAAGGTACCCGATGGCGCAGGCCTTCGAGCACGAGATAACGAAGTTATACGAGGCCCGAGACCAGGAACGCGAGACCCGGCGATTGCAACGTTCTATTTCTCCCCAAAGGGGACCGAGGTTATCGAGTTTATCCCTGGAGCGCTTCCGAACTTCGACCAAGTACCAGGACAGACCCGCCGCTACTGATTTAGCGTTCTGTGTCGCCGCTTATGCCAATGGCATGTGCGAGGACCGGATTGAACGTTCCCTTCAAGACGACTATCTCTCCCGCGATCCCAGCCCTACAAAACGAGCTGCCTACATCCGAAGGACGATGGAGAAGGCGAGGAGATGGACCGGACGAGGAGCATCGGTGCGGCATTTGCCTTTGTCATTTTTCCTCCTGCTTGTGGAATGACACTTCTAGTTTCTGAGCTGGCTTTTGCAACTCGCGCCATGAGAGAGGCCGTTGAACAGGGCGGCTCCCTTCCGGTTTGCCTTTCTATCTGCGTTCAGCGTGCCGCGCTCAAGACACCCCCGCCCTTCGGACGCACGCTCTCCTTTCCAAATTCGCTACGCGCCTCTACAGGTGCGGACTCCTTCCCCCAGGCAAGCTGGGGTCCCTTTCCGCAGATTCTATCCAGTCGCCTTGGGAGTGGGTCGCACGGCACACCCTCCGGGCAAGCATGTACCGCAGACAGCGGACAAACCAAAAGAAACGGAGCCAAACACCATGTTCAACAAAGTCACTTTCATCGGCCGCCTCGGACAAAAACGCCGAAGCCAAAACCGCTCAGAACAACAAAGAGTACGTCATCCTCAACATCGCAACCCAGGAAAGCTGGAAGAACGACAAGGGCGAATACGAGAACCGCACCGAGTGGCACCGCGTCTTCGCCTGGAGGAATCTCTCGAAGTTCGCCAAGACGCTCCAGAAGGGGCAGCTCATCACCCTGGAAGGCATCCTCCGGTATCGCGAGGTAGAGGATGAGGTCAACCCTTCAAGCACCGGATCGCCGAGATCCACGCCATCAGCATGAAACCGCCGATGATCCTTCGGACGGAGCCGACGACGAGTGACGTCGCCCCCCATAGTGAATGAGGTCATTTGGTCTCATCCACTTTTTCTCACTCTAGAACTTCAGAGTTCCGTCCTTTATCTTTTGCGCGATCTCAGCTTGGGAGGAGATAAGCTTTTGGGGGTAGCGTCAGAATTCGGACCACATCGTACGGTAAAGCACTTCAATACGATGAAGTACAGAGCTTAGTGCAATGCGCCATCCGCACCGCTGTGGTACAAAGCCCCGTCTTCTAAATTGCTCATTCTATTCACACTCTACCCCACTAACGTGCTTTAGCGTCCGGAATCTGAGGGGACCCTTTTTTGCGCAGCATTTCAGCGCCCTCCGGTACGGCAGCTTCAAGTGATTGACTCAGACCTCCGATTAGTTCCTCCAAAACGGGATGCAACCGTATACCAATCGGGTCGGCTTCGGGGTCTAGCCACTTATCAGAGATTCCTCCAGCTCACCATGTAGGCATTGATTTGTGCTGTACCCATTTGGTCGTTGGCGTACACATCTTTCACGATAGAGACGACACGCCAAAGTTCCGCTGCAGTGGGGCAGTTTGGGGCAGCGCGCCCCAGCTCGGATTCCCGTTGCTCCGCCCACTGAGCAGACTCAAAGAACTCAAACGCAGACGTCGAACTGTCCTCGGATTTCATGCGCTCGATTCTACGTTGGCTGCGCAGTCTCACGTTTCCTCAAACCCACCCTTCACCAACGCGGAGGGCACAGGAGATGGAAGCCTTCGAGGTCTCGAAGGACGTGGGCAACGTCCGCAACAACTCCGCGGAGCTGCTGAACAGCAAGTAGGCGGTTGACCAGTGTCGCTCTGACGGTCTATATTTTTGCCCGCGATTTGGAAATAGATGGGGGAGACCGGTGGCAAGACTCGATGTTCACCTCGCGGCGACTGGAGATACGAACGGCATCATGGCCACGATTGCGGTCTGTACCTTAAGCGGCGAGCCGGTGACCCGATTACAGCCAAATGCATTCAGCGCAGTGCTGGTGCGTGGAACAGGTCCTTTAGACGCTGCTGCGGTGCCGACCGCAACTTCGCCTGTAGGCAATCATCCTGTCAGGATATTGGTGCATCCTCAAGGGATGGCGGGTTTTTACAATTTCGTCATGTTCAATCCGTTTAACCCTGAGGGCTTTTTCGAAAATGAGAAGGTAATCCATATTCAACTGCGTGTAACGTCCGGCCCTGACCAAGGATCGGCGGCATACGCCGTGACAATCGTCGCTGTCTAAAATCGCCAGTTTCTGTCGATTTATTTCCCCGACAACAGCGTCAGCCAATGGCGAACCGAGAAGCGGTTCCATTCCCTCCCCGTCACCGTTCGCAGACCACGGCGGTTTAACTCCTCAGCCATCGCCGTCAATGAGCTCGTCTTCCCTGCCCGGTCCAGCTGCAACAGCACAGGAACTAACTCACGGCCCCGCCCCAACCTGCGCCGCCCTCCAGCCAGCTGAGATCCTGATAGGCCATACGCCCCGCAGAGTAGCAGAGTCCGTAAATCTGCCGAGTCTAAAAATCTAGAGAGTCGGGAAATCTCCGAGTCTGAGTGCGCGGGCAATAGGGGACCCTGTGCAGAGAGGCAAGCATGCTTTTACCTCGACGCGAGTGCAGCACCGAGCGCCTTTGCTGTCCACCGCTCTCCCTTCCATGCAGGGTGGGGTGGAGAAGAGTTTGATGAAGATCAATCTGTAGGCTAGCAACGGGGATGGGCCGATGCTCAAGAATAGGTTGCAAGGTGAGAAGTGATCCGGGGAACGAGCCCTACTTCACTGTCTGGGGCGACTTCCTCACAGGGAACTGTAATTAATGAGGGATCTGGGAGTATTCTGCTTCTGCTCTAGATCTACGTCGAAGGTGGGAAACTTAACATGAAGAGCTTGGCGCGTTTATATCCATTTGTCATCGCGATTGGCGTACTCATTTGGGTTCTCGGATTGCCACTAGTGGGAGCCACCGTCTTCTTAGCTGGCCTTATTCTCTGGCTAGGGGTAGGCATAGAGGCTAGTCGATCGTACGTCGAGGGCAAAGACCAATCGCATACCTCAACAAGCAAGCCAAATGATGATGATGAGTCAGCCCACTTAAATATGGGTAACGGAAATGTTGACGACAGAATAAATGTCCATCGCTCAAAACTAATCTATGAACGAACGGTGTTTTTTTGGTGACCCCCCGATCAAGCGAGAAGTCTGGGAGTATTTGATCAAAGATGATCGGGCAGTTTTCCATCGCCTTCGCGACAGATCAGAAGAAAGTTTCGGGCCACCTGAGTATGAGGTAGTGAACAACGTCGTACTTGAAGGCGTGTATAAAGAAAAACAACGTGAATGGGATGAATCCAAAAGTCGGTGGGATACCAAGAGGCTTGAATATTGGGAGAACCGCCCACTCTATTCAGATGAGCAACTAGCTGCTCTTCGCCAGGAGACTCTGTGGGACGAAGTGCATGGTATTTTGAAATACTTCATTCTTTATTGCCATTCCCCTTACGGAAATTGGTGGAAGGACGCCCGAAAGCTCAAGGATAATTTCAGGAAACTCGAAGCTGAAGCTGATAGCCTTGGGGCTACACCCACTGACCATGGCGACTATGTGTTACCGGATCAAGCGAGTGATGAGCAAAAACAGAAATTCGCGTATTTGTTTTCACTAGGAAGTCTCAGAACCTACTACAACACAACGTATGGAGAATGGGTCTGGAGAGCGCGACTCCTGCAATTCTTAGAAGAAAAGGATCCAAAAATGAAAAAGCCAGAGCCTTCTCCAGCGTCAACGTAGCCTACGCACTGTTGAGCATATCGGGGCCACCGCCGCGTTCCTGTGCCCAGAGAGAGGCGGCAGTTCCCTGCCGCCTGTCCGGTAACGCAACTTATGTATAAGTTGAGATCAAGATGGAAAACCTCCCTGCTAAATCTAACTCGGCGCAGAGTGGAAGACCTGGAACTATTCCCTCGCGGGTCATTACTCTCTAAGCTACAGTCGTGATCCGCAATAGTGGACGATATCCTCCCAGAATGAAAGCACGTATGTCGAATTCTGCTACGAGGAAAAAGGCGACTCTCAGCCCATCCACTAGGGCTTAGCATGCTTTCGATAGAAGTGCTGATGAGCCTCGTCCGGCTCCGCCCAGAACTGACCCGAGCGTTGTACGTTCGCATATGCCACCAGGACTGGGCGATTACCTTCCTTCTTCAGTTGCATCAAGCTTTCACAAGCCGTAGAAAAGATTCTTCGAGCAGTTTGCCAACCCCAGGCAGACCGAGGAATTCGAGCATGACCGGGTCGCGCACGAAATCGCGAGGCGTCTGCAGAGGCGCTACATTACTTTTAGCCTCCGACTCCGCGGCCGGGCGGTCGGAGCTGCCAAGGAGCCGCTCATAGTACAGAGTGTTGATCTGCCGCTCCAAGGCGCGGGTTGTCCATCCCTGGCTGGCAGCTTCGTTCATATACCATTGCCGAGCGGAATCGCTTTCTACCCTCAGAAGCGTGCGGTAGTGGGTCCAGCTCAATTCATGACGCAATGCGTCACGAATTGGAAAGGCGTTATAAAACAATCGCATATATCTGAGGTTCGAGACATCGAACCCCCTCCCGAACTCCGCCGCCAGCGACGAAGCTAAGCTCTGCAGCAACCCTGTTCCATACTCCGCCCGGGCGGAGCCGCCCTGTTCGAATTCGACGATATGACGTCCGATCTCCAGCAGGTCTGAACTTGAACGGCATCGACAGCCCGTAATGCCCTCTGACGGGCGTTTTGGATCAGGTCGCGAAGGCTGCGAAGAAGCTGGGACGCCCCTTCATCTACTTCGACCGCTTTGCGCAAATCCTTCTTCATCTCACCATCCCGTCTTATGGTACCCGCTCGTTAAAAATGAGTTGTAACCGAACTCCAATGAGGAGTCGATGTACCAACTACAGTCCCAAATTGTCGTTCACCGCGATCTCGATATCCTGTTCGGAACCGAGATATCGCTCGGTGGTCTGGATGGACGAGTGCCCCAGCAAAAACTTGATCTGTTCCAGATCCCCGCCATTCTTGCGGCAGAGCTTGGCGCAGGTGCGGCGGAGATCGTGGGCGCCGAAGTGCTCGATGCCGATTTGCTTCGATGACTGTTCAACTACCGACCAGACGGCCCAGTCGCTCAGGGTGTCGCGGTTGATTTTTCCTGACTTCGAGATAGAACGCAGCAGCCGGCCATCTTCGATGCCAGCCGCGATCATCCAGGCGTTGATGCCCTGCTTGACCCAGATGGGGATGGCGACGGTGCGGATGCGCCGGCCTTTGCCCTCGAGGTCGGCCAGCTCGTTCCGCCTGAGGGCGCAGCCGACCAGAAGCGCCAGGATCAGGTAGTCGCGCTTGCCCTTGAGGGTCGAGCGGTCGGGGACGGCCAGCAGCTCCTTGGCCTGCTCCCGGGTCAGCCAGTTGCCCAGCCGAGTTCCTTTCTGCTGGATGTTGGGGATGTCGGTCAGGCTGGCCGCCTCCTCCGATCCGATCATGTTGTTCCGCCTGGCCTCTCCCACCAACTTCCGCACCGCCGAGAGCCGGACATTTATAGTGGAGGGCGAGAGCAGCTCCATGCCCGCCCGCCACTCCATTAATAAGGACCGGGAGAGAGAGGTCGGCTGGCACAGAATTGGAACAGATCGTCGAGGGCTCTCCCGTAGTTGCGCTTGGAGTGGGGCGACGGGACGGTGTCGAGGACCATCTTGCGCAGCAAAGCCTGGGCCGGGGTGAGGGCCGCGGGCTCCCCTTCCCTGCCTTCGGGTCCTGGAGGCGCCAAAATGAGCTGGTTGGTCATGAAATGATTTTACCCCTGACAAGTGACATTATCGTAGGTAATATACGCTCATTATAAAAGGGGTAGAATCGCAAAAATAGA
>Ga0210387_10003085_pt1 | contig 12786 bp, 10 predicted proteins | sample IncBWC7OmetaG_FD_160108 | JGI IMG/M metagenome (GOLD analysis project Ga0210387, IMG submission 160108) | Forest soil microbial communities from Barre Woods Harvard Forest LTER site, Petersham, Massachusetts, United States - Inc-BW-C-7-O ...
CGGCCAAGATCCGGAAGCGTTCGACCTCTCGCTCGACGGGAAAACGCTGTACGTCTCCAACGAAGAGACCGCCGAGCTCAGCGTGCTCGATCTGGAGAGCGGAAAAATCACGCATAAAGTCGCGGTCGGCAAAGAGCCGGAGGGCGTGACCGTGCGACCCGACGGCAAGGTCGTGTATGTCAGCTCCGAGTCGGACGCCATCGTGTCCGCGGTCGACACCGCGTCGTTTGCGGTCGTCGCGACGATACCCGTTGGGCTTCGCCCGCGCGGCATCTCGTTCAGCAAAGACGGCAGCACCGCGTTCGTGACGAACGAGCTGGGCGGCACCGTGACCGTGATCGACGTGAGCAGAAACCAGCCAACTAGCACGATCAAAATCGAGAGCGCCGTGCCGCTCGGTCAACGCCCGATGAATTCGGTGCTCTCCGCGGACGGCGCGCAGCTCTTCGTGTCCACCGGGCGCGGTGGCGCAGTCGCCGTGATCAACGTGGCAAAGCGCAGCTTCGATCACTTGATCGAGGGCGTGGGCGCTCGGCCGTGGGGTTTGACGCTCGACGGCGCTGGCAAGCATTTATTTACCGCCAACGGCTCGTCTGATGATCTATCGATCATCGACCTCGGCAAGGGCAAGGTCGAATCACGCGTGCAGGTCGGGGGCCTGCCGTGGGGTGTCGTGACTGGCGCGCACTCGGGGTCCTGAAGCGATTCGTCAGCGCAAATAGGCCAAGCGGAAAAATTGCGCTCGGCTGGCGACGCCGCATTTGGCGTAAATTTGCGTCACGTGTTGGCGAATCGTCTTCGGACTATTGTGCTCGAGCTCGGCGATTTCGCTGCTCGATAGGCCGTCGAGTAGGAGCCGCGCGACGGTCAGCTCTTTTTCAGTGAGTTGCGCGCGGGCGAGCACCTCCTCGACCGCGTGATTCAGTGGGCTGTGATTCGAGAGCACGTGCTCGAGCACGCTCAGCAATTTCGGCGCGCTGAACGGCTTCTCCAGGAAGTGTGCGGCGCCCTCATTGAGCGCAATTTTGAGCTTTTCTACGTCCGCGTAGGCGGTAATGACGATCACGGGCGCGCGCACGCCGAGCTCGCGCAGAGCTGTCAGGAGCGCGAGGCCGCCCTGGTTGTCGGCGCCCAGCACCACGTCGGTGACGACGGCGTGGACGGCTTCGGCGCTGCGCGCCAAGGCCAGCGCTTGCTCGCGATCACTGGCCGCGATGCAGTGATAGCCGGCGCGCTCTAACGCGCGGCCGAGCAGCTCGCGCGTGTCGTATTCGTCTTCGACGAGTAAGACCGTCTTTTTGCTGGGGCTCACGCGCCGCTCCGGAGTGGGAGCTCGAGACGAAAGGCCTTGCGCGCGCCGCTCTCCAACGAGAGCTCGCCCTGCATGGCGCGCGCCAGCGCGCGTGCGATAGGCAGGCCGAGGCCCAAGCCATGGCTCTTGGTGGTGCGGAGCGGGTCGAACAGAGTCGCGCGCACGCTCGCTTCGAGCGGCGGACCGTCGTCGACCACGCTGACGACAGCGCGAGTGCCCTGTGCGCTGAGCTGAATGAGCACGGTCCCGCCTCGGGCGCGGCTCAATGAGTGCAGGCTATTGTCCAGCAAATTCTCGAGGATTGTGCGTACGTAGCCAGGGTCGGCGCTGACCACGACCCCCGCCTCGCACTCGGCCCGCACCGTGACTCCGTCCGCTTGTGCGAGCGCGCTCACGTCCGCGGCCAGCGCCGCGATCAGGCGGTCGAGCGCGATGCGTTGACCCTCCGGCTCGCCGCTGCTCTGCATCGAACGGAGCGCGTCCAAATGCGACAACGCGCGCCGCACTTGCGCGTGCGCGCGCTCCACGAGCTCGGCGCGTTGTGACTCGTCGCCAGCGCAGGCTCGGTATTCGTCCAGCAAGAGCCCGAGCGCGTGGAGCGGGTTGTTCAATTCATGGAGCACCGCAGCGGCGACCACCCAGACCGCTTGATCTCGCTCGACCTTGAGCAGGCGAGTGCGCAAGGCTTCGGCGCGGCTCGCGCTTTCTTCCGCCGCAGACAACCGTTCGCGCAAACGAAAGTGGTACACCGACAGACCGATCAACCCGCCGGCCAAGACCGGAATCAGGTGATCGACGAACGAGTGCGCGCCAGCCAGAAAGCCAGTCAGCGTGTGGGCCTTGAGGCGGGCTTCCGAGACGAGGTCGAAGGCCACGTACGTTGCGCCAGCGAGAACGCCCGACAGCACGTAGGCTGCGAGTGGCCATTCTTTTCGATTTGCCACGAAACTCCAGGCAAAACCTAGCACGAAGCGGTCAAGGTCCGACACTTGCCGGATACGCGCCGGGACCCACACGCTGTAGCTTCCGGCCATGTGCAAGCTCGTCCAGCGCCTCTTGCTCTTCGGACTGCTGCTGGCAAACGCGTGCAGCACTGAGAGCGACGCCGACGACAGCTGCAATCCGGGAGACCAAGACGGCGTCGTCGGTGGAAATAACGTCGTGCTGCTCAGCGTGAGCGACGCGGAATTTGCCGTGGGTGGGGTGGATAGCGGTTCGACCGAGCCGAACATCGCCGTGCAGAACCTGAGCAACGTGACGCTCACGCTCACGAACGTTGGCACTCGGCCGCACAGCTTGCAGCTCGCCTGCATTCCGACAGGCTTGCCCGCAACCTGCCCGCAGATGTCGTGTTTCCCCGGCAACGCGAATATTCCGCCACTTGCCCCGGGTGACAGCGTGACTACGTCGTTTACGACTCCCGCGGTCGAGGGCGCCTACCAGTTCACCTCGACGGTGGCAGGGGACTCGCCCGTGGCCGCAGACGGCGGCGTCACGGGTCTCGTCGGTGAGTTCGTGTTGATGTGATTCGATCACGAAACACGTTCGTTTTTGGCCGCCGGACAGGGGCGCTCAGCGCGCTATCCGTGAGCCTTGCGCTCTTGATCGCTGCGCGGTCGGCGCAGGCTCAGGTCGTCGTGGCGGAGCCTACGGCGCCCGTCCAGGTGTCGTTCCCGACGGATGCCCCAGCGATCGAGGTGCAAGTCGTGCTTTCACTGGTGATCGACGAGGCCGGCCTCGTCGAATCCGCGGTCGTGGCTTCGCGCGTGCCAGCGGACGCGCCGCCCGTGTTCGAAGCGTCGGCACTCGACGCCATTCGCGGCATCGTGTTTCACCCCTCACTGCGCGACGGCCACGCGTTCCGCTCGCGCGTCGAGTACGTCGTGGTGTTTCACCCACCCGCGCCGACCCCGGCTGCGCCGCCGAATCCAGCCGTTGCCGCAACGCCCGCAACCCCCGCTCCGCCGTCCCCAGTCGTGCCGAGCGCGCCTGCGCCATCCGCGCCGCCGACCACCCCGCCATCCGCCGCAGCGCCGCTCGCGGCGTCCGAGCTGGACGAGCAAGACGAGGACTACGCGCTCACTATCGAGGTGAAGGGCAAGAGTTGGGCGTCGCCGCGCGGAGTCGGCGACATTCGCATCAAGCGCGAGCTACTCGACGCCGCTCCGCACCAACAAACCAGCGAAATGCTCTCCGCTGCGCCGGGCTTCTTCGTCGATCATGAAGATGGCGAAGGGCTCGGCAATGACGTCTATTTGCGCGGCTTCGATCTCGAGCACGGCTCCGGCATCGAGATGCGCGTTGGCAACGTGCCCATCAATAGCCCAGTGCACGTGCAAGGTCAGGGTTACGCGGACGCCAATTTCATCATACCGGAGGTGGTCCGGAGCATTCGCGTGTTGGAAGGCCCCTATGATCCGCGCCAAGGTGACACGGCGATCGTCGGCAGCGCGTATTTCGATCTGGGCGTGACCGAACGCGCGAACGAGCTCAAGGCGAGCTACGGCTCGTTCAATCAGCTGCGCGTCGTCGGTGTCGCGGCTCCCAAAGGTTTCGACGATCAGACGTTCGCAGCCTTTTCGCTGCGCAAGAGCGACGGTTTCGGCTCGCAGCGCGCCTCCGAGTCCGGCACGATGAACGCGCAATATGGCTTGGATTTGGGCACGCAAAGCCATCTGCGCTTGCTTGCTACGGCTTATGGCGCGCGCTCCGAGATACCCGGCGTGCTCCGTCAATCCGACATCGATTCGGGGCAGGTTGGCTTCTACGGACGCTATCCGTTCTTCACGGACAACCAAGGCGTGCAGGCGTCGCGCGTGATCGTCAGCGCGGATTTCGACACCGTGACCGAGACCGGCGCGCACTTCGAGCTCGCACCCTGGTTGATGTGGACCGACTTTCGCGCGCGCCAAAATTTTACCGGAAACATTTTGAGCTCGGCGCTCGATCCGGAAGCAGCCGGCGGCATGGGGGATCTTTGGGAGACCACGAATCGCGAGACGGCACTGGGCGTGGTGTCGCGCTTACACGCAGCGCCGCAGCGCCTCACGAGCTTTCTGGAGCTGAGTGCGGAGCCGGGGGTCAGCGTACGCGTCGGGCACACCGATCAGACCAAGAGCTTGCTCAATCCCACCACACTCGCCGCCTGGGATCGCCGGCTCGACGCAGGTCTCGACACGCTCGACGCGGGTGCGTATCTGGATTTGGGGTTGCGCTTTTGGCGGCGGGCACGCCTTTCGGGGGGCGTGCGCGCGGATCTGATCGGCGTCACCGTCGAGGACCGCCTGGGCTACGACATTCCTCCCGCAGAGGTCGCGCCGGGAACGGTGCCAGGGAATGAGCGCTCCGCGCAGGGCGTCGCGTTGAGCCCGCGTGTCACCGCCGAGTACGACGTTTTTCCCGAACTGACGGCCGTTGTCTCGTACGGGGAAGGGTTTCGCTCGCTGGAGGCGACGGCGAACGTCGCTACTTCTGCCGGGATCTCCGGTGAAGGGCCGAGCATTCAAGAAGGCGCAAAGCCCTATTCCAAAGTGCGTTCGTACGAAGGCGGGCTACGCGCGCGGACCCGGGGCGACCACTACAGCGCGACCGTTTCTGCGTTCGAAACCCAGGTTGCCAACGAGCTCGTGTTCGAAGCGACCTCGGGTGGCTTCACGACGGAGGGCGCCAGTGTGCGTCGCGGCGTGGTCGGCTCTGCACTCGCCAAACCGACGCCCTGGTTGCTCGCTTCAGTCGCGGGCTCCGTGTCATCGGCCACGTTTACGACGCTCGCGCCCGGCGTCTCGCACTTCGTGCCAAACATTCCGCCATTCCTTTTCCGGACCGACGTGACCGCGCACGGTACGTTGGGCAAAGTGCGGGGCAACCCGCTCGGTGGGCGCGTCGGCGTTGGCTACACGTTTCTCGCGGGGCGCCACCTGACTGACGCGATTGTCGGCCCGGCGGACAACGTGCTCAATGGTCACGCTGCGCTGCGCTACCAAAACGTCGAGCTCGGGGTCGAAGGCTACAACTTGCTCGCCCTGCGCTACGCGGACGACCGCGAGTATTACGTCTCGAATTGGAGTGTGCGTCCGGGCACACCGCTCGCTGCGCCGGCAGTTCACATCAGCGCGGCGCCGCCGCTCACGTTGCTCGGGACGGTCGGATTATTCTTCTGATACCGTGACCCGCAGCCCTCGCCGTGCTCGCGGGTCAAACATATTTCAGGCTTTTTCGGCTATTTCGGGGTGTGTCGACCGGCGCATCGCGCTTGACCGGGCTATTGCCGCAAGCTACTTTGGAGGACCTGGAAAGCCGCTTGGTTCTCCGGTCGAAAGGCGAAAAAGATCATGAACTGGGAAACACCGAGCTTCGTCGAAATCGACATGAGTGCAGAGATCGGTTCGTATCAGGGAGAAGACGACAACGGTCTGTGACCTTCTCCGCTCGTGTTGCGGTGTTGCCGCCGTTTCGCAAGGCTCTGTTGAAGCGTGAACGGCGGCTCGGAGGTCGAAGGTGTTGATCCGCGTCTTGGGCTCCGCAGCGGGAGGAGGCTTCCCGCAGTGGAATTGCGGTTGCCCAAATTGTGCGGGCGTTCGCACCGGCAGCATTCGCGCGTTGGCGCGGACTCAAGAGTCCGTCGCCGTCAGCGCTGACGGCGAGTCCTGGTTCCTGCTCAATGCGTCGCCAGAGGTGCGCCAGCAGATCGAGAGCTTCGACAAGCTGCACCCGCGCGCGCAGCGGGACACGCCCATTCAAGGCATCGTGCTCACGAATGGGGATTTGGATCATTGCCTCGGCTTGCTCTCGCTCCGGGAATCACAGCCGCTCGCGTTGTACGCGACGCCGCGCGTGCGCAGCGGCTTCACTGAAGGCAACGTGCTGTATCGCACGCTGCAGCGCTTCGACGGCCAGGTCGTCTGGCACGCGCTCGAGCTGGGTGAGCCAGGGCCGGAGCTGCCGTTGCTCGTGCACGGCGGCGCGCCAAGTGGGCTCACGCTGCGCGCCTTCGCGGCGCCTGGCAAAGCCGCGCTGCACCTCGATCAGAGCAAGCCCGAGCCCGGCGACAACATTGGTTTGCTGATCAAGGATCTGCGTTCGCAGAAGACGCTGGCCTACGTGCCCGCGGCGGGCGCGACATCGCGGGCCGTCAGCCAGGCGCTAAACGCGGCAGACGTCGTGTTTTTCGACGGTACGTTTTGGTCGAGTGACGAGCTGATCAAGCTCGGTGCCTCCGAGCGCCGCGCGGAGGACATGGCGCACTGGCCGATCGGCGGGGCCGAGGGCAGCTTGCGCTTCTTGAGCCAGCTGCCGGCGCTTCGTCGCGTGCTCATTCACATCAACAACACGAACCCGATGTTGCGGGAGGACTCGGCGGAGCGCGCCGAAGTGCATGCGGCCGGAGTGGAGGTCGCGCACGACGGAATGGAGCTCGCGCTATGAGCGACCGCGGACCTCTGCCACGCGAGGAATTCATCGACTGGCTGCGCCGTGAAGGCGCGAGCCGTTACCACGACCGGCACCGCGTCCATGTGTTGATGCACGAAGGCAAGCTGACGCGGGCTCAGCTCCAACAATGGGTGCTCAATCGCTACTATTACCAGACACGCATCCCGATTAAAGATGCGCTAATCCTGTCGAAATCCGAAGACCCCGCGTTTCGGCGCGCGTGGATTCGCCGCATTCACGATCACGATGGTGACAATGCCGGGGAGGGCGGGCTCGCGTTATGGCTGCGCCTTGCGGAAGGCGTCGGTCTCGCACGCACTGAGGTCGAGAGCCTGAGCTCGGTCTTGCCGGGCGTGAAGTTCGCGTGCGATGCGTACGTGACTTTGGTTCGAGAGCGCAGCTTGGTCGAAGCGGTGGCCTCTTCATTGACCGAGTTTTTTGCGCCGGATCTGATGAGCCGACGCATTCAAGCCTGGCAAGAGCACTACCCTTGGGTGGACGCTGAGATGCTGGCCTATTTCCGCGCGCGCGTGCCGCGGGCGCGTGTGGATTCCGAAGAGGCGGTAGGCTTCGTCGTGACGCATGCCACGAGCTTCGAGCTGCAGCAGAAATGCGTCGCGGCTCTGATTCGCAAGACCGAAATCCTTTGGCATCTTCTCGACTGCGTGGAGGCCGCCTACGTGCCTCGCTCAGCGGAGGCTCAGTGACGGAGGGTGGGGCGCCGCTCGAGCTGACGCTGCGGCCGAAGCTGGCCCCGAAGACCAAGCTGCGCCTCGACCAAAAAACCGGAAAATATCTGCTTTTGTACCCGGAAAAGGGCCTGCTCCTGAATCCCACGGGCGCTGCGATCCTGAAATTGTGCACCGGCGAGCACGCGCTCAGCGCGATCATCCTTCAGCTCGCGACTGAGTTTCAGAGCTCGCCGGAGCTGCTCGGTCCGGAGGTGTTGGCGTTCGTGCGCGGCCTGCTCGATCGGGGCCTGCTTCAGGCCGAGCCGTGACGGACGAGGCCACGACTGACGACAGGCTGTACACGCTGATCGCGGAGCTGACGTACCTGTGCCCTTTGCGCTGCGTGTATTGTTCGAACCCGACCGATCTGGCCGCCCACCCTGATCGCTTGCAGACCGCCGATTGGCTGCGCGTGTTTCGCGAGGCCGCCGAGCTCGGCGCGCTGCAGCTCAACTTGAGCGGGGGCGAGCCGCTCCTGCGCAAGGACCTCGAGGATTTGGTAGCGGGCGCACAGCGCCTGGATTTCTACACGAATTTGATCACCAGCGGCCAGCCGTTGACGCGCGACCGCTTGACGCGCTTGCGCGACGCCGGCCTGAGCAGTGTTCAGGTCTCGATCCAAGATGCCCGGGCGGCTGAGTCCGATCGCATCGCGGGTCGAGTCTCGTTCGAGCACAAGCTCGAGGTCGCGCGCTGGGTGAAAGAGCTCGGCTTACCGCTCACCGTGAACATGGTGTTGCACCGGCAGAACTTGAGCCGGGTCGCCGAAATGATCGCGCTCGCCGAAGGGCTCGGCGCTGACCGCCTCGAGCTGGCGAACACGCAATACTTGGCGTGGGCGTTGACGAATCGCAGTGCGCTCCTGCCGAGCCGCGCGCAAATCGATGAAGCGCGAGAGGTAGCGCGCGCCGCGCGTGAACGTCTGAAGGGCAAAATCGAGCTCTTGTTCGTGCTCCCCGACTACTACTCGGATCGACCCAAGGCGTGCATGAGCGGTTGGGGTAAGCGCTACTTGCTCGTTAGCCCCGACGGCCTGGCGTTGCCCTGCCATCTGGCGCACACATTGCCTGGGCTCCGCTTCGACAACGTTCAAGACCGCTCGCTTTCCGAGATTTGGCAGAGCTCGGAAGCCTTCGCTGCTTTTCGCGGCGAAGCTTGGATGCCCGAGCCGTGCGCGAGCTGCGACCGTCGCACGGTCGACTTTGGCGGCTGTCGCTGTCAGGCGTTCCACCTCACTGGAGACGCTGCAGCGACTGATCCCGCTTGCTCGCTGTCGCCCAAGCATGGGCTCATCACGGAGTCACGCGCTGCCGCACAAGCGGAGCAACTGATCCCGTTGACGTTGCGTTACCGCGAAATAGGCCGTTAGGTCAGGGGCTCCCGCGGCGAGCCTAAAACGCAGTGCAAAATTCAACCCAGCTCGTTTTTGTAAAACAAAATCGCGTCAGAAGACATTTCGCACGAGTCGTCGATCCGCTAGTTTTGTGGCTCGGATCGCGGCGCCGGGCCCTCACGGAACGCGCTCGGCTTGGACACTATCGGGTGGGCCTCCCTACGCACGCACCTGACGAGAAAAGGCGAACTTTCATATGACTAAGCGGTCGCTTCTGGGGGTGCTCGCGGCCTCGGTAATGGGCTCGAGCTTGTTCTGCCTACAATGTGGCAGCAGCGGGAGCGGTACTCCCGAAGCCGACAACGGCGGGACGAGCTCGACCACCCCAACGAGCGGCGCGGGCAACGGCACGGCAGGCAGCAGCAGCGGCACGACTGGCGGCAATAACAGCACCGCGGGCGCCGGCAACGGAGGTGCGGGCAGCAGTGGCGCCGGTGGCTCGGGTACTGCGGGCTCGGGTCCAGTCGGTGCGGCTGGCACCGGCACGGTCGTTCCGGGTGGTCCTTCGGTCCTTCAGGTGGGGGGGGATGTGTATCACCGCGCCACGTACACGCAGCCGGCACTCGTCACAAGCACGGTCAAGGCGATGGGCATGGCGCCGGACGCGATGTTCGACATGAACGCGACGTTCCCCGGCAACGGCAATTCGAGCAATCAGGGCACCCCGTCGGTGCTCTACGTGGCCAATGGTCCTGCGGCCGCGGGTTGCCCAGCCGGCGCGACCGGTTGCAAAGCGACCGCGCGCGCCGCCGGAGCCGGGATGTTCGTTGCGTTCGCCGCACTTGGCTCGAGTCCCAACGCGTTCGCCTTCGATGAAACCACCGGTCTACCCGTGTGGACCGCGTCGCTGCCCTCCAAGGGTGACGGTATTCGCGGCACGCCCGTGATCGACCTCACGTCGCGCCGCGTGTTTGCCGTGACGGCGGGCCCGCATCAGGTGCACGCACTGTCGCTCGACACGGGCGTCGAAGTGACGACTGGCGGGTGGCCCGTCGCGATCACCTTCAACGGCACCGTTGACAACGATCAGAACCAACACGGCGGCGCGATCATCCTGAACAACATCATGTACGTTCCGTTTGGCGGCCAATACGGCGACGGTGGAACCTACAAGGGTGTCGTTTTCTCGGTAAATATCACGGACCCGACGATGACCGGCTCTTGGGTCAGCCAGAGCCCGCGGTCGGGCATCTGGGGTGCAGGCGGCATCGTGTCGGACGGACAATCGAGCGTGTTTGCCGTGACCGGCGACACGACGTCCATCGCACGCAACGCGTCGGACTCCGAAGAAGTGGTTCGGTTGAGCGGCTTGGCTGCGTTCACGCGTAGCGCGGCCAACGTGTTCGTGCCCACCGAGTGGGCTGGCTGGGATCGCCCCGCGGGCGATCTCGATTTCGGTGCGTCGACGCCCGCCTACGTTCCGCTACCCGCAGGCTCGAAGCCGGCAGCCCTCTTGGTTGCGCCGGCCAAAGCCGGACGGCTGTTCATCCTCGACGGCACGAATCTGAGCAACGGCACGTACGACGGAAACCGCACGCCGGGTGGTGCACTGGCCGACTTGGTGGTGTCGGGCACTACTGGCGAGACGGTGTACACGTCACCCACGATCTACACGTCCGCCTCCGGATTGCACGCCACCATCAACGTCGGTGCTGGGCTGCAGACCTGTCCTGGCGGCGGCCTCAACAACGAGGTCATCGTCTCGACTTTGATCAAACCCGGTCAGACGCCCATCGCCTCGACCACCGGACCCGCGTGGTGCGCGAAGGTCAACGCCGGCGGCGGGCACATGAATTTCCCGCCAATCTCGACGACGACCGACGGCGCGAGCGCAAACCCGCTCGTGTGGTTCATCGATGGCAACCAGCTGCGCGCAGTGGACGGCGACACAGGCGCAGCCGTGACGACGACGACCGGTGCGGCGTGCACGGGCGTGCCAAGCATGAGCTTCCCCATCGCGGTCAAAAACCGTATCGTGGTCTGGGCGCTCGGGCATTTGTGCTCCTGGTCGTTGGTCGGTAACTGACGCCCCCTAACCGGAGCCCGAGCTTCGATGAGCACGCTCACCCAAATATCCAAGCAGCAGAGGCTGACATCATCCATGACTAAGGTTCGGCTCGCTGTGTGTTCGTTCGCGGTCGCATCGGCCGCTCTCGCGTGCTCGAGCAGCGGCGGCGGGAGCGGAACGCCTGGCGGCTCCGGTGCCTCGAGCGGCGCTGCGGGTGCCGCTGGCCAGAGCAACACGGGCGGCTCGAGCTCTGCAGGAGCCAGCGGGCAAGCGGCCGGCGGTAGCGCGGGCAATGGCGGCGGCGCTGCTGGTGCGACCGGTGGCGGCGCGGGCGGCGACGTAGGCGACGGCGGGCCGAGCTGCAGCACGCCCACTGCGGCGCAAGATTGCGTGCCGCCGTCGGGCACTGCGCTGCCCATCTGCAAGCTCAGCCTCACGGGGTGTATGGACGCAAGCTCCCCCACGAAATTCGTGGCCAAAGCCATCCCGTACGAGGTCAACAGCCCGCTCTGGTCGGACAATGCGGCTAAATCGCGAGCGTTCGTCCTGCCGGCGGGCGGCAAGATCCACGTGAAGAATTGCATGCCCAATGCCGGTGCCAGCGTGCTCGCGGCGGACTGCACGTCTCCCATGGGCATCTCGAACGGCCCGGCGGACACCGGCAAATGGGTGCTCCCAGTCGGCACCGTGATGATCAAAAACTTCATGTTCGACGGCAAGCTCGTCGAAACACGCTTGCTGATGCACGTCGATGCCGCGACCTCGACCTTGCTTCAAAACACGTACGGCTTCCAGCTCGGCGCTGACTGGGTCGGCTACAACTACGCCTGGAACGAAGCGCAGACCGAGGCGACCATCGTGCCGAACGCACGCACTCAAGTGTCGTTCAACACGGGCACGCGCACGGTCACCTGGAATTACCCGAACTTCCTGGACTGCGCGGGCTGCCACAGCCCAGCTGTCGGCACGATTGGCCCCGAGACGGACCAGATGAACCGCATGGTCAGTGCGACCAGTGGCGGCGGCATGGTGAACCAGATCGACGCCTTCAAAGCGCTGGGGTTGTTCGACGCCACCGCGCCGACCACGCCGTACGCCACGCCGATGGTCGAGCCGTACACGAACGCTGCGCTCGGCTTGAACGACCCAGCGCCGACTGGCACTGCCGACGCGGTCCTCGATCAACAAGCGCGTTCCTACTTGGGTGCCAACTGCGGCTTCTGTCATCGCCCCGACGTCAATGATCAAGGCTTCGATCTGCGCTACAGCCTGTCACTCAAGGACACGAACATTTGCAACCTGATGGAGCAGAACGGCATTCCGCCGAACCCACAGACGCAATATGCGGATTTTGACCCGGGAAATCACGCGCAGTCCGCGATGTGGATTCGCATGAACATCATGATTCCCGCGAACCCTGGGACGCAAGACTACGGCCGCATGCCGTCGGTCGCGAGCAACGTGGTCGACACGCAGGCCACCACGCTGATCGGCAACTGGATCGACTCGATCAAGACTTGCCCCTGAGCGGCGCGTTGGCGCCTGTCAGTCGCGCGCGCGGCGTCGCTAGTCGGCGACGACCACGCCCCAGGGCAACCCGCCGATGTGCACGCGCTTGTCGACGTTGCCCGTCGTCAGATTGACGATCGACAGGTCGGTCGAGGTGCCGTTGGCCGAGTAGAGCAGCTTGCCGTCCGGGCTCAATGCGATACCCCAGGGCCGGTCGCCGATGCCGTCGATCGAACGCACCTGTTTGCGCTGCGCGACATCGATGATGGCGAGCGAGCCGCCGCGGCCAGTCGAGAGGTACAGCCATTTGCCGTCCTCCGAGAGCACCATGCCCACCGGGCGGACTCCGGAAGGCATCGGTGAATCTTCGTGGATCGCGATGTCTTGGCTGGATTTTTGGGCC
>Ga0210387_10003087_pt1 | contig 12781 bp, 17 predicted proteins | sample IncBWC7OmetaG_FD_160108 | JGI IMG/M metagenome (GOLD analysis project Ga0210387, IMG submission 160108) | Forest soil microbial communities from Barre Woods Harvard Forest LTER site, Petersham, Massachusetts, United States - Inc-BW-C-7-O ...
ACAGATGTGGATGCACATTGGATGGGTAGCGGACATGGGTGCACATTGGATGGGTAAGGGACATGGAAGCACGTTGATGGGTAGTGGAAGTGGGTGGACATCAGATGGGTAATGGAAGTGGATGCATGTCAACAGGTAAGGGACAGAGGGGATGTGAGATACATCAGGTAAGACACATGAGGCATGTGTGGGTAAGGGGTGTGAAGTGCATATGGTAAGAGGTGTGAGGCACATCAGGTAAGGCATGCGAGGCACATGTGGGTACAGTGTGCAAGGTGCATATGGGTACGAGATGCATGGTGCATTGGGTAAAGGTAAGGCATGTGAGGTGTGTGTGGGTATGGTATGTGAGGTGCATATGGGTATGAGATGCATGGTGCATCAGGTAAAGGTAAGGCATGCGAGGCGCGTGTGGGTACAGTATGCAAGGCGCATATGGGTACGAGATGCAAGGTGCATCAGGTAAAGGTAAGACACGTGAGGCACGTGTGGGTACAGTATGCGAGACGCATATGGGTACGAGATGCACAGTGCATCAGGTAAAGGTAAGGCATGCAAGGCACATGTGGGTACGATATGCAAGGCACATACATAAGGAAAGGGGGTGCAAGGTGCATAAGGATGAGAGATTGTAAGCATGTTGCTTACTACAGTCCTCCTAATGTACATATATACAGCCTGCTAGCTGAACAACTATGTTGTTCAGTTATGTCCCTTTTGGTGTAACAGTTATGGTGCTAGGCTGTCCAAACTACTTACAGAGATGTGAGGCATGATAGGTAAGCAAAGAGGAAAAGGAGGGGAGGTTGGTTGGAAGGTATGTGTTGGTGTGTAGTGTGTAACATCAGAAAGGAGGGTCCAGAAGGAGTATGGTAGAGTAGGATGTGTAGTATGTCAGGTGGGAACTTGTGGAATGGGACACATAGTAAAGTGAAGAGGGATTCGGACAGTGGAGGAGCAAAGTGTATAGGTGGGAGGGAGTAAGTTATTTGAGATACAGGGACAAGATGGATTGAAAGGGCATGGATGCACATGGTGAAAGGGGTGGATGCACGTGACAAAAAGCATGGATGTATGCAATGAAAAAGTGTGGATGCATGTGACGGAAAGGTGTGGATGCACATGACAAAAAGGTGTGGGGATGCACACAAGGAAATACATGGATGCATGCAACGGGGAGCAAATGCACGTAGGGCATGCAAACAAGGACATGGAGGCATGCAACAGAGGTAGGTGCATGCGGCGCAATGGTGCACAAGATATTATTGTGTTGAATCCAGAGGCAGACGGGTGTGTGTAAAGGCATGCCATAAGGGACATGAGGCATGTCAACAGGTTGTAGGGCACACAAGGGGTGTTGATAAGGTGTGTGGGGTTAGGGCATGTGAGTGAATTACTGGGTATGAAGAAAGATGTAGGGAACAGGTCAGTGATGTGCAGAAAGGTAGGGTGTGTTTGTCAGGTGTAGTGGAGACAAGAAGTGACAAATCAGATGTGGGGAATGTGAGGTACATAGGGTAGGGATTGTGAAGGCAGTATATGTGGGTGAGGTCTTGTAGGGAGGAGGAGGAATGTGATGATTATGTTTTGGGTACTTGGGGAACGTGGGTAAGGTGTAGGGGATGCATGAGGTGTATTGATGAATTAACAGGGAAAACAAGGTAAGGTGGAGGGGACAGACAGTGAGAGTGAAGGATGCATGCATGTAGGTAGCAGAATAATGGGATTTCGGGATTTTAGATAGGGAATGAGATGGGTACGAGTTGTCGGGGCACTTGAAGCAAGTGGGTGAGATAAACACATGAAGTGTTGGTGGCCAGGGCGAGAAAGTGTCATGCAGGGAGTAAGAAAGATGGTCTCGGATGAGGGCAAGAACAGGTGTTCAGTGTGCACTCAAGGGTGTAAGGGACACTATCATAAAGAGGTGATCAGATGGAAGAAGTAGAACTGGGAAAGAACTCATCTCTTATGATGGTAGCGACAGTGCCGCAGTCGAGGTGGAGGTAAATGTGGGAGGGTGTTCAAGAGGGTCAGCATGCGAAAGGTGGACTAGATTGGGAATTGGGCAAGTCTGAGGAGTCAAGAGTTTGGCAAGAAATGAGTATGAGAACATGCGAAAAGGGAGATACGAAAGGGTGGTCTTGATGCGAAAGATTGAAGGGCAGATTCAAGTAAGTCTTCGGTTAGGCCTGGTTATTATGTTTGGTAGTTGAGAGGAATCTGTTAATGGAGCTTGAAAGTCAAGGGAGAGTTGATCAGGAGTGTTGGAAAATGGTGGGGATCAGTGAGCAGAAAGATAAATTTAAGATAACTCAGTGCAAGAGAATGCGAAAGGGACATGACAGTATGTTATGGGAGTGTGGAAGAAATACAGAGGGATCGGCACAAGAGATTGATGGGCCAGTGACAGTCTTCGGTTATGTCATGTTAATTTTGGTTGCAAGGTTTAGTGTTGAAAATACAAGAAAGCATGAATTGAGGAGGTCTGGAGAGACTCTGGGAAGCCCAGAAGTCTCGCGAGAGAACAGTAACATGAGAGAAAAGATAGAATGCAGGAAAATGAATGATAGTGGGGATCAGCAAGCAGGAAGGTAAATTAAAGAACACTCAGCATGAGAAAAATGTGAAGGGAACATGACAATGGGTTATGGAAAGTGCAGAAGAGATTCAGAGGGATCTGGAGAGTCACTCGGGTAGGGTATTGACGAGACAATAGGGAAACATGAGAAATTAGTGAAAAGAAAGAGGGGGAAGATGACAGTAAGAGAGGAAGAATTGTGAGGCCACATATGTGTCCCCCCAACAAGTTAGAGGTATGGTGCCCCAGTGGAGGTGCTGGGGCACGTGGTACGATTACCTAACTGATCTCCCCTTGCCTTAACTTATCCTTGAGCCGTTTGTTCCTCACGTCAATAGGTATCGTGGAGTCATCCAGGAATTTTGGCCAAAAATCAACTTAGTCTCATTGGGTCATAAGTACATAGGTACTTCCATCAAAATCCATATTCTATATACTAACTTACAGCACTTTTTTTGCAACTTTGGGTTGTTTGAGTCAGCACCTCACATTTGGCGAGGAATCACCAAAAAAGAAACCGAGACCACGGTTTGACGAATGGTTGAGTTCTGAAATATATTTTTGATGGATGATGTCAAGCCGGCTGGGAACGTTTACATAACAACGTGCTAGTCCCTATCCTAAACTCATAATTTGCGAAGTTTCGAAATATATTCGTTTAGGGTAGGTTTTAGGTTGAGAAATCCTGTGGGAAGTCACCCGGTACTCACAGACTTTATAGGTTCCACCCAAGCATTGGCCCCCCATTCCCTCAGGCCCCAATACATTAATCTGCTTTTTGACGCAAGGTCCGGGCGGTAGATCTCCATTTTAATCGGAGCTTGAAATGCCGCTGGTGCTCGATCACTCTCGCTTTGCAATGTCAAGACTCAGCTAATTTCATACTAGTAGTATTACAAAACCTCTGATACCTCTGATACCCAATGCCAATCCTGCGTCGGCTTCCTCTCAGAGATGATACTTTCCGCGTTCTCCTAACAGGTTTCGGAGTAAGCTGCTAAATTATGTCGATCCAGAACCATCTAATGTTGTTTGCAAATCTAGCCATTTTCTCATTATGAGGAGAACCCATCCTGGCTCGCGGTCAAACCACTACATAACACTATCCTCTGCATGGATTCTCCTTCAGACCCCATAGTTCTCGATGATCAAGTTGTCATGTCCGAAAATGGCCTCGGCAGAACAAAACGTCTAATCCATATTTCTTCGTTGAAGATACCAGTCACATATGAGGCTGTTCTCGATGTCGTACCGGGATTGCATGCACGACCGCCAATATTACCAGCGTCTGAAGGTCCGTCCTTCCCACCCCCGCCGGAAACGCCATATGATTTCATCTTTCACATCGGGGTGGCGGGTCGCGGTCCCTTGCGAATGGAGAGATTGGGCCATAAACTGGGGTATCACATGAAGGATGCAACTGGGAAACTTGCATCGGTCGTTCGTTCCTCGCCAAAGGACTTCAGTAGGAGGGCCGATGATCCTTTAGCGGCGGAGAATATCGAACGGGAAAGGCTTGGTATGGATATTGTTGAAAGTGGTGGCGATAGTATTATGCGGCCAACCCGTGGCTTTGGAACTGCTTATGAGAACTTCCCTGACGAGATATCTACTGATATTGATGTTACGAGGCTCGTTCAAAGTCTGAGACAATCTGGCATCGAGGTATGCTATCTGACTTTGATCCAAGTCTATGACACGGAAATTAGTAACATTGATGATAGCAGATATACACCTCCATGGATGCTGGTCATTACCTCTGCGACTTCATATATTATTGTTCCTTGGCCGAAGCCAAGCGAAGCGCGAAACCATACGAGAAGCGAAAGAACACGCAAGTTCTGTTCTTGCACTGCCCGCCTGTCAATCAGCCACTCAGTACAGAGGAGGTAACTGAAGCGATCAAGCTGATCGTTGTGTGGATATGCCGCGAACTCCAACTAGCCGAGGAGTCCAGCGACGGTGCATCGGGACGAGGTTGAGGTTGCAGAAGAAAGAGGCTCATTATCTACCTGCGCACCGGGATTTCTTGTTAGTCGTATTGCTATCCCTTCGTTCATCTTTTGAGCGACAATTTAGTGAGAAAGGGGGGCGCTCCGCGCTAGCGGTGACCTTCTACAACGCCGATTGCTACCTTGGTCGCTTTATTCAACTAATCACCTAATCACCTATGCTGGCATCGTTCAACTAATCAACGGTACCTCATTCCTGGAATTCCCGAAGGTATGTTGTCAAAAAGTGATTAAGAGGCTCCCCTCCTGCCTTATTAGGAAGTATATATTGCCTTTTATGGGTTCTGGTACCTTTTGGAAATATTGCTCTTCACTATTTGCTCTATTGCTATGCATTTGAACAAGACCTCTGGGAGTGAATTGGACAACAGCAGGTTAGATTCATTTCTCACAATATCAGTGGGGGACAACACTGTGAGTGATGAACACAGGCACAAATGTATGTGATGAGCTGATGACCACCCTCTTGTGTCTTTGTTATCTGATGTTAAAGGTGCATTTCTGTTATGATTCTGTTATGATCACTTTTTTATTTCTTCACCCTTATCATCTTATCTCTTGGTCTTATCTCTTGATCTTCTCTATCTCACACTCCAGACCATTCCACGGACTATTATTAATCACTCATTGGTTTCACCCACATGCAGATCTTTATTGTTCACATCAGTTTCACCTCTGTTTCACTGTTGTTTCACTTTGGTTTCACTTTCTTCTGTGATGTTTCATCACATTCTATGCACAGCCTCACCTTGTAGTATATATATTCAGTAGTTTACATTGCCCAGTATTGACCTTATCTATTTCCAGGTCTGTGATTGATGCTCACCCATCCCTGGCTTATGGGTTCTCCACTGAGTACTGACCTCATCTTGTGATTCAGTCTGCCTAATGAAGCAGCAGATCCCTGGTGGATTGTCTGTGCTCAGGCTGGTCTCTTTCCTTGGACCTTGGGCCTTTGGCCAGTTGGTCTCAAAGTTGACATTAGACCAGTATCCCCCTTGTCTGGTATTCTTCTATTCGATAACCTGATCTTGACAATTGAGATTCTAGTTAAGCTGTTGATGCTTGTTAAGTGGACCTGGATCATTTGTGGTTGCTGACAAAGCTGTTGATACTTGTTTGGATCACTTGCTAGCCAGTCACTGACAGATTCTTCCTAAAACATCTCATGAACATTAAGTCTGATTCAGCTCAATCTCTAGACTTGTAACCATTCCTTTCTATGATGAGGCAAGCTCTTCAATAGAAGGACTGGTAAAGCTGAGTTTAAATTCAGTATTGGTGCCAATTTTCTCAATCAGGACATTGTCAACTTAAGACCAACAATTGAGGGGGCTTGAGGTCCTATGACTTAAGGAAGGAGATCAATTGAGCACAAACAATTTACCAGGAGTCCAATTCTTTGTTAGTAGTATGGGATTACAAGACAAGGTCAATACTGGGGTGTTCTACCATAATTCTAGCTTGTAATATAGTGCCACAGACTACTGAGTTAGATACAATGAAACCAAATGAAAAAGGTAATGTTTGAATAAGGATAAAGATCTGAATAATAAGAATCTCAGACAAAGATATCACCAGTGATGCTGTGTGCTGCACACTAGTGAAACCTTGATAGTGTTTCAAGTCAAACTTCAATGGATGATAAGGTTCATGACTCAAAATAAGGTTCTAAAATGTGGTCAGGTGACAGGTCATAGGTTTTGATCATGTGAGTGATCATGTGAAAAGTTTCATCGTAACAGACATCATGAGATGTGATTGGGGCCTGCCCTAAATAAGGGTCAGTAAAGTTTTGTGGTCAGTTTATAAAGGATTCAATGGACTTTGTGCCACACTCAAGTTTCTTTGAATGTTGGAGTGAAAGAAGTCCACTAGACAACCAAGGCATATTCAGACAACTTTTAGCCACTGTGTTATGCTCTAAACCAAGAAGGGAGAGACTGTAAGTGTGCACCAGGCCCGATCATGTGATTGGGGTCCAATGAATGAACAAGAACAAGAAGACTTAGCGCAGTGAGAGAACTTCAGCTTCAACCTACAAAGGTTGTGCCACTTGCACCAACGTGTTCTTGAATTTCAGAATGACAGGATACTAAGTCTTGTGAGACTCAGAGAGGAAGTTAGACAAGTGAGTGATCAAGCAGCGAGTAACTGACAATATTTGAACTGGGGTACATGGGTAAATACTTGTGGTTTAGATACTAAAATAAGTTGGATTGGAACTCATCACACCCCAATTAGCCCCGATACTATTACAAAGGTGAGCATAAACATACAGAGGGTAACATATAGCGAGGGGAATGCATAAGGCATAGGAATTGGAGTGGAGAAAGTACAAGGGAGTAAGGAATAATCATAATACCATGCAGGAAGGCTATACACCTAAGCAGGGACATGTGCCTGGTGGAGTGTGCCACAAGAATGTAGCACATGGTTATGGGGCCAGGTTGGGGATCATATGGGCTCAGGGATGTGTGTGGGAAGGGTCATGTGATTATGTGAGATCAGATTGTGACAGCGGGAGCAGGTATTGATGCAGTGACGTATCATGTGATTGTAACAGTCGTTACACACTGCATGGTTGGCTGAGTTCCCTTCTTTGTACCTTTTAGTTTGTGAAGCCATCAACTTGATACCCTCTCATACAATTTCCTCAATGGACTCACAAAATCATAACAAACTGATATATTATGTGGTTGCCTCTTAGTTCATGTCACTTTTTGTTCATGAGGCCAAACTGTGACATGAGTGACTATACAAGTTGAAAAGTGAATGAAAACAACTACAAAACTTTACTGACTGTTATTTAGGGCAGGCCTCAATCACATCTCATAACATCCCAATTGAGAAAATCAGTGCCAATACTGAATTTAAACTCAGCTTTACCAGTCCTTCTATTGAAGAGCTTGCCTCATCTTTTAGAATGGACATTCACCAGTCTACTCAATCTCAATCACCCTCCCATCCACACCCCATAAAGTCTTACCTCCCCCATTATGCACTCTGCTCTCACCATGCAATTCTCCATACCTAACCCCAGCACTTGACTTGACTTGGCAATAGTGTGCAATGTGAATGGACAATAATGGTGATGGTAACAGACACATCCTGATGTGCAACAAGGAGGGCAAGCAATGGCTACCCTAGCCTACCCACATTGAATGTGGGTGCAATGGAAGGTAGGGATATGGGTTGCCCTGTGCCCTTGCAAACACTTGTGGCACATCAATTGACATGTATGCCATGTTGGTGAGGTTGCAAAGCACAAATCAGAGGGGTATGATGAAAAAAATTGCAGGTTCCATGAAACCCATAGTTGTTTCAACAACACTGCAGACATATGGGTATGGTGTTGGAGTTATCAACCTGTATCATACCCATGAGGAACCCTGATGGGTATCAGGTATGGATTCTCATACAGGCAGTGTAGCAAACAAAAATTGAAGTAAAACAGTTAAATTTTGACTGAGTTATGATCAAAATCATCAAAGAAGATGATCTTGACTATTTTGGGTGATCTATGACTTGTTTTGATTGCAAAACCCACCAGGACATGGGTAAAACTGAAGCAGAGAAAAACACTTTGAGGTTGTTTTGTACCAAATGCTAATGACATCACCTGTGTCAGGTCAAATTATGATTCAATTGGGCCGTTTATGGCAACTTTGTGTCCCGATGTGGCAGTTTGGCACAAATCCAGCTCAATCAGTAACTGGCGTCTAGACCGAAAAAGATGCTAGGATAGCATTAATATTGTAGGGACAGAGACTGAGGGTATCTTAACGAGGGTGGTATGCGGGATCTGAAGGTACGACATGGGCTATGGAAACTATGAGAAATGTCAAAACTATTATGTAATATGCTCAGAAAACCTCCAATGAATGTGGGCAATCCGCAGCGAGGTGCCCATGACTCTCGCAATCTTCGCAGAACAAGTCCTGAGAGGTCTTTGTGTCTACGGGTTGGTGTTTGGGGATCGTGGTGATGTCTTCCTTCAACAGATCACAATTAAAGATATCGTGTCCGGGCCTTTCACAAATTTCGCAGACTTCTTGATGAGAAGTGTCAGAGGCGGTGCTGCCTGACGTGGTCGAAAATCTGTGACGTGGTTCCATTGATTCAGTACTGTTCTTGGAAGACTTTTTCTGACGCGCCAGTTTGTCCTTCAATCGTTCAAGCTCTTGTTCGAGCTCGTCCTGATATCTAAAGTCAGCCAGCTGGCGCGGAAAACGACAAACATGTTGCATACTTCACGATAAATCTGCAAAACATATCCAATCAATCATCTCGCAATATATGAGATTGAGCTTACCTTGGACTCGACCAGTGCCTCCAGCTCACTGATTTCTTTGTTCAGCTGCAAAACATCGTGATTCGTCAGGATTGAATTGTACAGTTAAAAATACAGACGTACATCGTGCGTAGTTCTGGCGTTCTTCATTTCTGCATCTGCTAGACGCTTGCGTAATTGTTCCAGGTCCGTCTGTCGATCGAATGAGAAAATTCTACCGAGAACTTGCACCCAGGACAAACCTCAAATCTCAGTTTCTGTTCCTTTAATACGCGTGGCAAGGACTCAATATCGACAGATTCGGCATTAGGCGGATAGTCCTCTAATGCCTGTTCTTCGCGGTTCAAGCTTTGATCGAGGCCCTCTTCAAAAATTTTAACCTCCTGCGATGGCGATGTAGGTCAGCAAAATCGAACCGATTTAAAAGAAGGCTGTTACCTGACGAAGTTGATCAGTCTCGGATAACAGCAGCTGGTTCTCCGAATCCAGAAGTTTATTTCGTTGGGTGGCTGCCAGGTTCTCTTTTTGCAGTTCTTGTACAATATGCCTGAAGGAAAATTGATAAACAGCAGATAAGAGGTTGGCTCATGGTTAGCTGACTTTAGTCCTGTAATCTCCTCCCGAGCAGCCGTAAGCTCATACTTTGAGGATGGTGACTGTGGTGCAGGTCTGAAAGATTCTTGAAGACCACCATGGACCGGTATGTCGCGGTTGACCTTCTTTAGAGAATCGAGCTCCGCCGAACGATCAGTCAAAGATTGACGCAATGTGACTAGGTGATCCTCCTGGTCTTCCTTGATTTGCACCAGCTAAACGGAAGGTCTGACTTTGAGCCAACAATGAAATCGGGTAAGCAAAGTGACTCACGTGGTCATTCTTAGCTTGGAGATTCTTCAGGGCTTCCTGCAAGTCGTGCAACGAGGTTTTATCTGCATGGTCTTTGTACCCGCCTAGCTTCAATTTCTTTGTGGTTTGTTGCTCGTTGGCTCGAGACTCATCAAGCAAATGTTGAAGCTTCACAATCTCTTCATTGAACCGTGCTCGGTCGGTTGATGCCCTTTGAGCAACTTCAGCCACCCTCGCCGACAGATCACCGGCTGAGCTACTTGCAACCAAACCGTCGAGATTCTTTCAAACCAGAGTTCAGATAGTTACGCGGGCAATAAACATCATTCAAGTCACTCACAGTAAGTTCTGCCCGTAAAATTTCCACTTCCGCCCTGGCATTTTCCAGCGCGACAGTGCTTTCTCTGAGAGCCTCTTCAATTTCTTCCACGCGACTTCGAGCGCTGACCTCAGACTTAAACATCCTTTCTACTTCCTTGCGCCCCTCATTCAACTCTTTCTTCATTGCTTCTTCCTTATCTTTCAGCCGTTTCATCCTTTCCCGTAAGACAGCCTCCTCCTTCTCTGACGTTGCATGCGCATCTTCAAGGATGTCCTCCATTGTCGCAACCTTCCTTTGCAAGTGGTGAACTTGATCTCGGAGTGTTTCATTGTCAATCTGTGTGGCAGAGGAGGTTTGAGAAGCTGACATTGGAGATGGTGTGCGTAAACCACGGCCAACTCCTGCTTCCAATGATGCAATTCGGTTCTCGAGCTCATATCGCTCGCTGTCGGCTGCACTGAGACGTTCTTCATACAGAGCAATAGTTTCCTGAATAAGGTGTCAGTACGTGCTGGTATATGAATGAATACAAGATGATCTCACCTGACCAGCCTGCCTCAGCTCGTCAACCTGGCCTCCAAGCTCCTTTCTTTCTTCCTCCAGCTCCGCATAAGCTTTCTCCATCCGAGACTCCAACGAAGCGATGTGGGCATTCTTAGCCTTCAAACTTGAGTCGTTTTCCAGTTCTGCACGTTCCTTGACTTTGACGGCCTCTTTCAAAGACTTCACCAAAACAGTGCTGTCATCTAGTTTCAATTGAAGAACTTTGAAACGGATCTCGCTTTCGTGCTTCTCATTTTCCAAAGCTGCCAGGGTCTGTTGATGATCTCGGTCCAAGGACTGCAGTCGAGATTCTCGATCGTCAAGAGAGGCCTCAGCTGTTTTGAGTTCTGCTTGAAGAAGCGAAATTCGACTCCTAGCCTCATCACGCTCAAGCTGCAGGGCGCTCACGCGGAGTTGTATATCGGAGTCGGAGTCGGAAGTATTTGGAGCTGATCGCAGACGATCGTTCTCGTATTCCAACGCATCTACTCTAGATTGTAGCTGCTCAATATGAGCCCGTTCATCTGCAGTAGTGGAGCGAATAGACGCGGCAGAATCTGGACGCGGTGAGCCATGACCCCGCGTAGAGGATGAGTTTCCCGACATAAGCTGGGCGATTTTGTCCTGTAAGACTCTCCCGTGGTGTTCCAGATCAGTGAGAGGGGATCCGACGTCTGGCTTATCGTGGTGCAACGCTGGGTCGTTTAAGGATATGGAGCGAGATGAACTAGAGGCACTCGGAGAAGCCGGGGGTGGCATGGCAATAGCGCTTGGTATTCGAGGACGAGGGGTGTTTAGGGATGGACGACCCTTAATTGGAGTGGTAGAGGGTATTCCGCCCACATTGGAAACTCGTCCGCCCAGGCCGGGTTTCGGTGTGCTGAAAGGGGATACTATGGGTCGAGTCGGGGATGTTGTGAAAAGAGAAGTTTGCGCAGGTGACGGAATTGAGCGAGCGGGGGTGCTGATTCCGGCATCACGAGAACTGAGCTGTTTCGCAGTCATGGACACGTATTTAGAAGCTCGAGAGCCCGCAGTGATCTTGTTAGTTAAAGACGAGCTGCTGGAATTGGGTGTGTTCGTGGATTTTGCGAGTGTTCGAAGCCGTGCGCCTGCAGCGGGAGTGGTTCCTGGTGTAGCTCGACCAGTTGACCTAGAAGGAGTTATTCGACCGTTTGAGATAGAGGTTAACGGCGTGGTTCGGCCGTTTGGGATTGATATAGAAGTCGAAGGCGTGATGCGTCCAGATATCGACGGAGTAGCACGGCCTCCACGAGAAGAGGCCACAGAAGACGGCCGGCGGACAGCACCTACGCCTACTGTAGGCGGCGAAAGCTTTGTCGTTGCAATAAAAACTCCACAGTTGGTGGGGCATGAAAAGTACTGCTTCCTGGCGTACTAAGTGAGTCATGCAGCTTTTGTGAAAGAACTCGGAAGGAGATGGACCGAAACAACGTCACCCCATTAGTTGAAGACAATCGAATCAACAATAGTCGCCCATGAGAAGCGGAAGGAAGTGGCGAATGCATGAGGAGTGCCTCGCGGAATGAGATGGGGTTGGAAAATATGGACGTTTTACTCGGCCAAAGGTGTAGAGTGGAAGTCGAGTCGTACTCACCCGTTAACAGTACCATTGTTTTTCCCTTTACCGGCAAATCCTCCACTCAACTCGACACCTGCAAACATGCCAAGTTTGCCTTGGATTTCGCCCATGTATCTCAACGTTCCCTCATATCCGAGCGACTCGATTCTGACATTGTCTCCAACCTCAAAAGTTCTACCGGCCCGACTCGCACTCCTCCCAAATAGATCTGAATGGCGACTTGGAGGGCGTGCAGGTGTTTTCACCCGTTCCTGAGTAGAACTGACTGCTGACGACGAGGAAGCGACAGAAGACGGGCGGCCTGAAACCGAACGTCGGCCTGAATGAGAAGATGAAACGACGGATTGAGGGGATAGTGACGCGGTAGAAATATCACTAGTACGATGGTGGGCGGGGTCGTTTGCCTTGAGTGCATCTGCAAAGGCGCGGGACATGTATTCAACATCTGGGGTATGACCACCATGTTGAGGAGGGGTTGCGCTTGACGACGAACGCGATCTGCCTGGTGTGGGAATGCCACTGGGTTTTCCAGGCGTAGGTATAGCGGATTGTCGAGGTTTGCCTGGGGTCGACATGAACTGGA
>Ga0210387_10003089_pt1 | contig 12781 bp, 15 predicted proteins | sample IncBWC7OmetaG_FD_160108 | JGI IMG/M metagenome (GOLD analysis project Ga0210387, IMG submission 160108) | Forest soil microbial communities from Barre Woods Harvard Forest LTER site, Petersham, Massachusetts, United States - Inc-BW-C-7-O ...
ACCTCGAATGCTGCCGCGGCCGAAGGCGTTGGCTCGTCGAAGAATACCTTCGGCAAATCGATTTCGCTGCGCGGATCATCCGTCAAACAAATTGCATCGGGCGCAAATACCTTAAGCTGCGCGATGACTTGCGGCGTATGGGTCGAGGGTAAAAGACTGACGCGCTCCGAGATCAGACACGCGGCCAGTCCCACGGCGAAGCGGTATCGATCGGCGCAAACATTCAACACGTGACGAGTGCCGGGCAGACGTTCGGCCAAATGCCGGGCGTCGCAGAGAAATTGCCGTGCGCTCACAGCCACGCCGGCGCGATAGGCGACCACCGCCGAGGGCGTTTGGTGTGTCAGTAGCGCGATGGTGTTCATGACGCTTAGGGCGGGTTGACGAAGTAGACGCGTAAGGTCGCCATCAGACCGCTGGGATGCACCTGAGGAAGCACTCGGCGTCTTACGGCGTATTCGGCCACGAACATGAGCAATATTAGGGGTAAGGACAAGAAATTGACGAACAGCGACCAAATGCGCAATGGCGCGAATTTGAATAAGGCCCATGTGGCGGCGAGGTTCACCAAAAAGAATATGGTCCAAGCCCAGGTCACCTGCCGCGTGTAGTTGAGCTCGGGGGTGCTCAGCGGACCGTGCAGCTTGACGGCGAGTTGCGTGCAGAGCGGCGCGCGGCCTTTGCGCAGCGAGCGACCGAATGTAAACGCCATGATGGCGTAGAAGCCGCATTGCTGAATCAAATACACAATCGCGAAATTCTGCGTGAGCTGCGGCCAAAAATGCCGCAACAGCAACGCCGCGGCCGCCGCCGTCAATATCGCGGTCGGCGCGCCGCTAAAGCGCCAGACGAGGATGAAGCCTAAGCCCAGCATGGGCGCGAGGGCGAGCGCCGTCCCCAAATCGCGGGTCTGGGGGTGCGAATTGCTGTAATGCGACAAACCGGAATAGACAACCAAGAGAACGACGACGGCAGCGAGCTGCAGCCTACGTCCTGCGAGCATGGCTATTTCGTTCTCTGTGCCGCAATGTATTCCGCTAAGTGCCTCAAAGACCTGAAGATTTGTTGATTTTCCTGGCTATCGGCGCGCAAGTGAATGCCGTATTGCTTGGAGACGATGAGCGCCACCTCCAAGATATCGATGGAGTCGAGGCCGAGCCCGTCGCCGTACAGCGGGGCGTCCGGATCGATTTCATCGGGTTGCACTTCGAGATTGAGGGCTTGCACGAACAGTGCGGCGATTTCCCGCTGTAGACCGACATCGGTCAGCGGCGCCGGCTGTTGCATAAGCGACGCTTTGTCGGACATAGGCTAGGCTTTCGATTGGAGTTTTAAGGTAGCGCTCATTATATAGGTGCGGGCCTGTGCGGCAACCCGACACTGACCGGCGTATGCTTAGGCTTCATGCAAGCACCGCATCCCCCGTTGCCGGATTACTACAAGCAGGAAGCGCAGCGCAGCGGCTGGGTGCAACAACTCTTCGATCGCACTGCGGGCGATTATGACCGGATCGAGCGCACCATGGCCCTGGGGTCGGGTTCCTGGTACCGCCGGCAGGCGCTCATTCGATCGGGTCTAACGCGCGGCATGCAAGTGCTGGATATAGGCGTCGGAACGGGGCTGACGGCGCGCCAGGCCGCGTTTGTGGTTGGCGATTCCGGTCGTGTGGTGGGCGTCGACCCCAGCATTGGCATGCTGCAAAGCGCCCGGGTGCCGCCGGGGGTGGAATTGCTGATAGGCAATGCCGAGGCCATTCCGGCACCGGCCGACAGCGCCGATTTCCTTTGTATGGGTTACGCACTGCGCCACATTGCCGATTTGTCCGCGGCATTTCGGGAATTTCTTCGGGTCTTGAAGCCCGGCGGCCGCATCTGTTTGTTGGAGATCACCCGGCCCGAAGGGCGCGTGCCACGTGCATTGCTCAAGGCCTACATGCGCGGCGTCGTACCGGTGCTGGCGGGCATGCTCGGCAAGAATGCCGATTCGCCCACCTTGATGCGCTACTACTGGGACACCATCGACGCGTGCGCCCCGCCGGCGGAAATACTCGCGGCGATTCGCGGCGCGGGCTTCGTCGAGGATCGGCGCAGCGTCGCGCTGGGCATTTTCTCGGAATACTGCGCGCGCAAACCGCTCGCTTAAATCTTGCGCAGACGCCGCGCCAGCAACTTCGGCAGGCGCAGCAGAAATCCAAAAAACAAGCGGAAGTGCATCCAGCTCAACAGTGCATTGTCGCGCCAATATTTAAAGTGCGAGACGCCGCCCTCCTCGGGCCGAAAGTAGCGCACCCTGGCCGGCAGGTTAATGGGCGGGATTCCCCGCCAACATAAACGCACCGCCGCCTCAACATCGAAATCGAAACGGCGCATCCAGAGCTGGCTGCTCATCACCTCGATCAGCGGCTTCACAGGATAGACGCGGAAGCCGCATAGCGAGTCGTGAATGCCGGTCCACAACGTTTCGAGGTTCGCCCACCAATTGGAAATCTTTCGGCCGCGGACGCGAAGAGTCGGGGCGCTCTGATCGAATACCGGCACGCCGAGAATCATTGACGCCGGTGCAGCCATGGAAGCTTGCATGAATTGCGGAATGCGGTCGGCGGGATGCTGGCCATCCGAATCCATGGTCAGCGCATGGGTAAATCCCAAGGAGTGAGCCTCCCGCAAGCCGAACAGCACGGCTGCACCCTTGCCTCTATTCTTGGGCAGCACCCAGATGCGAAGACTGGCGTCCACTGCGGCCATCTCCGCCAGCCGATGCTCGGAATGATCCGTGCTGCCATCGACCACCACCCACACGGGTGCCCATTGATCCAGCGCCGCGCGCACGGTCGCAGCCGCTTTGGCTCCCGGGTTGTAGCTCGGAATGAGCACCAGGTGAGTGCTCGAGGGCGTCATTTCGCACTCTTGAGCCAACGGCTTTGCAGTGCGCCGTCGAGGGCTTCGCGGAAATAGCGCTCGAGTTCGGCCGTGAAGCCCGGCACATCCGCGGGAGGTTCGAAGCGTTTGCCGAGGCGCACCCGATAGGTGATGGGTAGGGAGGGGCGTTTGAACAAAGGCCATCCCTTGCTCAAGAATGGCGAGTCGGTTTCGATCAACAGGGTTTGCACGGGCACAGCGGCGTGTTTGGCGATCAGTCCGACGCTGCCGACCAAATGGTTGATTGGGGCCTGGATGGTGCGCGTGCCCTCCGGAAACAGCAGCAGCACGCCGCCCGCGCGCAAATGCGCCACCGACTCCTTGACCATCTGCCGCGAGGAGTCGTTTCTCACATACCGGGCGAGGCGCGAACCTGAGCCCAGGAATACATTTCTCATGAGTTGCGACTTCATCACGCAGACCAGATTCGGATGGCGGGTGAGAACCAGGAGTGCGTCGATCAAGGCGGGATGATTCGGCGCCAGAATCAAAGGCGGTCCGCCTTTCAGGGAATCGACGGCGTGCAGGTCCAATTTATAGGCTCCCGTCACCGACAGCGACCAGGCGTAGAGTCGAAAACCCAGCATGATGCCGCGCCGTCCGACCGCCGTGCCCAACCTGACCGGCAGCGCAAAATAAAGCGGCAATGCAAATATGGACCAGGTCAGGCAGATGAGGCCGAGGAGCGTCAGGGAACTATACAACGCGAAATATTCGTAGATGATTTTGCTGAGGCGCTGCATCGTCGGTCAGTCGGGTACTTCCACGAGTTGAGACGATCGGCGAATCATCCACGAGAAGCCGAGTCCCGCCGTCCAATAGCTTTTACGCTGGACCAGCGGGCTGTCAATGAATGCCGCGCCGGCCAGCGTGTCGTAGCGCATATAGGCGCCCACCCAAAATTTGGGATAGCGTTTCGACAGCGCCGCCAGAGTCTGTGTTCCGGCGTAACCGCCCTCGGCCTGGAATTGCGGCCGCGTCGGGGTGGCAAATTGCGGGGCGACGGAATAAAAATAATCGTGATAACGCTGGTCCGCAAATAGCGGGCCCACCAGAAAGCCGAGATTCCAGCCTTTCGAGCCGAAGGGATTCGCGATATCCAAATTGAGTTTCGGGGTAAACGTCCAGCCGATCACACGGGGCGAGGACTCCACCGTGGCGGCAGCCCGTATCGGCATGCGCAGGTCCAATTTAACCTTTCGATCATCGCTGCGGTATAAGTGCACGTCGAAGGAGGGTCCCACCTCGATGGTGGAACGCAGGTCCGGCATCCCGCTGCGTTCGCGATCGTTGCGTACCGGCGTCGTCAAATTGAAACTCACATTGATTTCTACCCGGTCTTGATTGAACAATGTGCCCCGTACGCCGTCGCGGTCGGCCTTGAGAAACTTGCCGTTGTAGAGGAGATACGGAACCGGCAGCGGATAGGCGTGCGTGGTGTTGGAACCTCGATAATCCTCGAATGCGATCGCGCCCAAGCCAAGGCCGACCTCCCACAAGGGCTCCTCTTTGGCATGGCATGGCAGCGTCCAACACGCGGCCGCAAGCAGGACGGCGTTCCTCAGACACTTCAATCGCTGGCAGTCTCGCGCATCGCCTTAAGGCCTTGCCGTAGTGTTATCGAGTGAACCCGGGCGACCGCATCGTAGTCTAAGATACCAAGCCATGCACATCTTGATTGTCGAAGACGACGAAATTGCGCGCGACTACCTGACCAAGGCATTGCGCGAGGCCGGGCATACGGTGGACACCGCTGCAAACGGACTCGAGGGGCTGCAAATGGCGTCCTCCATGGCGGTGGATTTGGCCATCATCGATCGCATGCTGCCGAAGCTCGACGGCCTGGCATTGGTGCAGTCGTTGCGCGCCACGGGGCGCAAGATGCCGGTTCTCATCTTGAGCGCGCTGGGCGATGTGGATGACCGGATTACGGGCCTGCGCGCCGGCGGCGATGATTATTTGACCAAGCCCTATCATATGGCCGAGCTGTTGGCGCGGATCGACGCGCTGGCCCGGCGCGGCGACGCCGGCAACGGCGAAGCCAATACCAAATTGAAACTGGCCGATCTGGAACTGGACCGTATGACCCGCAGGGTCATGCGCAACGGCAAGAAAATCGAACTCACCGCCCGCGAGTTCCAACTCCTCGAATTCATGATGCGCCACAGCGGGCAGGTGGTGACGCGCACCATGCTGCTCGAGGGTGTCTGGGACTATCATTTCGACCCGCAAACCAATGTGATCGACGTGCACATCAGCCGCCTGCGCCAGGCCATTGACAAAGATTTCGACAAACCGTTGCTGCACACCGTGCGCGGCGCGGGATACAGCTTGCGCGAAGACGAATAACCGGCCGTCAGGTGGGTCCCGATCAACGCTTTCTCGGTGTTCTCGACACGTCGCCGTTTCGGATCGCGATCGTCTATTCGATCGTGTTCGCCTGCGGCGCCGCTGCGCTCCTGGGCGGGGTTTATTTTGCGGTCTCCCGCGTCGTCGACGGCAGCACCGACAATCTCATCGAAGCCGAAGTGCAGGGACTGCGCGAGCAGATGTTGGTGCTATCGCGCAGCGACTTCATCGAGTTGATCGAGCAGCGCTCGCAGGATCAGGATGTTCGCGGAGCGGTATATTTGATGGTGGATCCGCAGCTGCGTCCGGTGGCGGGCAATGTGCCCGCCTGGCCGAAGGCGGACGCCGGCGCCGGCAAATGGTTTCTGTTCAAGGTGTCCGTGCCGTTCGGCGATGAAACGCGCGAACACGAGATGCGCGCGCAGCGTTTTCCGCTGCCCGGCGGCTATCGCATGTTGGTGGGACATGACGTCCAGGAAAGGCAGGACGTCAAGAGCCTGATGATGCGCGGCTTGATTACCGCGGTGGTGCTGACATTGCTGCTGGGATTGGGCGGCGGTTTCTGGATGGGCCGCCGAATTCTAGCGCAGGCCGGAGCGATTTCGTCGGTGGCCACGCAAATCATGCGCGGCGATTTGTCGCAGCGCTTGCCGGTGCGCGACGCGGACGATGAAATCAACACCCTGGCGCGCGAGATCAACACCATGCTGGACAAGATCGAGCAGCTGACGCTCGGCATGCGCACGGTTCTCGACAGCGCCGCCCATGATTTGCGCACCCCCTTGAACCGTCTGCAGGCGACGGCCGAGGGCGCCATAGGCACACTGGCCGTGGGCTCGCCCGAACGGCGCGTTCTGGAAAGAGTGACCACCGAGGTTGATCATATGCGCAGCACGCTCGATGCGTTGCTGCGCATCGCCTTGGCCGAGACGGGCACGGTGGCGCGAGAACCGGTGAATTTGTCGGAATTGGTGGCGAGCGTCGTCGAACTGTATGCGCCCGTCAGTGAAGAGCGCGGCATCACCTTGGAAAGCTCGGTCGCGCAAGGCGCCGAGGTGCTGGGCAACCGTCAATTGCTCGCCCAGGCTCTCGCGAATTTGGTCGACAACGCGATCAAGTTCACGCCGGACGGGGGCCACATCCGCGTAGTACTGGACGGATCGGGCAGCGCCCCGCAGGTCATCGTGCAGGACGACGGACCGGGCATTCCGGCCGACAAGCGCGAAATCGTGCTCGGCCGGCGCGTGCGGCTCGATGAGGCGCGAATGTTTCCGGGATCGGGATTGGGTCTGTCCTTGGTGGCTGCGGTCACCAAGCTGCATGGTGCGCATTTGGTGCTCGATGACGCGGGGCCCGGTTTGAAAGTTTCACTGAAGTTTTGAATTCGAAAGGAATATCAGGAGTGTTCATGCCGCGATTTCGAGTCTATGCGCTGTGTCTAGCCCTGTCGGCGTGCGCCGGCCACCCGCCGGCACAGGTCGCGCCGCGTTCGGGCATCGATCTCAAATACGTGGACGCCTCGGTGCGGCCGCAGGACGATGCCTATCAATACCTGAACGGCAAATGGCTGCGTGATTTTCAGCTGCCCGCCGATAAGGGAGCCTATGGCTCGTTCACCGCAATCGAGGACAAGACGCAGATTCAGCTGCGCCGCATCGTCGATGGGCTCGACAGCACCGCCGCGACAACCGCCGACCCGGACGCCAAGAAGCTCGCCGATCTGTACGCGAGCTTCATGAACGAGGCGCAGCTCGAGGCGTTGGGGCTGACGCCGCTGCAAGCGGAATTTGCCGCCATCGATGCCGCCCAAACGATGAGCGCGCTGCCTGCACTGATTGCGCACCTGCAGGCGAGCGGCGCCGGCGCGCCATTCGGGCTGGGGATAAACCTCGATGCCAGAAACTCCACGCAATATGCGGTGATCCTCTCGCAAAGCGGCCTGGGGATGCCGGATCGCGACTACTATTTGAAGGATGATCCAAAGCTCAAGGAGACGCGCGCGAAGTACCTGGCGCACATCCATAAAATGTTGAGCATGGCGGGCGACCCCCAAGCCGCCGCGAATGCCGCGGCCATTCTGGCGCTCGAGACTTCATTGGCGCGCATTCAGTGGACGCGAGTGCAGGAGCGTGACCCGGTCAAAACCTATAACAAGACGACGCTTGCGGATCTGCCCGCATTGATGCCGGGCCTTGACTGGCAAAGCTACGTGCGCGACGCCGGCGTGGCCGGCAAAGTCGATTCGGTCATCGTGAGGCAGCCGAGCTATTTCGTGGGTCTGTCCCAGGTGATGGCCGCCACGCCGCTGCCCGTATGGAAGGCGTATTTCAAGTGGCGGGTGCTGTCGAGTTCGGCGCCGTATCTTTCGAAGGAGTTCGTCGACGAACGATTCGCGTTCTCCGGCGGCGTGCTGCGCGATATTCCGGAGATTCAGCCGCGCTGGACCCGCGGCATCGCGTTGCTCGACGGCAGTCTCGGCGAGGCGCTCGGCAAGCTGTACGTCGAGAGACATTTCCCGCCGCAGAACAAGGCTCGCATGCAGGCGCTGGTGCGCAATTTGTTGGAAGCGTATCGGCGCGACATCGATACCTTGGACTGGATGAGCCCCGAAACCAAGGCGGGCGCGCAGGCCAAGCTCGCCAAATTGGTGCCCAAGATCGCTTATCCGGACCATTGGCGGGACTACAGCGCGCTGGTCATCAGCCGCGACGACCTGTACGGCAACGTGATTCGCGCCAACGAGTTTGAACACCGGCGCAACGTCGCCAAATTGGGCCAGCCGGTTGACCGCGGTGAATGGCGCATGCGGCCGCAGACTGTCAACGCCTCCTACAACCCAACCAGCAACGAAATCACCTTTCCGGCCGCCATCCTGCAGCCGCCGTTTTTCGACGCGGCCGCCGACGATGCCGCAAACTACGGCGGCATCGGCGCCGTCATCGGCCACGAGATCAGCCATGGCTTCGACGACTCGGGCAGTCAATTCGACGCGGACGGCGATCTGCACGATTGGTGGACCAAGGCGGATCACGAAAAGTTTGCCGCGAAAACCCAGGCTTTGGTGGCGCAGTACGACGCGTATGAACCCGTGCCTGGATACCATGTGAACGGCGCGTTGACCTTGGGCGAGAACATCGGCGATAACTCCGGCCTGGCGATCGCCTACAAGGCCTACCAAATATCGCTGGGGGGACGCGAAGCGCCTGTGATTGACGGCTTTACCGGCAGTCAGCGCTTGTACCTGGGATGGGTGCAGGTGTGGCGCGGCAAGGTGCGTGAAGCCGAAGCCATCCAGCGCATCAAAACCGACCCGCATTCGCCGCCGGCGGTGCGCGGTACGGCGCCACTGCGCAATCAAGCCGGTTTCTATGAAGCGTTCGGGCTCACTCCGAGCGACAAGATGTATTTACCGCCGGAACAGCGCGTGGATATCTGGTGAGCGTCAATTTGCCGGCGGATTGCGCGCGGCGATACGGTTGCGCAATCCCGGCTAAGTAGCTGAATCCCTTGGCTGAAGCGAGCGACTAGCGGTATGGCATAAAACTTGCTCGATTCCAAAGTTGCGGCATGTGCCCGCGCTTTGGAATCGAATTATGGCCGACACCGCCGACGATGCGTCTCCTTCCCCGCCGCCAAAATCCGGCGGCTTCATGGGCACCGCCATGAACGGGGTGGGTATTTTCATCCTGACCCTGGCGGCCGTCGTCGTCGGCGGCTTCATCAACGCGAAGCTCCACCCGCTGCCGGATATGAGGCTGGACAAGGACGGCAAAATCACGGCCATCGAATCCGTGGCGGGCGCCGCCAAGGGAGAAGAGGGCGGCCCCGGCAAGACGGCCCTGTATTACGCCATCGACCCGCCGCTGGTGGTGAACTTCGAGGATGCCTCGGCGGTGCGCTTTCTGCAGATCACCATGGAGATCATGGCCCACGATCAAAAGGCCATCGACAGCGTTCAGAAGAACATACCGCTGATCCGCAACAATTTGCTGCTGCTCATGAGCAATCGCAACTTTCAATCCATGATGTCCCGCGAGGGCAAGGAGAAATTGCGCAGCGAGGCGCTGGCGGAAATCCGTGCCGTGCAGAAGAAGGAAGGCAGTCCGGACGTGGACGATCTTCTTTTCACCAGTTTCGTGGTGCAGTGATGCAGGAAAATGCGGCGCGCGCATCCATTTCGAACGAAGAGGTGGAAGCACTTCTCGAAAGCAGCGGCGACGCGCCCGGCAATGCCGTTCGACCCTATGATTTCGCGGCGCAGCGCATCAACCGCACGCAGTTGCCGTTGCTCGAGGCGATCAGCAAAACCTTTGCCGACCGAGCCGCCGCGTCGTTGAGCGCATTGTTGGGGCGCAGCGCTGGCATGCAGTTCGATTCGCTGGAATCCGTGAAGGCTGCCGACTTGCAAGCGGCGTTGCCGATGCCCGCGAGCCTTGCCGTGGTGCGCCTCAAGCCCTTGAACGGTTTTGCCTACGTGAGCGTGGAGCCCGCGCTGCTGCTGACGCTGCTCGATGGTTTCTTCGGCGGCACCGGCCGCGCCAACACCGACAGCCAGGCGGCGATCGCGCCTGCCGCGCAGAGATTTCTCACCCTCATGCTGCGCAGCTTTGCCGCCGATGTGAACGCCGCGTGGTTGCCGGTGGCGCCGCTGGAGCTGGAACTCGTGAAGCAGGAAACCAATCCGCGCTTGGTGCAATTCGGCAGCCCGCAGGAATCGGTGATCGTCGTCAAGTACACGGTGGAATTCGCGGCGCGCAGCGGCGGCATCAATTGGTTGTTCCCTGACTCGCTGCTGGCTCCGCTGCGTGATTTGCTGGCGGGATTGGGCGAGACCGCGCCGGCGCGCAAGCAGGAACCCTGGGCACCGGCGCTTACCACGGCACTGCAAGAGGCGCAGCTCGACACCCGCGCGGTGCTTGCACAAGCCCAGATCAGCCTGCGCGAATTGGTCAGCCTCTCGCCCGGCGACATCATCCCCATCGAAGCACCGCAACAGGTCACTCTGTTGGCAGGCGATGTGGCGCTGTATCGCGGCCGTTTCGGCCTCTCGCAGGGACGCAACGCCCTCAAAATTCTTCCAGGAGCACCCGCATGAGTCCGCCCGATCCGAAAACTGGCGCCGTCGCGCGCGCCCAATTCAGCGACTTGGCGCCCAACGCCGCCGGCGCCGGCGCCGGAGAAATGAACTTGAATCTGATTCTCGATGTGTCCGTCACGCTGGCCTTGGAAGTGGGCCGCGCCCGCATGTCGGTGCGCGATCTGCTGCAACTCGCACCGGGCGCCGTGGTCGAGCTGGACCGCCTCGCCGGCGAGCCTCTCGATGTGTTGGTGAACGGCGTGCGCATTGCGCGCGGCGAAGTGGTGGTGATCAATGAGAAATTCGGCATTCGCCTCACCGATGTGGTGAGTGCGACCGAGAGGATGGAGCACGCCAAATGACGGGGATGGCGCAACCGGCCTCGCCCCTCTCGATCGGCAGCTTGACGCAGCTCACTTTGAGCCTCGTCGCCATCGTCGCATTGATTCTTGCCTTGGGCTGGGTTCTGAAGCGCTTCAAGTTGGCGCAGCCGCGCAGCTTCGGGGACATCGCCGTTCTCGAGGAGCTCAAATTGGGTCCGCGCGAGCGCATTCTGTTGATTCGTGTCGGCGAGGCGCAGGTGCTGGTCGGCGTGGGGGCGGGCGGTGTCACGCCGCTGACACCTCTCGCCGTGCCCATTGCGCTGAAACCCGGCAAATCCGCGCCGCCGTTCGCCGAACGGCTGCGCGAGCTGATGAAGCGCCCGGGCGGCGCACCGTGATCCGTACGGCGCAAATTGGCGCGCGGCGCCTCATGGCGATTGGCGTGTTGGCCCTGCTGCCGCTGGCTGCCGCGACGGCTCAAGCCACACTGCCTGCCGTGGCCATCAAAACCGCCGCCGATGGCGCGCAGACTTATTCGCTGACCTTCCAAATATTGATTTTAATGACGCTGCTGACGGTTCTGCCGGCAATTTTGCTGGCGATGACGGCGTTCACGCGAATCATCATCGTGTTGTCGATTCTGCGCCAGGCATTGGGAATGGCGACCACCCCGTCCAATCAGGTTCTCACCGGTCTCGCGCTGTTCTTGACCTTCTTCGTGATGGGCTCGACCCTCGAACAATCGTACGGCGCCGGCATCAAGCCCTTTTTGGACGGCCAACTCGCCGGAGAAGTCGCGATCGACCGCACGGTGCAACCGCTCAAGAAATTCATGCTGGCACAGACGCGGGAAAATGATCTGCAGCTGTTCTCGAAGCTCTCCGGCAAGTCCCAGTTCGCCAGTGCCGAGGACGTGCCGTTGTCGGTGTTGGTTCCCACCTTCATCACCAGCGAACTGAAAACCGCGTTTCAAATCGGCTTCATGGTTTTCATACCGTTCTTGGTGATCGACCTGGTGGTGGCGAGCGTCTTGATGTCGATGGGCATGATGATGCTGTCGCCCGTGCTGGTCTCCTTGCCATTCAAGATCATGTTATTCGTGGTGGTCGACGGCTGGACCCTGCTCATCGGCACCTTGGCGTCGAGTTTCCATCAATGACGCCCGAGAACGTCATGGACCTGGCGCACAAGACGCTGATGGTCACCTCCTTGATATCCGCGCCGCTGCTGCTCATCGCGCTGATTACCGGATTGGTCATCGGCATGCTGCAGGCGGCCACGCAAATCAACGAGTCGACGTTGAGCTTCATCCCGAAGCTTCTGATGCTGGTGTTGACCCTGTTCGTAGCCGGCCCGTGGATCCTGCGCGTGCTGATCGATTTCACGCGCGAACTGTACGCCGGCATTCCCGCGATGATCGGTTGAGGCCATGCAGCCTGTAAGCCTGAATGTTGCGGATGTATCGATGTGGGTGGCCCGCATGTGGTGGCCGGTGCTGCGCGTGAGCGGCTTCGTGCTGACGGCGCCCGCCGCCAGCGAGATGGTGGTGCCCGGTCTGGTCAAGATCGTGCTGACCTTGGCGCTGGCGTTCTTGATGGCGCCCCTCGTGCAGGTGCCAGCGGACTTGTCGATATTCTCCGCGGCCGGAATGCTCGCGGCGGTGCTCGAACTGCTCATCGGCGTCTCCATCGGCATGGTGGTGCAGATGACCTTCGAGGCGCTGGTGTTTGCCGGCCAAAGCATCTCGCTGACCATGGGCTTGGGCTTCGCGACGTTGGTGGATCCGCAGCACGGTGCCCAGACGCCGGTGCTCGGCCAGATGTTCATGATCGTCGGGACTCTGACCTACCTGGCAATCGACGGGCACCTCATGTTGCTCGGGGCGCTGGCCGAGAGTTTTCACAGCATGCCGATCGGCGCTGCACATGTGGACAAGCACTTTTTTCTGTCAGTGGTGCTGTGGGGCGCGCGGGTTTTCGATACGGGACTGTTGATCGCACTGCCCGCGGTCGTCGCACTGGTGATCGTCAATTTGGCCTTGGGCGTGGTGACCCGCGCCGCGCCGCAGCTCAATCTCTTCGGCATCGGCTTCACCATCACCTTGATGAGCGGCT
>Ga0210387_10003091_pt1 | contig 12767 bp, 8 predicted proteins | sample IncBWC7OmetaG_FD_160108 | JGI IMG/M metagenome (GOLD analysis project Ga0210387, IMG submission 160108) | Forest soil microbial communities from Barre Woods Harvard Forest LTER site, Petersham, Massachusetts, United States - Inc-BW-C-7-O ...
GGAAGACGCGTTCTTGATTCCATTCAGCCTTCTTTGGGGTGGATTTGCTATTTTTTGGGAAGCCGGTGTTTCGGGTTTATGGGGGAGCCACTCCAAGGGTTCATGGTTATTTGGAATGATTTGGGGATCCCCTTCGTTGTGGTCGGGCAATATTTGATCTGGGGCAGGTTTGTCTACACGGCATGGCTAAAGCGGCGCACGTATTATGCGGTAACAAATCGTCGAGTCGTGGTTGTTCAAGAAGGATGGAAACGACAAGTTGCCTCAGCCTACATCGATTCTCTGCCTTCGCTGATCAAGGAAGGTGGTTCGAATGGGATAGGCATATTGCGCTTTGGTCCCGCTCAAAGCATGTGGTCTAACAACCGAGGTTGGGGAACTTGGAACGCGTTAAATGTTTCGGACCAGCCGGCATTTGTCGATATCGAGGACGTGGATTCTGTTTACCGACTAGTTTCCGATCTGCGAGAGCGATCGCGAACTAAGCCAACGTCGTGAATATCTCAGCGCAGCAAGTCATTGGGACTCCGAGGACAATCGTAGGCGATACCCCGAACTTAGTCCTCGACGGAACTCGGGCGGCAGCTAGAAACGGCCCACCCGAGTTCGCGGCGCTCGCTGCCGGAATGAGACGGCAGCCCGCAGCTATTTCTTAGCCGCGGCCTTCTCGCCGCCCTTTTGTCCGTTCTTCTGTCCGCCCTTTCCGCCTGCCGGGTGCTCAGCGGTTTTGGCGTTGTGCTTGTCGTTGTAAATCTGGCGGCTCTCTTTATTTTGCTGATGCTCCACTTGATTGTGCTCTGCAGCCGTCAGGTGGCCGCCATTGGCTTCGCGATCGTTGTGCACTTCGTTGTGGATGGCGGTTTCGTTGTGTTCGATGTGCGAAGTTTCACCCTTCGTCAACTCGCCGGAATGAACTCCCTGATTGATGCGATTCTGCTGGCGATCCTGGCGCGCGTTCACACCCATTCCCTCGGGGTGGGACGGAGTGCCGTGGTTTACCGACGCATAGTTGCTCTTGTCGACCCGCGCGGCATGCTGGTGCGCGATTTGTTCCTGCGTATGTGCGTAGTGCTGTTCGTGCATCGCAGCGCGTTCTTCGGCATTCGGCTCGGCACGGACGCCGCCCTCACCGTTAAAGCTGTAATGATTGTTGACGGAGACGTGGCTCACATACGAGCGATCCTCGTACACGCCATGGAAACCGGCGCCGACGTGCCACGCGGCAGTGTTATATCGGAAAGCGCCGCCTTCCCAGCGTCCGCCCCAGAAACCTACGCCGCCGTAGCCGAAGCCGTAATTAATTCCACCGTAGAATCCAACGTGCGGTCCCCAATATCCGGCATGCCAGCCATAAGCTCCGCCCGCAAATCCCCAGTAGCCGGGCGTCCAGAGCACACCCGGATGCGGAGGCGCGACCCACAAGCCCGGAGTCCAGAAGTATCCCTCGGGACCGTGGGCCCAGTAGCCGGGCGTCCAAAGAAATCCTTCCGTAGGACATGGCGGCTGCTCATACACCGGCAGCGCCGGCGGCGCCACCGTAATCGCAACGGCAACCTGCGCGTGCGATGCTGCGGGTATGCCGAGTACCACGGCAAAGAGTACTGCAAGGATCACAAGATGATGAGCCCCTAGAAAGGTTCGCATGGACTGTCTCCTCCGTTTTCGGCTGCCAGCAATTTCTGGCTTCCACACAGCGCGCCCAAAGGCGCAGGCGGGCAGTTCAACTGATTAATTATGAGACAAATCCAGCCCTCGGTAGGCGAAAAGCCAAACTTCGGTATCCAAAGCGTAGCTACCCCTCCCTGCCACGCGGCCATGTGTTTTTTGGAATCGGAATTCGAGAGTTAAGGATCGGGATTTACGCGCCGTAAGTGGGGTCCAGCATTCAAAGCGGAAGTCGCACTGCCACATTCCGCAAATCTGCGATCGTCGGATACCCATCGATCGCCATGAGCAAGTCTGCTTCGGCGAGTATGGAGCGCAGCACGTGAACAATTCCGTCCACTCCATCGAGGGCCAACCCGTAGGCATATGGCCGCCCTATGCCAACCGCGGCTGCTCCTAGCGCGAGTGCTTTCACTACATCTGAACCGGAGCGAACCCCGGAATCGAACAGCACCGGCGTGCTCCCCGCTGCTTTCACCACGCCGGGAAGCATATCGATCGCTGCGATGCCGCCGTTTGCCTGGCGTCCGCCATGATTCGAGCAATAAATTCCGTCAACGCCGCCATCGATTGCCCGGCGAGCATCGTCGGGATGGCAAACACCTTTTAGCAGCAGCGGCAACTTCGTTAGCGAACGCAGCCACGGGAGATCGTCCCACGTCATCGGATTCGCGAAAACTTTCACCCATTGCGAAATGGCCGCGCGAGGATCCTCTGCGGGAGGCTTTTCGAGTTTGGCGCGAAAGTGAGGATCGAAAAAATAGTTGGCGAGGCAATGCCCGCGCAGCTGCGGAAAATTCGATTGATTCAGATCGCGCGGCCGCCAACCGGTGATCCAGGTATCGAGCGTAACCACAATCCCTTTAAAGCCGGCGGCTTCGGCTCTGTGTACGAAACTTTCGGCCAGCGCGCGATCGTTTGGCGTGTAGAGCTGGAAAAATCCGGGCGTTCCGCCGAATTCTTTCGCGACGACTTCAAGCGGATCAACGGTCAGCGTCGACGCGATCATCGGAACTTTGGTTCGCGCTGCAGCGCGAGCCGTGGCGAGATCGCCATGACCGTCTTGCGCGCATATCCCAATCACTCCGATCGGGCTCATGAAGATCGGTGTCGCGAGCTCCATTCCGAATAGCTTGATCGAGAGATCGCGAACCGGCCGGGCTGCCAGCATTCGCGGAATCACTCCCCAGTGTTCGAACGCCGAAACATTCGCTCGTTGCGTGTGTTCATCTCCGCAGCCACCTGCGACGTACGACACGAGCGACGGAGACATTGCTGCATGAGCGAGTTTCTCCAGTGTTGCGAAATCTACAGGCAGCTTTGGAAGCGTGCCGGATAATCCCGCGAAATATATTTCGTCTTGATACGACCCGTGGTTCGCCATGGATTTGCTTTTATACACTGGAGGTCCGCCGGAGTGAACGGAATTGTTCCGCAAGGAATTGTTCAGCGAGACTTAGGAAACACAAAGAAGGATTTACAACGAATCGGGACGACGAGGAGATCGCCGGGGAGACCCGGCGTCAGCCGCCCAAAGGGGAACGCCCACCATGAGCGCGGGCCTTCCCCTTTTGCTCGCCTGTTCTTTCTTATCTGCTATTCGTTCTCTAGCGAGGTCTCACGCAAACGAAGTTCGCCGCATCGTTCGTGGCTCCCGTGCCTTTGTAACGCGTCTGTAGTGGGAACGGGCAAATCGGACGCGTTCCTCCGGTCGGGAAATTCTGCGCCACCCGGGGATCGAACGGGGCTCCGCTGGGAAACGGCGAAGAGGTGTTCGTGTTCGCGGCGACGATTTTGTCCGGCGCAACACCTTGCTCCACCCACCCGGTGATCGCCGTCAAAAGATTCGCATTGAAACTGGTCGTCGCCGGACCACCGCCGCAATGCGCCATGTTCGGGATCATAAACAATCTGGCGAAGTCCTGTGCACGGCCCCCCATCACGAGGTCGAGGAGCCCGTAGTACTCCACCAAATCAACGCCCGAAAAAATTCCGTCGTTCACAGAGTCGTACATGATCATTTTTCCCTGATGATTCTTGAAAGGGAAAAGGAAAGGCGATGGCCCTAGTGGCGTCCCCGTCATGAAATCCATCGGACTTTCCGGGTACTGAGGCGTCGGCTTGTAGATCGTAGGCGCATCGGTATCGAAGTTGTAATTAAAGATAAACGCCTCTTGCCCATTCGCTCCCGCAACGGGCGTAACCACGGGCGGGTTCGTGAAGATCATGGGAATCGCGCCTGCGCCTAGCGTGAGGTTGATGGCCGTATTGGCATTTGGCGCGCCGAAAAACGACACATTCCAGGCCTGCCAGCCAGCGCCGAACGCCGACGGCGGATCCCAGATGCCGGCATCCCAAAACCAGCTCGAATACAACGGCACACCGTGGGAGTTTCTTGGCCCTGCGTAAATTTTCTTGAGCGCTTCTACCTGGCCCGCTGTGAGGCAGGTGCCGCCATGTGGAGCATTTCCATGGGCGCCGCTCGCGCTGCACGTGAAGGCAGCGAGGGCCGGATACACCTTTTCATTCGTGCACGCCAGGTAGTTGTCGATGATGCCGTCAACCAGTCCGTCGAGGTTATCGCAAGCGCTCAGAATCGCAGCCGATGCAACTTCCAGGTCCTGCGTTTGGAATGTAGGAGGCAGGAAGGGCTGGCCGTTGCTGTCTGTGCTCGTCGCCAGCGGCGCAAGTTGTTGCTCGTTCCATGCCTCGGCGATTCCAGCGCGCGGCAAATCAAAACCTGGGTTCCCCGCTACCAGACCGTCAAACATTTCGGGTTCGCGCTGTGCCGCCACCATCGCATCACGGCCGCCATTCGAGCAGCCCCACAGATAGGAGTACTGCGGATTTTCGCCATAATACCGCGCGATAATCAGCTTGGATATTGCGGCGGTTTTCTCGATTCCGTTGTAACCGTAATCAATCCGCGCCTGCTCGTCGATTCCGAAATGCCCGGTACCTCCAAGGTTGTTGTCGTCGTCGATCCAACTGAATGCCGGATTTCCTGGAGCGTCCTCGTGCCCGCCGTCATCGGAAGCGACCGCCCAACCCTGGCTAAGTTCTGTTCCGGCGCTTCCTTGAGGGCTCGAGACCGACCCGTCGGTGCCTCCGCCGCCCATCATCTCGAAGCGACCAATCCAGCCATCCGGCAGGTTCAGCTCGAATCCAATGCCGTAGACGAAATGATCGGGGTCTTGGCTGCTGACGCGCTCATCAATCACGCCGACCACGTTGCAATAGTTCCCCCCTGCGCTCGTCACCTCAGTCGCGCTGATAATCCGCGTATTTGGCAGCGAAAGCGCGGCGAGGCTCGCGCAGCTCGTGGTGGGACCTGACACCGAAGCTTTTGCGTTCTGGGCGTGAGCGCCGCTAGACGGCCAACTCACAACAGCAAGCAAGAGGAACAAACAGAATGCGTCTTTTTTCAGGTTCACGGTCACCCCTCCTCAAACTTTGGATCAATCACCAGGTCAATCACGGGCTAATCACTGGGTGGATCGACGCCTCAATTACAGTGTCAATCGCCAAATCATGGTTTTCTTAAGCTCAAGCGGAATCAGTCAAGTCGACGAAGCGCCTGCTGGGCCCAAGACTCTCGGTCTGAAGGAACTCGCATGACTGTCCGGTGGTGCAAGTAGTGTTGCAACGGTTGCTGCAAAGAATGTTGCGTCCGACGTCGCCATCAAAACGGTGGCCACTCTGAATCCGGAGGGCAATTGGTGTCAAGACCTAAAACGACATTTTCGGCATACCGCAAAGGTATGCATACAAAAAAGGTATGGGCTGAATCCGCTTTCGTAATACATTGGCTCGCTATGGAACTTCGTCACCTTCGCTATTTCACAGCCGTCGCCGAAGAGCTTAGTTTTACGAAAGCCGCGAGGCGCTTGAAAATCGCGCAGCCTCCGTTGAGCCGCCAGATTCACTCCCTTGAAACCGAGATCGGCGTGCAACTTTTCGACAGGCGATCGGGCCGGGTGTTTCTCACAGAAGCCGGGTGCCGCTTCTTAAATGCCGTTAGATTGCTGCTGGAACAAGTGGATCTCGCCGTGGATCTTGCTCGCCAGACCAAGAGCGGCGAACTAGGAACAGTTCGCGTCGGATTTGGGAAAGGGCTCGGAGATGTTGTGAGCCTTGTAATCAATCAGCACATGCGAGTGTTTCCGAAGATCGAAGTCGACGTGCGGGATATTCTTTCCGGCCTCCAAAGCGAGGCGCTCACCGGGCGAAAAATCGATGTCGGTTTCTCGCACGGCCCCGCCACTTCCCTCGAACTCGCATCCGAGAAACTTTTTAAGGAGAGTCTTTCCGTGGTCCTTGCCCGGACCAGTCCGCTTGCCAGACGGGCGCATCTTCGGCTGAAGGATCTGAAGCAAGAAACCTTGTTGCTGATTGACCGGTCCATTTCGCCGCACGTGCATGATCTCGCGCTGGCGCTTTGTCGCGACGCAGGATTGAGCCCGAGAATCGTTCTTACCGAATCGACTGTTTACGACGAAGCAGGCGCCATGATGGCGGCATCGGGAAAAGGCGTATTCCTGGCCGTCGGCAAGAATCCGTGCCATCCCTCGTTTGCCGACCGGCTGGTCGCCTTGAATCTGCGCGAACCGCTTGCAGCGCTCGAAGTGCACGCCACGTGGCGGAGGTCTGAATCCGCTTCCACCATTCTGAATTTTATTGAGACCACGAAGAATTTGCTTCAGCGCGAATCAAGAGTTCTGGACATGCGGAACTTTCCACGCATCGCTCGGCCGGCGTCGGCGCCCGCGAGTCAAAAACGAAAAAGCCTGCGTTAAGTAGCCCGTTGCTTGATGTCGTGAAACTAATTTGATCGCCGCTATTTCATGAATCTCCGCACGATGAAAGCAATTTCATCCGCTGCGGTATCGATCGCGAAATGGCCACCGTCGACGATGTGGATTTCCGCTTTGGGAACGTCGCGGCGATACGATTCCGGCTCCGAGGGATCGAACGACGACTCATATTTGCCCCAGATCACCAGCAGACGCGGCTGCTTTTCGCGCATCCAGGCATCCCACTTCGGGTAATTCGCTACGTTCGTGCGGTAGTCGTAGAAAAGATCGCTCTGAATGTCCACCTGGCCTGGCTGATTGAGAAAATAGAATTCATCCGTCCAGAGATCGGGGTCGTGGCGTTCCACGTTAGGATCGTCGCCGACGTGGCGCGAGCGCGTAGTCTCGAGCGACAGCAGATTGGTGCGCAACGCGCTTTCGTATGTAGCGCGATCGGCCCAATACGCTCGCCGTGTCTTCCAATTCGCACCCAGGCCTTCGTTGTGCGCCACAGCGTCTTGCACGATCAGCGCCTCCACGCGGTCCGGGTGCGCCAGAATCATGCGAAAACCCACCGGGCCGCCGTAATCCTGCATGTAAAGCGTGTAGCGCGTAAGCCCCAGCGCTTCTGTGAAATGATTCATCACATCGGCGATGTGATCGAACGTGTATGCGAACTTTTTCGGGTCCGGCCAGTAGCTATGCCCGAAGCCCGGGTAATCCGGCGCCACAAGGTGATAGCGATCCGAAAGCCGCGCGAAGAGAGGTTCAAACATTCGTGACGAGGAAGGAAGTCCGTGCAGCAGGAGAATCGTTGGCGCATCTTTCGGCCCGGCTTCTCGATAAAAAATGGAGAGCCCATCGATCTGTGTGGTGCGATAAAGAGTGGAGTGTTCCAGAGAATGTTCCACGGGACGATTCTCTCCTTTCGCCTGTAATTGAAATGATGTGAGCATCATCACAGGAACCACAAGCGCGATGCGCCACACCCGCGAGCATCCGAGCCGAGAGCGCGACCTGAAAACGCGCAGTACTTCCCCTTGGATATTCGGCACGACGATTTCTCCTTTCGCGAAAAGCCGCTTCCTCCTACGCTCGGGGCCCGTTTTGCTTTGCGGTTATACCATTTCTAGCTGGCAGGAAAAGTGAACGATTGCGGTGAAAAGTCGCCAGAAATCCGAGCGCGAGATCTCACTAGGACGGAAAGTTGGGCCCAGCCATGAATCCGCCATCGAGAACCATCGATTGCCCTGTCATAAACGATGCACGGTCCGAACACATCCACACCACGGCTTCCGCAATTTCCGTCGACTTCCCGAACCTGCCAATCGGATGAAGCCCGAGCGCGAATTTCCTGAAGACCGGATCTGAATAAAGACGCTCCTCCATCGGCGATTCAATCACTGCCGGGCACATCGCGTTGATCCGAATGCCGCTTCGCGCAGTTTCCAGCGCTGCGGACTTCGTCAATCCCATCACGGCGTGCTTACTCGCGCTGTATGTGGCCCCGCCACCCACTCCAATCAAGCCGGCAATCGACGCCATATTGACGATCGCCCCGCCTCCACCCTGCTTGAGCATCTGCTGAATTTCATACTTCAGGCACAGCCAAACACCTTTCACATTGATGGCAATCGTGCGGTCAAAATCTTCTTCGGCCTGTTCAGCGATCGGAATCCAATTCCCCTCGATCCCCGCATTATTCACCGCGACATCCAGGCGACCAAACTTCTCCACCGTTTTCTGAACGAGCGATTCCACTTCGGGGCCGCGCGAAACGTCGGTCTTTACAAACAAGCCTTCGCCGCCCACGCCCCGGATCAGTTCGATCGTTTCCTTCCCTTCCACATCGCGCCGCCCGGCGACCACTACTTTAGCTCCAGCCTTCGCAAAAAGTATCGCCGTGTCGCGCCCGATGCCCGAAGTCCCGCCCGTCACAATCCCCACTTTGCCTTGCAACTCCAATGTCATAATTCTCCTCGCACGATGGGCTTCCACGTGAACGCAGCACTATAGCTGATAACTCTCGATAGCAGGATCACCATCGATCTCGATTCGGGAAGTGGATGCTGATTGCGGCGACGGACGATATATGAGCTGGGAGGAGGATTTCTCAATATCTTCCCGGCTGCACCCCGGAAGTTTCGCAATTCACTGCCAACAGGAAGGAAGCAGGCGCTGCGTTAATCTAGTGACGAAAACTTCCGATGAAGTCAGCGAGTGGGAGCAATGACCAGACCATCAATAAAAACGCGAAAACCTGCGTTTCGAGCGTCCAAAGACGAAGCGTGGCATTGTTCTCTAGTTTAGTCCTATCCCCTGTGAATATGAGTTCGACTGACTTCTCTGGCCGTGTGAACAGAAAAGAGCCACAAAACAAAGCAAAAACACCGAATCCCAGCATATCCCAACGTGCCATGGTCTGAGGCAATGGTGATGTGCCCCAAGTTATTTCACTTTTTTTCGGATGCAACATCCAAGAAATGGCGGACCAGGCCAATACCAATGAAATTCCCGACAAACACAGTCCCACAAGGCGTTTTCCAAATTCGAAGCGGCGTTTCCGAACAAGGATTAGGCCAGGCTGGCCCCAAGTGTAACCGGCAGGGTATCTATCTGGGGCAATCAGTAAGATACAACCGTGGAAGAGGGAGATCAGAGAGAAACCTAAGAAACCTGTCATAAAAACCCAGTTTTCAAGCATCTCACGACCCCTTCACGTTTCCGCCAGCCTACTACACTGGGATATTGGCGCTCAACGCCAATGCGAATGTTTCAGGCGACAGAAAAAGGCGACGGAGGGGGAATGCACGCGGTACTGACTTGTCTGCGCCTCGGTAACTGTCCATTGCAGGGATTATCACCGCCAATCTCGAAATGAGTTAGCTGGCGGGAAAAGGAGTATCACCACCTACCCGGAACGGCGGGGAGTGCCTGATTGCGAACTCAGCTTTCGGTTACGTGACTTTTCAGCAGTCAGCCGGGATATACGAATGCTGCCGACGCTGTGATGCCACAATTATCTTTCTTGATCTCACAAACGGATTTGCAGTCAGTTGCCCAAATTTGGCGCGCCAATCTTCGTCAGTATCGCGGAGGCGCGCGCTTCCAATGGTTCAGCTTCTGCCGGCCGATTCGTCTTCCGTAACAACACTGCGTAATTCTTAAGGGTCTCGGCGTCGTCCGCGTTCTCCGGATACGTGCACTTCGCCCAGGTCTCCAGCGAACGCTTGTAGAGCGCTTCAGCCTGCTCGTATTTTCCGCCGTCTCGAAGCAAAGTCGCGTAGTTGTCCAGCATCTCAGCTAGCTTCGGATGCCCCGGAGCCAAGTGCATGTGTTGGGTCATTTCCAGAGAACTCTGAAAGAGGGGCTCGGCTGCTGCCGCGTCGCCTTTTTCACGATAGATTTCCGCAAGCTCGTTTTGGCTGAGCCAAAACCAGATGGATGGACCGCCGGATTGCGCTTTCGATTTGCCAAACTTGGAATTCGCAATTTCCTCGTCAATCGCTTCGGAGCGCTTCGCAATGTCCAGAGCTTCGTCATAGCGGTGCTGGTCTCGATACACCCCTGACAAACCTATTAAATCGTCGGTCAGAGACATTTGGTTCGCCACCTTGTCGTGCATGCTGTCTGTCTCATCCGCGGATATGATTCGTTTGTAAATTGCTTCCGCTTCCGCATCATCGCCCGCACCGGCGTAGGCTTGGGCCAGGTCTCTCTCGAGAAGGAGCAAATCGGAAGCATCAAATCGCTTACCCAGCTTGGATTCGTGCTCAGGGGACGGCCTAGCTTGCATGATTTCCAAGCTGCGCTGCAAACACGGCAACGCCGCCTTATATTTCCCTTCATGCAGGTAGAGACTTCCGAGCGCTTCCTGGTCTCCGCCCGTTTTGATGTCGTCCGGTCCGTAGAGCCTCTTGTCGATTTCCAGTATGCGCAGGTAATCCTGTTCAGCATCCGCGCCTCGTTGTGTTCTCGCCAGTCGCGCCAGCTCCGACCTCAAATCGGTGTCCGAGACGCCCGTCGACTCTTTGAGATCGACAATGTATTGGTAAATCTGCGCGCTTGCGGTGGGGTGAAATCGCTGAATGAAGGTGGCGTGGAAATTCAAATTCGACATCTCGCTTGGATCTATTCCTCCCGAATCCTTCAGGATATCCAGCGATCGCTGCCAAATCGGAGCCGCTTCCGCGGTTTTGCCTTCCGAATCATAAATCAGAGCCAAAGGGATCAGCGCGTAGCCTAACCGCAGGTCGCCAGGCTTTGCGGCTGCGTCCATCAGAGCGATCGCCTGATTCCCCTTGCTCTCCGCGTCGGCGTATTTACCTTCCTCCATGTACACGGTTGCCAGAGCGCCCAGCGTTTCTGCCGTCCGAATATCTCCGGCCGGGAAGGTTTGGGTCTGCCCCAGCGCAGCGAGAAACTCCTCCTCGGCTTTCGCAAACTGAGAGTTCGGGCCGGCATCGCCCCATCCGTGAAGATACTTTTGCTTCATACCATCGTTGTAAGCTTTGCCGCCCGCTTTCATATGTTTGTCCCATTGATCCTCCTGCGCCCATAAGGATGGCGCTGCCACAGCTAAAAAGAATGTGAGCGCGAGTGGCAAAAAGATTCTGGCGGGCGAAGCGGGAGTCCCCACGGAGATTCCTCCTTTCCCTTCAACAAGGTTGTGGGAATTGAAAAATCGGCCCAGGAGTCTGAGACTTTTTATCACAGACTGGAATTTTTATTCTAGCGCTTCCCGTGCGTCGAGAGTCCAGTCATCCCGGCAAGTCGTGTCCGCATTCGCGTTCGGACACGTCTTGCGAACGCTGGATTATCACAATCTATCTCGTTCTGAGATTGCTGGCGACACGAGGATTTAAATATCGATCGAGGGAGCGAGACTGGAAGTTGCGCCGTCAGTGGCGGGAGGGTCTATTCGGTCTTCCTCCAACTCTTCGGAACGGCGCATCCGTATACGACTGGCCGTTGCAGGCGCCAGCGTAGGCAACCGAGTGGACGAACAGTTGCTGCCAGTTGGTATCGCCGGCCGTGTTGGAAGGTCCGCCGGCCTCGGCAATAAATCCCGCGAGGTTCCCATTCCCGTCCGTTCCGAAGAAGTCCAGGATATCTCCGGACGCGACGCTCGGATCGGTTTTGCCGTTGATGGCGAGATTCGCGAAACAGGCATTGCCTGTGCTCGTGACGGTGCCAGTAAGATTGTAGTTCGCATCTTCGACGAGAACGATCGTGGAGGTGAACGCTGTTCCGCCTGCATCCGGAGTAAAGGATCCGATGTAGGTTCCAGTTACGGGTTTATAGAGGATGGCGGTGAAGCCGCTACCGGCATCGTTTTTACCGCAGTTCAGCGATCCTGCGTTGTACGTTACCCCTCTTCCGGTCACGGTTGTTCCGTCCGCGGAAAGCGTCCCAGTCATTGAATAGGATTCGCCGTTGTCCACGGAGAGCTGGAAGGTCACGGTAGAGGTGAGGCTGAAGCTCGCGGACATCGCCACGTTATTGCCTGTGCCGCTTGCGGAACAGATGGAACTTGTGAATGTATGGTCCTGGAATCCGTTGTTCGAAAGTGTTTCGCTGGAAGCGCCGCTGGATTGAACGACAACGTCAAAGGTGAATTCGGTTTCGCCGATCTGTCCGGCGGGTGGATTCGCAGTGTTCGAGAGGCGAAGATCCCACATGCCGGTGAGATTGGGAACCGAGGTCGGCCAGTTGTTGACTAGGTTCGCCGCGTTGACGGTGCCGATGCCGGTGGCAAAATCCCAGCCCTTCGTCGTTCCGTAAGCAAGCACATCCGAGCTATTTGAAGTGGAAAGCACACCCACAATGGAGTTCGTGGATGTGCCGCCCGGATCGAAGCAACTATTAAGCTGAGTCTTGTTGAAGTACGTGCAGTTCACATCCATATCGCCGAGAGTGACGTCGTTAAAAATGCAGGTGGTGGCGATGGCATTGCCCTTCGACGAATCGCAAGAGCTGTTGCCTGTGGAGCCATACTCAGCCGAAGCAAGCTGGTAATAAACCGGATTGGGATTGCCCTGGCGCGTACCAGTTTTCTGATTCACGAGCGACTGAATCCCAGCCATGATCGGAGAAGCGAAGGAAGTTCCGCCCGCGCCAGACCAGGTAGAAGGATCGCCCGTGCACGCGGCGCCGCCGAACGAAACGTCGGACCAGCAAAAAACGTAGAAGTGGCTCCAGAGTCCGTTGGCGGCGAAGAGCGAAACGTCGGGAATGTCGCGCACTCCGTCGCTCGGATTGCCGAAGATTGATTGCCAGGAAGGCTTTGGCCATCCCGCACACGAGCCG
>Ga0210387_10003092_pt1 | contig 12767 bp, 9 predicted proteins | sample IncBWC7OmetaG_FD_160108 | JGI IMG/M metagenome (GOLD analysis project Ga0210387, IMG submission 160108) | Forest soil microbial communities from Barre Woods Harvard Forest LTER site, Petersham, Massachusetts, United States - Inc-BW-C-7-O ...
CCGGCGGCGATCGACGTGACATGCGTGCCATGACCGTAGGGGTCGCCGCTGACCGGGCCCGAGCCGCCATTGAGCACGTCGCGGGTCGCGAGGAGACGCGACGCATAGTTCTGGCTCGGATCCTGCCAGAGCCCCGAGTCGAGCACCGCGATCGTCACGCCTTTGCCGGTGATGCCTGCTTGTTGCAGCGTGTCGGCACCGACCAGCATTGGGTAATTGGTCTGATACAGCAGCGACGGGAGCAGCGTGCCTTGGCCATCTTGCGGGGTCTGCAGGCTGCTCGCGAGCATCACGACGGGCGAGGTAACGGGGCTGAGCAGCGTGAGCACGTTGCCCTCGGTGGTGAGCGAGCGGTCTGCGAACACGCGCACGCCGGCGGTGCTGCGCAGACGCGCCACCTGCTCCGGAGTGAGGTGCGCCGACACCGCCCGAATAATGGCCAGATCCTGGTCGGTTTGGGCGCCGACGCGCGCGACATCCCGGCGGGCAGCGCGCGCCGTGGTCGCTTGCACGATGTAGCGCGCCGCTGCGCGTACAGCCGGCCCGTCGGCGAAGTCAGGCGCCGACCCGGCGGCGCCGGCGGCACCGGTCACGACGAGCGCGATCAAGGAGAGGAGGACGTGACGCGTGCGCATACTTCATTTCCCTGCATTGGCGGACCAAAGTGATCCGCTGGGAGCAAATTAAACGGGAAATGCGCATTATCGGCGGTCTCGCGGATCCCACAGCAAGGAGGGCCGAATGTGATGAGCCGCACATAATGAGGTGTCAAATCGGCGGCTGCCCGCGCCCCTGATGGCGTCCTAGTCGGAAACCGCGGTCCGCCGCTGGGTTATGTCTGACGCTGCGTTCCCGTAGAGATCGCCGCTGCCGTGGCGACAGCCGAGGGCAAGCAGTTGTTCGCGCTGCACCGGGTCATCGACACCCGTCGCAATCGGTGTCACGCCCAGCGCATTCGCCATGCTGATGCCGGCACGACACACTTTGAGCGCCACCTCGTCGGTGCACAAGCCGGTGACCCATGCGCGGTCGAGCTGCAGGCCCCAGATCGGGGCCCTGGCCATGCCGTCGAGCGAACCCAATCCCCGCCCCACTTCATCCACCACCAGCTGTACGCCGAGTTGCCGCAACACTGTCAGAGCCGCCGGATCGCACGCGACGAACGTTTTCTCCGCGATCCGCAGTTCCAGCCGGTGTGGCGGGACCGCGCCCTCGGCCAGGAATCGCGCAATATCGGCGGCGAAGTCCTCGTGCAGGACGTGATGCCTGAGTGCGCCAAACGATATGCGGACATCGACATCCCACTGCGGCGCGAGCGCCGTGAAGTCCCGCTGCAGGCAGCTCAAGACGGCCCGGGACAATGCGGCGGCCAGGCCGGTGGATTCCGCCACCCGCAAGAACTCGGCCGGGCGAACCTCGCCGCGGACCGGATGCATCCAACGCAAATAACCGACCCAGGCGACGAGACGCCCGGTCGCCAGTTCATAACGGCCGACGTAGCGGAGACCAATGTCGCCGTTCGCAATCGCCTCGCGCAGTTCCCGCGCCAGATCGAGCTTTGCCAATGAGCGCAGTTTCAAGGTGTCCGTGAAGAAGCAGGGCTTCGCGGACCCACTGCGACGCGCATGGGTGGAGGCGGCGCGCGCATGCTGCAGCAGGATCTTGGGTGATGCCGCATCCTGACCGAGAACGGCAACTCCCGCGCAGGGATTGAGATGAAAATTCGCGTCGCCGACGCTGATGGGCTCGCGCAGGCTGGCGCATAAATCGGAGACGCCGGACTCGATCACATCGCGATCGGAACTCTCGAACACCAACGCCAGGAGGCTGTCGCTCAGCTGGCCCATGTACCAGGAATTCGCGCCGCTGAAGCCGGCCGGTTGTGCCGGCAGCCGCAGAATGGCCGTGCTCATGACTTGTTCGGCGATATTGGCATCGATGCTTTGCGCGATGTCGGTCAGGCCGTCGAGGTGAATGACGGCGACGGCGGCGGGCTTTTCGCACAACGCCGCCAACGACATCGAGTCCTTGAAGCGGTGCAGAAATCCCCTCCGATCCAACTGCAGTCGCGGCCGCTCCCCGGTGATGTCGAGCGCCTGGTCGGGCGCACCAGCCAACACTGTCCGGATGACGCACAGGGCGCGGTCGGGGCCTTGCGCGCTCAGGCGTGCTTCATAGTGCTGTCCGCCATCCTCGAATCTGGCCTCGGTAGACGCCCGAGCGGCGATGGCTCCGCGCGCCAGCTGCGCGATGAGCTGTGCCACGGCCTCGGGCCACAGATCCGCGACGCGCTTGCCGACCGATTCCCTGGTTAGCTTCAAGCTCGATAGTCCGTGTCCGCCGCCGCAGTCCAAGACGACGCCATCGCGGCGCACGAGCACCACAAGGTCGGGCAGCGAGGCGATCAGCGTATCCAAAGACATAGACAGAGCATCCACGGGATCCAGGAATCGAACGGGCGACGCCGGTGCATCCCCACGAACAGGCGGCGACCTCCCCAATGGTAGCGGGGAGCCGCATGGCGCATCCTCGACGCAGGTCCCTATTTCGGCACGAATTCCTTGGGCTTTTCCGAGCCGCTGCCGAACAGAAATTTCTCCATTTCGGCCACCAGGAAAGCCCGCGCCTTCGGTTCGATCGGCGTGAGCCGATTCTCGTTGATCAGCATGGTCTGGTGCGCCACCCATTGCGCCCAGGCTTCCTTGGAAATGCTGTCGTAGATGCGCCTGCCCAACTCACCGGGGTAGGGCAGGTAGTCGAGGCCGTCGGCCTCGCGCTTCAAGAGAACACAGTGGATCTTGCGTGCCATACGCCGATCTTACGCCAATCGCTCGGCGTTCTCTGCCGCCAGCAGCCGCTCGAACAGCTGGCGGATCGGCTGGGGCAAGCCCACCTTCGGCGGATTTCCCAGCGGGTACCAGATGCGGTCCTCGGTGTCATGAACGGCCGAGGTCGGCCGGCACCGCACCCGCAAGGGTTTGAGGCGCAGGTCGAAGTGCGTGAATGCGTGATGAATCGGCGCCAGCACCACGGACCGCGATTCCGGCTCACCGATCTCCCGCCTCACCCAGTCGAGCGCGGCGAACTCGCTCTCGAACTGCGGCGGCGACCAGAGGCCGCCCCACAAGCCGATCGCAGGGCGCCGTTCCACCAGCACGGCGACCGACCCGGCCGTGTGCGTCTCGGCAATCAGCAGTGTGGCCTCGCGCGATCCGCGCGATCGCTTTTGCTTCTTGCCGGGTAACTCTGCCTGGCGCCCTTCGAGCGCGGCGATGCAGCCGGAGCTCATGGGACATATCGTGCAGGCAGGCCCTAAGCGGCTGCAGATGGTGGCGCCCAAGTCCATGATGGCCTGGGTGTACTCGCCGACCTTCCGCGTCGGAGTGCAGGCTTCGGATTGCGCCCATAGGGCGGCGATCACGGCAGCGGAACCGGGATCCCCGGCGATGCCGAACACGCGCGCGAGCACGCGTTTGACGTTGCCGTCCAAAATCGGCTGGCGCATGCCGTGCGCGAGAGCGAGGATCGCGCCGGCGGTGGATCTGCCGATCCCAGGCAACGCCATGACGGCCTCGATGTCGTCGGGAAATTCACCGCCGTGACGAGCCGCCAAGGCTTGCGCACACGCACGCAAATTCCGGGCCCGTGCGTAATAGCCGAGCCCCGTCCACAGGTGCAGCACTTCGTCGAGCGGCGCCGTCGCCAGCGACTCAACATGGGGAAAGCGCGCCATGAAGCGTTCGAAGTACGGGATCACTGTCGCGACTTGCGTTTGTTGCAGCATGACCTCCGAAATCCATACGCGGTACGGCGTGCGGTTTTGCTGCCACGGCAGATGGTGGCGACCATGAATCTCGAACCACTCGAGCAGCCGTTCGGTGAATTGTTCCGGCGTCAAGGTCACTTGCCAAACAATCCCTGCAGGCCGTTTTTCTTGAGCACGTCTTGCAGTTTTTGCTTCAGCTCGCTTTTCGCCAGTGCGTCGACGTCGGGTCGGACGGTGGGATCCACATACGTGCCGGTCACCTTGAGCGGAATATCGGCGACAGCAGTGTCCTGCCCTTTCATGACGCTGGCGAGCGCCTGAAAATCGATGACCTTGTTGGCGAGATTGACGCTGCCTTGCCCCGTCATGCGCAACACCGCCGAGCCGATGATCAAATCCGACGTCCTGGCCACGCCGTTGGAGATTTGCGCCGACATCTTGAAGGCGTCGAATGGAGTGCGCGCGGGCGCGTTGCGCGGCGGCGCGGCTTGATGCTTGATGAGAGCTTGTGCCGCCGCGAGTTCGTAGCCCAGATCGATACCTTCGAGAGCACCGTCGCTCAGATTGGCATCGAACTGGCCGCTCAGGGTCTGCATGACCGCGTCCAGCGCAGCGCCACGTGCCGTGGCCTTCAGGTTGACGCTGCCGCGCCCCGTCAGCCGTCCTTTGTACGGCGTCGCGGCCAGCAGGCGGGCCATGTCTACACCGCTCAAGTGCTCATCCATGCTCACGATCGGCGTCGCACCGCGGTCGTCCAGAGTGATGTTGCCGGAATAACTACCGCCGTCGATTTGCGCCAGCGAGGGAAACATATGCACCACGTTGTCCTGCGCCGCGAGAGTCAGGCGCACATTGGTGAAATCCAGGGGCGAGAAGTGCACCGAACCCACGGCGAGCGTGCCCTCCGCCTCGGGCAACGTCGATGCCTCCGCCCCCTTCGGCGTGGTAACGACCCTCTTCTGCGGCACGGGCGCGACCGGCCCCTGGCCGACGCTGAGATAACGATCCACGTCGATCTGATCGACGGTGAACGCGAACTTCAGCGCCCGCGGCTGGCGGCTCATGGCCACGCTGCCCTTGAGATGCGTGTCATCGAGCTGCAGCTGCATCGACTCGAAACTCACCGCATTCGCACCAAGGCTGAAGTCGCTGCTCGCGGAGAGCTGCGCCAACGCGCGGGGGTCACGGGTTTTGGGCAGCTCGAGCCCAAGCCGCGGCGCGAACTCGCGCAAACTCACCGGCGCCAGCGCGACTGCACCGGTCGCGCTCAAGTCGGCGAGAATTTTCGTTGCCTGCAGTTTGCCGCTGACGCGCGCACCCGAATAGCTGATGTCATACGTTGGTACGCTCAAGGTCTGGGCGTTAAGGTTCACCTCGATGGTCGGGACGGATACCTCCCAATGCGCCGGCCGGACGTCGCCGGGACGGCCCAGCAGACCGCTCAAATTGACGCCCTCGAATCGCAATTCTTTATATTGCTCATCCGCGCTGAAATTGAAATTGGCACTCAAGGTCAAGCTCTCGCCCGGCACGCCGCGGTTGGCGTCGAAGCCGATGCGCACCGGAGTGACTCCGCTCCCGCCCAAGGCGCCGGTCTCAAAATCCAATTTTTCGATCACCATACCTTGGTAACTCACCCGTCCATTGGTGACGCGAAGCCCCGCCAGTTCCGGTGCCTGTCCACCGACCCCGGTCTGCTCCGTTGGGCTGGCCGTACGCCGCGGCTGTTGCCCGAAGCTCTCCCAGTTGCCGGTCCCGCGAGCGTCCCGAAGCAATATGAGATCCAAGCCGTCGATCTCCACGCGTTGGATGTCCATTCGCTTGGACAGCAGCCGCCAGAGGCTGATGCGCACGGCTGCGTGATTGAACGCCAGGAACGGCTCTGCGCCGAACCCCGGCGGATTGCCGAGACTCGCGGGTCCCAGTTCCAAGGCCACCCACGGAAATACCGATAGCTTGATATCGCCCTTCAGGATCAGTTCCCGTCCCGTGGATTCCTTCACGGCGGCCGCAATTCGGCCTTTGTAGTCATTGGGGTTGACCAGCGCCCACACGGCGAGCAACCCCACGACGATGAGGAGGATGATCCCACCCGCGAGACCCGCCAGAACCTTGACCGTCCGCATGCATTTCCCCGTGAATTTCCCCGCCGATCATAGCTCAAGCGGGAGCCAATCCCGCCGATAACCTGGCGTTGGGGGTATGCCCTTAAGTGTTGGACGCTGCATGCGCCGATCGCCGAATCGAAGCAATTTACGGGCTCGTTTGAATAAGGCGCCCGGCGAACATGGCATGCTGCCTGCGGCACCGGCCTTCCCCGTGGCTGCCGACGGCGACGAACGCTCGAGCCGCCGTGACCCGCAAGGCGACTCCCGGTTTCACCGTTCGTCTGATTTTTTGGAGTTTGCCCAGGCCGCGGGCGGCTTCGGGGTCTTCGATCTCAATCTCGCGAGCGGCGACATCAGCGGCACCGCTCTGTTCTTCGAACTCATCGGCCTGGCCGGCGGCGATCTCTCCCTGACGCGAGAACAATGGGTGGCGACCATACACCCCGAGGATCTGGAGGCCGTGGTACTGGCATTGGGCGCCGCCATCGACTCCGGCACCGGCTACCAAGCCGAGTATCGAGCGCTATTGGCGAACGGCGAGGTGCGTTGGCTGGCGAGCCGCGCGCAGGTGTTGCGGGACGGCGAAGGCCGGCCCAGCCGCGCCATCGGCACGGTCAGCGACATTACCGAGCGCAAGCAGTTGGAAGAGAAGCTGCGATACGCGACCGAATCGCTGACGATTTCTCAGACCGCGGCCGGCTTGGCCACCTTCGACTTCAATTTCGGCGCCAACAGCCGGATTTGCTCGGACAATTTTCATGCGCTGCTGGGCATCCCGCCCTCGACCGAACTCGACGATGTCGACCTGCTGCTGTCGCGGGTGCATCCAGATGATGTGGCTGGCAGCCGCCATGCGCCGCTCGAAACCACGCCTGAGGAGCCTTCGTACCGCTGCGAATATCGGGTGCTGCTCGACGGCGGCGGCGTGCGCTGGATCGGCGAGAAGGCCACGGTGACGCGCGACGAGTCCGGCACGATCATGCGGATCACCGGCGCCATCGTCGACATCAGCGACTTGAAGCGCACCAAGGCGGCTCTGGACTCGATCGAAAGCCGCTTCGAGCGGGCGATCCGCGGCACGCATGACGGACTGTGGGAAATCGACCTGGTGACCGACACCCTGTGGTTCGGCCCGCACTTCGAAGAAATGCTGGGCTACGGCGTCGGCGAACTCAGCGAGTCCCGCGAGATCTATCGGGCGATGATTCATCCGGAAGACCGCGAAATGGTTGGGGCGATTGTGCGGAATCATCTCGAGCACGGCGCGATCTACGACGTGGAATATCGCGCGCGGCACAAGGCCGGGCACTACGAGTGGCTGCGCTCGCGCGCGGAGTCGGAACGGGCCGCGGACGGCACGCCGCTGCGCGTGGCCGGTTCCACGCAATTGATCACCGACCGCAAGCTGGCCGAACAGGCGACGCTGGATGCCAAACTCGCGGCAGAGGCTGCGAACCGGGCCAAGAGCAATTTTCTCGCCAACCTAAGCCACGAAATTCGCACGCCCATGAACGGCGTGATCGGCATGTCGCAGATTCTGTCGGAGACTTCGCTGGACAACACCCAGCGCGAATACGTCGACATCATTCAGGGCAGCGCCAAGGCGCTGCTCTCGTTGATCAACGACGTGCTCGACCTATCCAAAATCGAGGCTGATCGCTTGGAGCTCGAGCACGTGGAGTTCGATCTGCGCGACGTGATCTACGAGACTGTGGCTGCGACGGCCCTGCAGTCCGCCGTGAAGGGCATCGAATTGATCGTCAACGTCGGCATCGACGTGCCGGTGACGGCGCGCGGCGATCCGGGGCGCCTGCGCCAGATCGTCATGAACCTGATCGGCAATGCCATCAAGTTCACGCACGAAGGCCACGTCATCTTGGATACCACCGGCTCGTTGGACGAGGACGGCCGGCTCACCCTGCGCATCGAGGTCGCCGATACCGGCATCGGCATTCCGGCGGAACGGATCGACCGCTTATTCAAGACATTTTCCCAAATCGATTCCTCCACCACGCGCCACTACGGCGGCACCGGTCTAGGGCTGTCGATCGTCAAACGCCTCGCCGAACTGATGGGCGGGGACGTCGGGGTGCGGAGCAACACCGGGCACGGATCGTGCTTTTGGGTGACACTAAAGGTCGATCCCGTGCTGCTGTTGGCGCAGCGTGAGCCGGTCGGGCTGGGCCGGCGCATCCTCATCGTCGACGACCTTGCGGTCAGCCGCACGAGCCTCGCCAGAAAACTCAACCTGGCGCGCTTCGATACGGTCTCGGTTGGGAGCGTCGACGAAGCGTTGGAGCAACTGGCGAAGGATACGACCTTTGACCTGGTGCTGGCTGACGAGCTCATGCCCATGAAAGGCGGCATCGATCTTCTGGGCCTGCTGCGCGCCGATCCTCGCTATGCCACCCTGCCGTTCATTTTGCTGTCCCTGTTCGGCGCCGAGCATTGCCAGGCCGAATGGAAGCACCGGCCGGATGCCGTCGCCCTGAAACCGATCCGGGCCGTGGCACTCTCCACGCTGGTGTGCCAAGTGCTCACCGGCAACCCGCCGGGGCGGGCTCAAATGCCGACCGCGCCACAGGCGAACCAGGCTTTCCGTGGCCAGCGCATTTTGCTGGTGGAGGACAATCCGGTGAATCAGCGCGTGGCGCAACGTCTGCTGCAGAAACTGGCGGCCGACGTGACCATCGCGAATCATGGCGCGGAGGCATTGGAACGCCTGGCCGAATCAACCTTCGACGCGGTGCTGATGGATTGCCAAATGCCGGTCATGGATGGCTTCACCACGACCCGGCGCATACGCGAGCTCGAGCGCCAGAACGGCCGCACCAAGCGTGTGCCGATTATCGCATTGACCGCGAACGTCATGAGCGAGGACCGGGAAAACTGCATCGCGGCCGGCATGGATGCCCATTTAGGGAAACCCATCGAGCCGGCCCAATTGATTGATTGTCTCAGCCGGTATCTGAAGTCCGACCAGCCCTCGGAGGTCGACATGACCGCTCTGCGCGAGCTCACGGGCGGGGACGCGGAATTCGAACGCGAACTGCTGCAGACCTTCGTCAGCAGCGGCGATCAATGCCTGGCCGACATCCTTTCGGCACTGCGCGCCGGTGATTTCGACACTATCGGCAGCCGCGCGCATGCGCTCAAGGGCGCCAGCGCCAATATTCACGCCTCGGGTCTGGCGGCGGCAGCGTCGAGCCTGGAACGCGCGGCCCGCGCGAAACAGGGCGATGAGCTCGAGGGCTTGGTGCGGGCACTCACGGACAGATTGCAGGCCGTCAACGCCGAATTACGCCAAACCGGCTGACACTCAGGCGTTGGTCAGACGGCCGCCGCGAGCGCGTGCGGCATTTCGCGGGCGGTGATGCGATCGCGGCCGGCTTGTTTGCTGCGATACAGGCATTCGTCCGCGCAGCGCATCAGCGCATCGACCTTGAGCGCGATATCCGGCCCCTGGGCGCCCGTGGAAGCCACACCGAAGCTCGCCGTGACCGCGGCATCTCCGCTACGGGTCGTGAACGGCGTCGCGGCGATGATGGCGCGGATCTTCTCGGCGACGGTTACGGCGCCTTCGTGCCCCGTTTCCGGCAGCACGATGAGAAATTCCTCGCCGCCATGGCGTGCCACCCAATCGCTGTTGCTGCGAATGGATTTCTGCGCGCGCGCCGCGAATTGCTGCAGCACCTCGTCGCCGGCCGCGTGGCCGCGCGCGTCGTTGATTGCCTTGAAGTGATCGATGTCGCACATGAGCACCGATAGCGGATAGGCGTAACGGCGGCAGCGCTCGAGCTCGCGCGGCAGCTGCTCCATCAAATAGCGGCGGTTGTAGGCACCCGTCAGGGCATCGGTGATCGACAGAATTCGATTGCGCTGATTCGCAACTCGCAGCGAATGTTCGAGGTTCAGGATGCGCCGGCCCGCATTCAAACGCGCGATCAATTCGGCTTCATGCACGGGTTTGATCAGGTAGTCGTCGGCGCCCGCCTCCAAGCCCGCTATGATGTTGTCTTTGGAATCGCGCGCCGTGAGCAGCAGCGCATACACATAGCCATCGAGCTGCAGATTGCGGACGGCCTTGCAGAGCGATGCGCCGTCCATTTCCGGCATTTCCCAGTCGGTCACCAGGATGGGGTAGTAGCGCGCCGTCATCTTGTCGAGGGCTTCGCTACCGTTCGATACCGCGTCGACCTCGTAGCCGGCCTTCTTGAGAAAGCGCGTCATGAGCATTCGGGTGACCGGGTCGTCTTCGGCGAGCAAGATCGCCGGCGAGGGCTCGACTGTGATCGGTGTCACAGGTTCCAGTTCAGACACGATTGAGCAGCCTCTCCCGGTTTCTAGTATGTGGGGTATCGGCGCGATGCGCGTCAACTTGACCCACCTCCAAGCGGCTTATTGTAAATCTCCGCACGAGCGCTCAGGCGCGCGACTTGTCGGAATTGTGCGCTGATTCCTCGGGTGAAGCCTTAGGGCGTGACCAAACGCTATCAAGACCGGAGGTTGGCGGACCGATACTAAGGAATGTCTGATTCGGCTCCACCCTCCCACAAGCCTCCCGCCATGGCGGAAGACGAATCGACCACGACCGGCGAGGGGCGCTGGGGCTTGGATTTGTGGAACGGTCACGCCTGGTTCAGCACTTGGTTCTATGAACGGCTGCAATGGCCGGCGGGGGTTGAACGCAAAAAGCTCTCCGATCTGCGACCGAATCTGCCGGAGGGCGCATGGGAATCGCTGCTGCTCGCCATTCGCGATCATCTGGAACGGCAATTACCTCTCGATATGCAACTGCGCGCACAGCTTCCGGACGGCCGCTCAGAATGTTGGCAGGTTCAGGGCTTGGCGGAGCGCAACGCAGCAGGCCAGCCGGTCTATTTGGCCGGCAGCATGCGCGAGGTTCCTCCTTAAGCCGGGCGTGTCTCGGCGCCGGCCTCGGGCGGCGCGGAATCCTTGACACCGAAGCCTGGGGTAGCGGCTTCACGGCCGGTGAACCAATTCACGGCGTACTGCACTAATTGAGTTCCGGTCGTGAGATTGAGCTTGCGCTTGATACGCTGGCGGTGCGACTCGACCGTTTTGACGCTCAAATTCAGGGAATGTGCCGTCTCGCGAGTGCTCATGCCCTTGCCGATCATATGCAGGATCTGCAGTTCGCGGTTGCTCAGGCGATCGATGGGGTTGGCCGAAATGTACGCCCCGCCGGCCGCGAACTTCTGAATCATGTTGTTGCCCACGGCCTCGGACACATAGATCCCCCCGTCGAGGACACGCCGCAGCGACACCAGGAATTGCTCGCTGGCCGCCTGCTTCATGATGTAGCCGTTAGCCCCTGCGGACAGCATGCGCTCCGCATAGATGGTTTCGTCGTGCATGGACAGCACCAAAATCGGCAGCTGCGGGTAGTGCGCGCGCACGTCGCGCACCAATTCGATGCCGTCGCCTTGCTTCAAGCTGATGTCCGCGATCATCACGTCGGGAACGAGCTCCTTGATGGCGATCCGCGCATCACGGGCGGTTTCCGCCTCGCCGCAGACCGTCAGGTCCTCTTCGTTTTCCATGACGCGGCGCAGGCCCTGACGAACGATGGGATGATCATCGACGATCAGTACCCGCCGGACCTTGCGCTTGCCATTTTTGATCCCCGACTGGGAGACCTGGGAGCGAATCCACGTGTTGCTGGCAGCCATCATATCTTGCTCCTTAAATGACGCGCGTCGGTCGCCGGGACACTCGTCAACGGTTGTTCCCCGGTCACGCGTACCGCCGTGTCATGGGGCTCACGGGGCGAATCGACCCCGCGCCAAGCCGATCGGCACAATACATCAATGCTTTCAAACTCATACCACTGTAAGGCGACGTTGGCTTGCAAAAACCCTCACGGACGTCGGAGATAGTAGCAAAACGTCTGTGCGGGTCTCCCGTAGGGGATCTGCGCTGCGATAGGGGGTCCACGGGTCGGGGTGGGCTAACCAAAGCCATGTGTGCCGGAGTGCGCGTCGAACTCGCCACGAACCTCGGATAATCCGGAGAACTCGCCATCCTTTTCGCACCCCGGTCTTCCAGGAGACCCCTACTCGCCTAGAGGTTATACACCCATTGGAGGCTGGGGAAATCCCGCATCGCGGTACTGACCGCTTGGCGAATGTTGAGGGGTCAAGAGTTGAGTTGCGGTAGGCCGGGGCCGATCGGTAATAACCGTTGGGCTAGTAGCGATGGCGTTCGTGTGCGCCCGACACGCGAGCGGCATCCCCAAGGCCGGTCATTTTCTAAATAAATCGTCGAGCGCCGACTTCGCTCGTGCAAGCGCCGCGTCATCCTTCGCCACGTAAGCGCCTGCCTTAGGTTTGAAGTGATCGCAGAAATTTGCCTCGTCTTTTTTGCGCACCTCTTCCGCCGTGGGCTCTTTGCAATGTTTGGCATACGACGTGTCGTACTCGATGCACATCTTGCACACGTGCAACTCGGCGTTACACGCCTTACAGATCTCGAGCCGACGAAGCGGCAAACTAAGTGCGGCTAGAGATGCGCCGCAGCGCCAGCAGACCAGGGAGTGGGACATCGCGGAACTTTCGAATTAGCGTTACGGGAAATCCGAGACACCACTCAATCATAATCAAGAGTGGTCGAAAGATTGGATTATATTTTTAAGCGCCACATGGCGAACGGCGCGTTGCATTCAACGACAGACCAAATTCGCATTGCGATTCTAGGTCGCGCGAACTTTCAGCTAGTGGCCGCTGCCCGTCTGACCTAACGTATGAACACCACCACTGCCGGTTTGACCCAACGCGGTCGTGCCGCTGCCTGTCTGACCGAGCGCCGTCGTGCCGCTGCCGGTTTGACCCAGCGCCGAGGTACCGCTGCCCGTTTGGCCTAATGAATGAACG
>Ga0210387_10003093_pt1 | contig 12765 bp, 15 predicted proteins | sample IncBWC7OmetaG_FD_160108 | JGI IMG/M metagenome (GOLD analysis project Ga0210387, IMG submission 160108) | Forest soil microbial communities from Barre Woods Harvard Forest LTER site, Petersham, Massachusetts, United States - Inc-BW-C-7-O ...
TGCCCTGCAAGAGCGCACCGGGCTTCCTCGTCAATCGCATTCTGACGCCCTACATTAATGAGGCATTGTTTGCGCTGAGCGCGGGCGTGCCCGCCGGCGTCATAGACCGTGCGGCGGTCAACTTCGGCATGCCCATGGGGCCCATTGAACTCACCGATGTGGTCGGCCTTGACGTGTCGTTGAACGTCGGCCGCGTGTTAGCCGAAGCCTTTGGGCGGGAAGTGCCCGAGATTCTCGTTAAAATGGTGGAGCAGAAAAAGCTCGGCCGCAAAAGCGGCGAGGGTTTTTATCGATGGCGGGACGGCAAGGCACAGAAGCAGGAGTCCGCGAACCCCCCTGTCCCTGCAGATTTGGAGGACCGGCTGATTCTGCCCATGCTCAACGAGGCCGTCGCGTGCTTGCGGGAGGGAATCGTGGAGGACGCGGATCTGCTGGACGCGGGTGCGGTATTTGCGACTGGTTTCGCGCCTTTTCGCGGCGGTCCGCTGCAATATGCCAAGGAACGCGGTGTCGCGAACGTTGTGCGGCGCTTGAGCGAACTGGCGCTTCTTTACGGGAAGCGATTTTCACCCGATGCGGGGTGGGAGCAGCTCTAGTCCGTGACAGCCATCCCATGTGCTCTACTGTGTGGCCGGGCTGGGGTGCGCATATGGTAGGATTCACCGCCAAAATCATAGAGTTAAAAGCCTAAGGTAGCCGAATTTCTCGATGGATGAACGACCGCTCGACCTCACTGTTCTAAAGACTTTCTCGCCCCTCGACGGACTGAAGGCGGAGAATCTGCACGCGCTTGCCCGCAAGACCGTGATCCGCGAACTGGGCGGCGGCCGAGTGCTGTTCAAGGAAGGCGATACCGATAAGCGCACGTTCTACTTGGTGTCCGGGCAAATCGAACTTCGAGCGGATGATCGCACCATGGGCGTGATCAAGGCGGGTACGCCGGAGGCTCGCGCGGCGCTGGCACCCGGTTTGCCGCGAAAGTTCACCGCGCGCGCCGGCAGCGATGTCGAATACATCATGATCGACAGCGATCTGCTCGACGTGTTGCTGACCTGGGACCAAACCGGTCAGTACGAAGTCGCGGAACTGCGCGGCGATGGGCTGGACGTTACCGGCGACTGGATGACGACCCTCTTGCAAACCAAGGCGTTCCATCGCATCCCGCCCGCCAATATCCAAGCCATCTTCATGCGCATGCAGCGCATCAATTATCGCGCCAACGACGTCGTCATCAAACAGGGCACCGAGGGCGATTATTTCTACGTCGTGGTCGCCGGCAAATGCATCGTGACCCGCGAGACGCCGCTGAACAAGGAGGGCATCAAGCTTGCCGAATTGACCGCCGGCGACAGCTTCGGCGAGGAGGCTTTGATTGCAGAAGCCAAGCGCAATGCGACGATCACCATGTCCACCGACGGTACGCTCATGCGCTTGGGTAAAACCGATTTTCAGACCCTGTTGAATGAGCCGTTGCTGCAATGGGTGGATCAAGAGAAAGCCCGGGAAATTGTCGCAAATGGCGGCAAGTGGCTGGATGTACGGCTGCCAAGCGAGTTTCAGAATTTCCGCATCGACGACGCGGTCAATATCCCGTTGTATTTCATTCGATTGAAGCTCAACGCACTCGATAAGAACACGCCGTACGTCGTTTGCTGCGACACCGGCCGGCGCAGCTCCGCCGCCGCGTATATTTTGAGCGAGCGCGGATTCGAAGCCTATGTGCTCAAGGGCGGCCTGTCAGCGAGCGAGGCCGCGCGCTCCCGCAGTGCATAGTCCGCCGAATCGCTTCGTCCCGAGGCCGCGGTACGAGTACAAGCCGCCGTCAGTGTTCGCCGACTATAAGTACCTCGCCATCGCGTTCGTGCTCATCATCATCGCCGTGTCGGTGTACCTGATCCGCGCGCCGCATAAACCGCTCAAGATCGACCCGCCGCCGCCACCGCCGGTTTACATCGAGCCGATCCCGCAGCGTCCCGCGGGCAATTAATTTACATCGTGTGGGTGGGCTTATCGCCGCCGAGAGCACCGGCGAGATAGTTCTCGATTTTCTTCTGGGTGTTGCCGCGATCCTGGTCGCTGAATTGCACGCCGATGCCGGCGGTTCTTTTGCCCTGCGCACCTTTGGGCGTCATCCAAATGACGCGTCCCGCGACAGGGAGCTTCTCCTCCTCGCCCATGAGATTGAGGAGCATGAACACTTCATCGCCCAACCGATAATTGCTGTTCGTCGGAATGAATAAGCCGCCGTTCTTCACGAAGGGCATGTAGGCGAGATACAGCGCGCTCTTATCCTTGATAGTGAGCGTCAGTAGGCCCGGTTTATTACTTGGACTTCTCAATTCCTACCATTCCCACGATAAATCTCACTTCCCCAATGCGTTTCGGCCGCCGACCAGCAAGGCCTCGAGCGCCAACTGTTGATTCATACCGGTCGAGGCCAGACGCCTGAGGTCACGCGCGGCGTCCAGCAGCTCAAATAGAGCCCTTATCTTGGGCTTAAGTAAACCGGCAGGCAAGCGGACAGGTTCCGCAGTTTGATGCGAATTGACGGCGCCGAGCGCCGCTTGTACTCGCTGTGTGATCCAGTTCTCAAGCCAAGTGATACGCAAGCCCGGATTCGATTTTATCCAGCGATCGGCGAGCAGCGTGACATCGACGGCGCCGTGCGCCAATTCGGCCAGGCTTTGCTGCATGTCGGCGTCGAGCGCGGCGAGTCCGGCCGCGTCCAGTTGCAGCGCCAGCAGCGGCGCCCCTCCCGCGAGCGCCAGGGCCGCGTCCCAGCCTTGAGCCGAGGGCGACTGTGCGTCGAGCCACGCCTTTGCGGCCTCCGCCGATGGAGCGCGCAGAGTCAAGCGCAGGCAGCGGCTCGCGACCGTGGCCGGTAACCGATGGCTGGGCTTGGCAATCATGATGAGCACGGTGTCGGCGGTCGGCTCCTCCAGAGTCTTCAAAAACGCGTTTGCGCCGTTTGCGTTGAGCGCCTCTGCCCCCTCGATGATCCCCACTTTATAGCCGCCTCGATAGCTTTTCGTGGTCAATGACTCGATGAGCTCACGCACCTGATCTACTTTGATCTGCTGCGCGTCTTCCTCCAGGCGCACGAGATGCGCGTCCGGATGACTGTCCGAGCGCAGCAATCGGCAGGACGGGCAGGCAGCGCAGGGCCGGGTGCCCGCAGATTCGCACAACACCAATGCGGCGACCCAACTCGCCAATTGCTCGGCGCCGAGGCCGGGCGCCGCGAGCAGCAGCAGCGAATGTGGAAAGCGCCCGGCACCGAGCGCCGCGCGCAGACGCGCCTGAGCACCGCGCACCCACGGCAGGGAATCGGCGCTCAAGAAATCCATGATCTTGCCGTCAACAGCGCCAGTATACGTGCGGTCACCGCGTCGGCCGGGCGGCTCGCGTCAAGCACGGCGATGCGATCAGGCTCCGCCGCGGCGCGCGCCATATAGGCCGCCCTCACCCGCTCGAAAAATTCGCCGCGTTCCCGCTCGAAGCGATCTTCGGGCGATCCTGCGTTGCGCGCCTGGGCGCGCGCCAAAGCCTTTGCCACCGGCGCGTCCAACAGTATCGTGAGATCGGGCCGCAGCGCGCCTTGCACCATGGATTCCAATTCGCCAATGTGCTTCACGGGCAGCCCACGGCCGCCTCCCTGATAGGCATAGGTTGCATCGGTGAAGCGGTCGCAAATTACCCAGCGTCCGGCGCGCAGGTTCGGCTCGATATGATTCGCGATATGAACGGCTCTTGCCGCGAACATGAGCAGCAACTCCGCGGTAGGCGGCAACGGCTCATCGCGCGCCGTAAGCACGACGGCCCGAATGCTCTCAGCCAAGGGCGTGCCGCCAGGCTCGCGCGTCACGATGTGACCGATATGGTGTTGGTTCAAAGCCTCGGACAGGCGCGCCACTTGGGTGGTTTTGCCCACTCCTTCGATGCCCTCCAAAGTGATGAATCTGCCTGCTGCCGTCATCGCGCGGATTCCTGAGCGGCCTTTTGCCGTTGATGTGCAACATACGCCGCCACGGCGGCATTGTGAGCCTCCAGTGTGGCGGAAAAAACGTGACTGCCGTCTGGCTTGCCGGATGCGACGAAATATAACGCGTCCGTTCTCTCCGGATGTGCGGTCGCGCGGATGACGGCGGCGCCGGGCAATGCGATGGGTGTCGGCGGCAAGCCGGCGCGCGTATACGTGTTGTACGGGGTGTCCGTTCGCAGGTCCGCCGAATGGATGTCGCCATCGTAGCTTTGCCCCAAGCCGTAAATGACGGTGGGATCCGCCTGCAGCCGCATGCCGATGGCCAACCGGTGCAGGTATAAACCGGCGATCTTGCCGAGTTCCTGGGGCACGCCGCTCTCCTTTTGAACGATCGATGCCATGATCAACAGCTCGTTGGCATTGTGCAGCGGCAGGTCCGGATCGCGCGTGGCCCAAGCCGCCTCCAGTTCTCGCTGCAGCGCCGTGTGCGCCTGGCGCAGCACCTCGATGTCGGGAGTGCCGCTGATGAATCGATAGGTCTCCGGGAGGAATTGTCCCTCCGCCTCGATGCCCGGAGCGCCGAGCAGCGACATGATTTTTGCACCCTGCTCGGCAACGGTGGCGGCGGCGGGCAAGGTGGCGGCGACGTCGGAGTTGCGGCGCAACGCTTCGAGCACGTCCTGCAGCCGCCAACCGTCCACGATGGTGAAGGAGTGCAGCAAGACCTGCCCGTTCACCATCTTGGTTAGCAACTCGCGCGGCGTCACGCCCGGCTGAATTTCATATTCGCCCGCCTTGACGGCGCCCGCCTGCCTGCTGGCCCGCGCGTACAGCACCCACGCTTTTGGATGTGCCACCACTCCTTGCGCCGCCAATTCGGAGGCCACATGCCCGAAGCTCGCGCCGGGCGCCACTTTGAAGCGCAGCGGCGCTGCCAGGTGCAGCGGTTCATCCAGACTGCGCACACCGATTACGTACACCGCCGCGGCGCCGCCGAGCAGCGCCATGAGCAGCACCGTGATGATGAGTCGCAGCCTTTTCACCGCGTCTCCAACAGTTCGCGCAAACGCTCTGCAATCCCGGCGCCGCGAAACCTCAGCGTTGCGACGCGCGGCCACTCGATGGATCGGACCGGTTGTATGCCCACCAGGGCATTGGTCATGAACACCTCTTCGGCGGACTCCAAATCGTCCCAGCCGATGCGGCGTTCAACCATGCGCAGCCGCAGCTCGCGGCTCATCGACATCACCCAGCGGCGCATCACGCCGGCGGTGCCGCAGCGATCGAGCAGCGGCGTCATGAGCACCAGGCCGCGGGTCAAGAACAAATTGGACATGGTGCCGCCGATCCAGTTGCCATCCGCATCCCGCATCAAACCTTCCCAGATGCGGGCATCATGCCATTCGGCGCGTGCCAGTACCGAGTCCAGCCGGTTCAATGTCTTGAGACCCGCAAGCTTCGGATTGGTGCTCAGCGGTGTCGCGCACACGCGCACTCGCACGCCCGCCGCTGTCTGCGCTCCGCCACGGGGCTGCGGGAACAAAGAGACAATGCGCGTGCAGCGCTCGCGGCCGCTCGGTCGATAACCGCGGGGGCCGCCGCCCCGGGTCACGATGAGTTTCAAAACCCCGCTATTTCTCCCTCGGGCGATGCGCTCGAGTTCCGCGCGTAAGCGCCGCGGCTCGGGGCCGGCGATTTTGAGGCGCTCGCATCCCGCATGCAGCCGCTCGAGATGAAAATCCAATAACCGGACTCGCCGCCGTTGCACTCGCATGGTCTCGAATATTCCATCGCCGTATTGCAATCCCCGATCGCGATAATCGAGTAGGGTGGCGCGGCGGCCGTTGATCCAGACACTCATAGCCGAGCCTCGATGGCGCGCAGCAAGCCTTCGGCTTTGGCGCGAGTCTCGGCCAGTTCCTGCGCGGGATTGGAATCCGCGACGATGCCGGCGCCGGCTCGAAAACTGAATTTCGAACCGTCGGTGGTGATGGTGCGAATCAATATATTAAGGTCGCAGCTGCCGTTGCGGTTTAGGTAACCGATTGATCCCGTATAGGCTCCGCGACCGCGCTGTTCGAGTTCGGCGATGATTTGCATGCAACGCACTTTAGGACATCCGGTGATCGTACCGCCGGGAAACAGCGCACGAATTACTCCCACGGGCGATACGTCGCTGCGCAATCGGCCGGTCACATTCGAGACGATGTGATGCACGTGCGCGTAGCTCTCGACGCTCATGAATTCGTCGACCCGCACCGATCCAGCGCTGCAAACCCGGCCCAGGTCATTGCGCTCCAAATCAATCAACATCACATGCTCGGCGCGCTCTTTCTCGTTCTGCAACAGCGAACGAATCAACAGCGCGTCATCCTCTGCGGTGGCGCCGCGCGGACGGGTGCCGGCGATGGGGCGCGTCGAGACGCGCCCGTCGCGCACCTCCAACAGGCGTTCCGGCGATGAACTCAAGACCGCGAAATCCTCGAAGCGCAAGATCGCCGCGAAGGGGCTCGGGTTGGTGGCGCGCAATCGCCTGTAAATAGCCACCGGATCGATGGCGCGCGCGGCCGTGCCATGCCATTGCCGCGACAGATTGGTTTGATAGACATCGCCCGCCGCGGTGTATTGCAAGGCCCTGTCGACCGCTCGCAGAAATATCGCGGAATCCTCCTCCTCAATATGCAGCGTCGGGCCGCGCGACGCTGCCGCCGCGCGCAGACCGAGCACGCGCCGTTCGAAGTCATCGAGCAGTTCCTCGTAGCCGTCTTCGGCGATGAGCCAGCTCTGCCCGCCGCTGCGGTCGCGAATCCAACCTGCAGGTGCGCGCAGCGCGAGCGCGGTGAGGGAGTCCGCGCTGGGCGGCAACCGCAGGCTCGGTTCAACTTCCGCGGCGAGTTCATAGCCAAGGTATAGAAGCCATCCGCCGCTGAACGGCAGACCGGGCGAGTCGTGCGTGCGCAGCGCCTGCCACCAATTCTCGAGCGCCTGGAGAAATCCCTGGTGGGCGGCGTACGCGCCGCTCAGCCCGTGCGCGGCATCGAGTTTGAGAAACTCGCCGGAGACGAAGGGTAGAATATCGAAGCCGCTGCCATGCCCCGGCGGCATCGCAGCGCCGCTCTCGAGCAGGCCCGGATAGTTCTCCGGGAACCTCTCGATGAGATCCAGCGGGTCAAACTCGGCGGAAAATGAGCGAACCGTTGGTGCCACCGAACCCGAACGAATTGGACAGAGTGTATTCGAGCCGCATCTGTCGCGCCGTGTTCGGCACGTAATCGAGATCGCAGCCCTCGCCGGGCTGATGCAGGTTGATGGTCGGCGGCGCCACTTGGTCACGCAGTGCAAGCACCGAGAAAATGGCCTCGACGACGCCGGCGGCGCCGAGCAAATGCCCCGTCATGGACTTGGTGGAACTGACGGCCAACTTGTCGGCGGCCGGGCCGAATGCCCGCCGTATCGCAAGCGTTTCCGCGCGATCGCCGAGCCCCGTGGAGGTGGCGTGGGCGTTGACGTATTGCACCTGATCCGGATTCAACTGCGCATCGATCAGCGCTTTCGACATGGCCTTGCGCGCACCCTCGCCGTCATCCGGCGGCGCCGTGACATGGAACGCATCGCCGCTCATGCCGAAGCCGACGATCTCGGCATAGATTTTTGCGCCGCGCGCCTTGGCGTGCTCGTAGTCTTCGATCAGCATGGCGCCGGCGCCGTCTCCCATGACGAAGCCATCGCGATCCTTATCCCAGGGCCGGCTCGCGGCAGGCGGATCATCGTTTCGCTGCGATAACGCCTTCGCTTGCGCAAAGCCGCTCATGCCCGTCACGCAGGTTGCCATCTCGGAGCCGCCCGCCAGCATCGCATCCACGTCACCGTATTGGATCAGGCGCATGGCGAGTCCCAACGCATGGGTCGAGGTGGTGCAGGCCGTCGCCACCGCCAGATTCGGGCCGGTGATCTTGAAGATGATGGACAAGTGTCCGCTCACCAAATTGATGATGCTGGCCGGAATGAAGAACGGCGAGACCTTTTTCGGCGAGTGATTCTCGAGATACCGATCGTAGGCCTCTTCGATCGACTCGAGTCCGCCCATGCCGGATCCCATCATGATGCCGATGCGATCCGCATTGGTTTCCGTGACCTCGAATCCCGAATCGCGCATCGCCTGAATACCCGCGACCACACCGTACTGCATGAATGCGTCCATGCGGCGCGCATCCTTGGTCGTCATGTAGGGTTCCAGCTCCAACTTGCGGATCTCGCCGCCGAAGTGCGTTGGAAAGTTGGTGGTGTCGAAACGCTCGATGTTGGCGATGCCGCTGCGGCCGGCCAATATGGACGCCCACGCCGTTGCCACGTCATTGCCCACCGGCGAGACGATTCCGAGTCCCGTGATGACCACGCGTCGTTTGCTCAATGTCGACCCCAGATGCCGCGCGGGAGCAACAGAGTGTTAAGCCTTGCCCTTGTGCGAGTTGATATAGTCGATCGCCTGCTGAACCGTCGTGATCTTTTCGGCGTCCTCATCGGGAATTTCGGTCTCGAATTCTTCCTCGAGCGCCATCACCAGTTCCACCGTGTCCAGCGAGTCCGCCCCCAGGTCGTCGACGAACGAGGCGTCGTTGGTGACTTCTTCTTCTTTCACACCCAACTGCTCTGCCACGATCTTTTTAACCTGCTGCTCAACAGTACTCATCGTTATGGTGTCCTCTCGGAATTGCTATTCGTGCGATTTAAAAAACTTGCGGCCAGCCTCTGCCATCGACCGGGCGCGTATTTTATGTGAACGCGGCCACTACGGCTACCCAGAACGCACATTTGAGTCTTTGGCACCCCGGCCGCCTTGACAAAACAGGGCAACTGGGGGCTCAAACCTCAGGGCATATACATGCCGCCGTTGACGTGCAGCGTCTCTCCCGTGATGTAAGCCGCGTCGGCGGAACACAGAAACGCGACTGCGCCGGCGATTTCGGCGGCCTGGCCCAAGCGTCCCAGCGGAATCTGGGCATTCAGAGCGGTGTGCTGTGCCTCGTTCAACGCGCGGGTCATATCCGTATCGATGAACCCCGGCGCGATGGCATTGACCGTGATGCCGCGCGAGCCCACCTCCCGTGCCAGCGATTTGGTGAACCCTAAGATGCCGGCCTTGGCGGCGGCGTAGTTCGCCTGCCCGGGGTTGCCCATGAGTGCGACCACGGACGTGATGCTGATGATGCGTCCCTTGCGCGCCTTCATCATGCCGCGCAGAACGGCCTTGGACAGTCGAAATACCGATGCGAGGTTGGTTTGCAGCACCGCGTCCCAGTCCTCCTGCTTCATACGCAGCAGCAAGCCATCGCGGGTGATGCCGGCATTGTTGCAAAGTATGCCCACCGCGCCTTCCTTGGATTCGATATCGGCAATCACACCATCGATCGAGGTTTGGCTCGCCACGTCGAGCATGGCGCCGCGGCCGCCCTGAGCGGCCAACTCCGCGCTGATCCGCGCCGCGCCCTCCTCGGTGGTCGCCGTGCCGATCACGCGCGCGCCGTCCGCACACAAGCGCTTCGCAATGGCCGCCCCAATGCCGCGCGAGGCCCCGGTTACCAGTGCAATCTCGCCGTTCAACATACGGGGGTCACCGCGGCAAGGGCCTCGTCCAAGTCTTTGGGTTCCTCCAATGCCAGCATTTTAAGGTCCCTGTTCTTGTCGATTCGCCGATTCAACGAGGTCAACACTTTGCCCGGTCCGCACTCGATGATTTGCGTCGCACCGGCTGAAATCATGGTGCGCACGGTCGCCGCCCAATACACAGGCGTCGCCAACTGTTTGACCAACCCGGCGCGAATGTCTTCCTCGTTCGCGTGAATTTTGACATCGACCCCATAGACCGACGTCTCGGATCTCGCGGCCACCGGCGCCGCATCGAGGCGCACCCGCAATTTCTCGGCGGCCGGTTGCATCAGGGAACTGTGCGCGGGAACGCTCATGGGCAGCGCCATGGCGCGGCGCGCACCCTTGGCCGTCGCGATTTCGATGGCGCGCGCGACGGCAGAGGCAAGGCCCGCAATCACCACCTGGCCCGGCGAATTGAAATTGACCGCTTCGACCACCTCGCCCTGCGCGGCCTCCTGGCAAGCGGCTTCCACGTCCAGATCCTCGAGCCCCAAAATTGCCGCAATGCCGCCCTGTCCGCTGGGTACCGCCGCCTGCATGAGCTCTCCGCGATATTTCACCAAGGCGACGGTGTTTTCGAAATCAAGATAGCCCGCGGCCACCAAGGCGGTGAACTCCCCAAGGCTGTGCCCGGCCATCATCGCCGGCACAGGACCGCTCCGCGCACGCCACAGCCGATAGGTTGCAACGCCGGCCGTCAACATGGCGGGTTGTGTGCACTCGGTGGAATTCAGCAGTTCCGCCGGGCCATCCTGGCATAAGCGCCATAGGTCATATCCCAAAACGCCACTCGCCTCCGCGAACGTCGATTCGATCACCGGCGACACTTTGGCAAGCGCGCTCATCATCCCGATGGACTGGGACGCTTGGCCGGGAAACACAAAGGCGAGCGACATGAATAATGGATCCTCAGGCACGTGAACGGTGGCGAATTATAGCTGTCCGCCACGACAACGCAGCCCCCAACGCAAATCCGCAGGCTGCGCCGTACAAGTGTGCATCGACGACGATCATCGGCTGCGCATGTCCGCCCCACCGCTCCCACGCCAATTTGGCGGTCAATCCCGCGATCAAGATCCAGCGGTCCCAGGCGCCCTCGGCAAGATGCTTGGCCGCGCCGGCAGCCATCACCGTGTGCAGCACGCCGGACGCGCCGACATACCAGCCGACGTGCGGGCTCAGCCACCAGAGTCCGGAGCTGATCGCGAGCGCCCCCGCGAGAACGATCGCACACCACTCGACCGGATCGTAATCACTGGCAAACAAGGACCACATCAACACCAAGCCGAGTTCGTTCAAAATGAGATGGTGCAAGTCGAGGTGCACGATGTGGGCTGTAAGCAACCGCCACCATCCGCCCGCCCCAATTGCGCCGCGGTCGTAGCGCAGCAGCGCACTCACGTTGTCGCCTAGACCCAACACCAGACCCAAGAACAGCAAAATCAAAAGCAACCAAATCCAGCGGCCGCGATCCCATTGGAGGGCCGCGGCGATCTGCGCGAGGCGATTTGCGACATCACGAGGCATCGGACTTCTCTATTTTGTTATCATTCGCTGAATTTTCGAGGTCACTATGCGCAGTCGCCAAGGCGGTTTCACCCTTATCGAGATCATGGTCGTCGTGGTCATTCTGGCAGTGCTCGGCGCGCTCGTCGTGCCCAATATCTTGGGAAAGGTGGATAAAGCACGCATCACCGCTGCGCAGACCGATATCAAGTCGATCGGGACGGCCCTCGACCTCTATCGGCTGGACAACTTCAAATATCCCACCACTGAGCAGGGCTTACAGGCGCTGGTCAAGCAGCCATCCGACCCCACCATCACCAATTATCCGCCTCACGGCTACCTGCCGACGCTGCCGAAGGATCCATGGGGCAATCCGTATGTCTATACCAGTCCGGGCGCCGACGGACGCGACTATGACATCATCTCCTACGGCCGCGATGGGAAACCCGGCGGTGAAGGTCCCGACGCGGACATCATTAGCTGGACCATCGAGCAGAAATAAGCCTCCCACGGGGCGGTGGCGCGATATGCGCAGCAAGGGCTTCACCCTAGTCGAAATCCTGGTCGTGCTGGTGATCATGGTCGTCATGATATCGCTGGCGGTGATGTCCATGAACGCCACCGGGCGCGACAGCCAACTGGACGAGGAGAGCCGGCGCATCGAAGGGTTGGTCGGCCTCTTGCATGAACGCGCATTGCTCGAAGGCCGCGATTTTGGGCTGCGCATCGAACCTACGGCATATGAATTCGTCGTTTACGATAATTTTCGGCAACGTTGGATGATGATGGATCAAGAGCGCGAATATCGCCACCGCGAGCTGCCCAAAGGCATTAGTTTCCAGCTGCAGCTCGATTCGCAGACCGTGGTGATAAAACCCGTCGATCGCGAACTCTCCAGCGACCATGTGCCAGCCGGTCCACAGGTCGCCATCGCCGCCAGCGGCGAAGGCACGCCATTCCGGCTGATTTTGCAGCGCGATGCCACGCAAGCGCGAGCGGCTGTCGATGGCGACGCGCAGGGGAAAATCACGCACGAGAGTTCAAATCACGTGGAGAAGCGCTCGTGAGCCGCAGTCACCATGGCGGCTTCACCTTGGTTGAAGTATTGGTCGCGCTGGTGATAGTCGCCGTGGGACTCGGCGCGCTCATGGCCGCCGTCAACGGCACTGCGCGAACCAGCGGCTACTTGCGCGATAAAACCCTGGCGCAATGGATCGCGCTCAATAGATTGTCGGAAGTGCGCCTTAACGTCACGAAATTCGGGCAAAACACCGACACCGGCGAACTCGACTTCGGCAATCGCAAATGGCATTACGACACCCGCTACTTCGATACCAGCATCGGCACCATGAAGCGCGTCGTGGTGCGCGTGTACCTGGGGGACGCAAAGACCAAGGGCAATCCGGTGATGCAGGCCGTTGGCTTTATCGGCACCTCGCTCGGCGCGGGCGGGTTTTCGAATGTGGATTGGACGGCGGGCATTTCGCCGACATCGCCGGGCGGCGCGGGCGGCATTCCCGGGCAAAACGGTGCGGCCACTCCCACTCTCGGTACTCCCCAAACCGGGGGTCTGGGGGGGAACACCGGTGTGCCGCCAACGCCGCCGGCCACCACGCCGCCGACCACCG
>Ga0210387_10003095_pt1 | contig 12759 bp, 12 predicted proteins | sample IncBWC7OmetaG_FD_160108 | JGI IMG/M metagenome (GOLD analysis project Ga0210387, IMG submission 160108) | Forest soil microbial communities from Barre Woods Harvard Forest LTER site, Petersham, Massachusetts, United States - Inc-BW-C-7-O ...
CCGGCATCCGCGACTATCGCTACAACGCGATCATGACCGAGGAGTTCCTCGCCACCGGGTCATCGGGATTCGGCTACGCACTGCACAACGACGTGATGCCGCCCTACCTTCTCAGCCTGACCACCGACGAGCAGAAGGCTCGCTGGCTGCCCGGCTGGGTCAGCGGGGAGATGATCACGGCGGTCGCGATGTCCGAGCCGGGCGCCGGGTCAGACCTGAAGGCCATTACCACCCGCGCCGTGCGCGACGGCGATAATTACGTTCTGAACGGCTCGAAGACCTATATCACCAACGGCATCCTCGCCGACCTGGTGATCGTGGTCGCCAAGACCGACCCCCAGGCCGGCCATCGCGGCATCAGCCTGCTCGCCGTGGAGCGCGGGATGCCAGGTTTCACCCGCGGCCGCAACCTCGCCAAGGCCGGCATGCACGCGCAGGACACGGCCGAACTGTTCTTCACCGACGTCCGGGTCCCCGTCGCCAACCTCATCGGCGAGGAAAACCGGGGCTTCTACCACCTCATGGTCGGCCTGCCGCAGGAGCGGCTCGGCTGCGCGGTGCACTCGGCAGCGGCGATGGAGCGCGCACTGGCGCTGACGCTGGAATTCGTCAGGTCACGACGCGTTTTCGGTTCGCCGCTCGGCGAGTTCCAGAACACCCGCTTCCAGCTCGCCGACGTCGCGACCACCGTTTCCGTGACCCGGGCCTACGTCGACCGGGCCATCGAGGCGCACCTGGCAGGAGAACTCGGCAACGAGGAGGCCGCGTCGGCCAAGCTCTGGACAAGCGAGCGGCACGGCGAGGTTATGGATACCTGCCTCCAGCTGTTCGGCGGCGCCGGCTACATGGACGAATACGAGATCTCCCGCCTCTGGCGCGACTCCCGCGTACAGCGGATCTATGCGGGATCGAGCGAAGTGATGCGGGAGATAATCGGCCGCGGCCTCCCCCTGGCCGGGTAGGCCACGGGGAGACAGCAGCGCCGCCTGGCGGCCGAGCCGTGCTACGCGAACAACAGCTTGGCCGCCTTTTCCGCCCTCCTGCGCGTCTGCTCGAGGTTGCGGCCGCGGAATTCGATGACGACGCGGATCGCGCCGGCCGCCAGGTACTCGTCGACCAGCTCATCGATCCGGTCGAGTTGCTCGTCGCTCGTGTCGAGCCGGATCGAGCGGGGCACGGACCGCCCGGCGAGCTGGTCCAGGCGCTCGCCGGCCTCGCGCAGTTCGCGCGGGCTGATGTCGTTCGGGTGCCACACGTCGCCGAACGCGGCCGCCCGGCGCAGCGCGGGCCGGCTCGTGCCGCCGACCCAGATCGGCGGATGCGGCGACTGCGCGGGCAGCGGCTGCACGCGCACATGCTTGATGGCGAAATAGGTCCCCTCATGGTCGATCTCTCCGCCCGCCCAGCAGGCGAGCATGACCTCAAGCGCCTCGTTCGTCACGGCGCCGCGCGGCTCGAACCGGTCACCGACCCCGAGGGCCCGGTACTCGGTCTTGCTCCAGCCGGTGCCGATACCGACGTCGAGCCTGCCCTCGGAGAGTATGTCGAGCGTCGTCAGCATCTTGGCGGTTAGCAGCGGATCACGGTGCGGCACAACGAGCACGCCGGTGCCCACCCGGATTGTCCGGGTCGTGGCGGCGACCCAGGTCAGTGTGGTGACGGCCTCCAGCCAGTGCGGGCCGTACACCTCGTCGGTGGCGCGCAGGCCAACCAGGTGATCGGTGACCCATACGCTGTCGTACCCGAGATCCTCGGCAAGCAAGGGGAGCTCACGCACCGCTGCGGGCGCGTCCTCGCCCATGTTGGGAATGGCCAGCCCGACGGGCCTGGCCCGGTTCGGGGCTGTCGATGCTTGCGTCATGTCGACTCCTCGGGTCGTGGTCTGCGCGGGCTAGTGTTCATGGCCGAAGAATTCGGCCGCGTTCTCCGGGGTGATGCGCCCGGCGCGGTTGCGCTGCAGCCCGGCGCTGAGAGCCTCAAGGCGCGCCTGACTGGCGGCGACGAGAGACTCGTCCGCGTCCGCGGCCCGCAGGGCGGCCAGCCGGTTCCGTTCGGCATCGATCTCCCCGGCCAGCCGGGCGCGGGCCTCACCGAACGTGAGGAGGTCGAAGTCCTCGGCCTGGTCGCCGCGCTGGTTCTCGGGTTTGAGCTGCTCATGGGTTTCCACGGTGCCCTCCATATAAGCCCGCCACGCGGACGAGCCAGCCGCCGCGTTGCCTGCCGTGACACATTCCGCTAAGGTCAGTTATAGCACTAGGTTAGACTAGAGAAGGCCCGGAGGCCATGCGATGCCGCTGCGCGATGACATGCAAATCCTGTCCGTTGACGACCACCTCATCGAGCACCCGCGGGTCTTCCAGGACCGGCTTCCCGCGGCGCGACGTGAAGCAGGGCCGCGCGTGATCGAAAACGAGCGGGGTCACCACGTCTGGCTCTACGAGGGCCGCGATTACCCGCAGATCGGGCTCAACGCCGTGGCCGGCAAGGACCCGAGGGAGTTCGGCACCAACCCGGTGCGCTACGAGGACATGATTCCCGGCTGCTACGACCCGGTCGAGCGGGTCAGGGACATGGACCTCGACGGAGTCCAGGCTGCGATGTGCTACCCGTCGTTCCCCGGGTTCGCGGGCCGCGTTTTCCTGCAGGCCGACGACAAGGACCTGGCGCTGGCCTGCGTCACGGCCTGGAACGACTTCTCCATCGACGAGTGGTCGGGTTCCGCGCCCGAGCGCTTCATCCCGCTGGCGATGCTGCCGGTCTGGGATCCGCAGTTGTGCGTCAAGGAGATCCAGCGCATGGCCGCCAAGGGCGCCCGCGGCATCACCTTCCCGGAAAACCCCGCTCCGCTGGGACTGCCGTCCTTCCATACCGATCACTGGGATGAGGTCTTCTCGGCCTGCGAGGACGCCGACTTGCCGCTCTGCCTGCACTTCGGATCCTCAAGCAAGCTGCCCGGGTTTTCGGCCGATGCCCCGCTCGTGGTCGAGATCGCGCTCTACAGCACGAACCTCATGGGCACGACGGTCGACATGCTCTTCTCACCGGTTTTCCACCGTCACCCCCGCCTCAAGGTCGTCCTCGCCGAGGGCGGCATCGGCTGGATTCCGTACATTCTTGAACGAGCCGACTACACCTGGGAACGCCATCGCTGGTACCAGGACATCGACAAGCAGACCCGCCCGTCGGACCTGTTCCGCAAGCACTTCTGGGGATGCTTCATCGACGACGAGCACGGCATCCGGTCCCGTGAGCTGATCGGCATCGACCGCATCACCTTCGAGGTGGACTTCCCGCACTCGGACTCGAACTGGCCGAACACCAGGAAGCGGGCGGCCGAGGTGTTCGCCGAGGTGCCCGACGACGAGGTGCGGCAGATCGTCGAGCTCAACGCGCGGGCCCTATTCCACTTCTAGCGCATCAACCGAGCAAGCAACTGAGGATGAAGGGAGCACGATGGATCTGGCTGGATCCTCAGCGATCGTGACCGGCGGCGCGTCGGGGCTTGGCGAAGCAACTGCCCGCCGACTGGCCGGCGAAGGGCTGAGGGTTGTCATCATCGACGTCAACGACGAACCCGGCAAGCAGGTCGCCGACGAGCTAGGCGCGGTGTACGTCCACGCCGACATCACGAGCGAGGCCGAGGTGATCGACGCCGTCGAGGCCGCCTGCGCGCTGGCACCGCTGCGCGCACTTGTCAGCTGCGCGGGCGGCGGCGGCATCGGCGGCCGCACGATCGGCCGGGACGGCGCCTACGCGTCCGCTCACTCGCTTGACTCGTACAAGAACTACGTCATGCTGAACCTGGTCGGGACGTTCAACGTGGTACGGCTGGCGGCGACGGCGATGTCCCGCAACGAGCCTGATGCCGACGGCGGGCGCGGAGCGATCGTCATGACCGCCAGCGTGGCAGCGTTCGAAGGCCAGATCGGCCAGGCCGGCTACGGCTCCGCCAAGGCGGGAATCGTCGGCCTGACTCTTCCTGTCGCCCGGGACCTGTCGCCTGCCGGGATACGGATCAACACGATCGCCCCTGGCATGTTCGACACCCCGCCGATGCGGGCCTGGGGAACCGAGGTGCGTGACGCGCTGGCGGCGAGCATTCCGTACCCCAAGCGGCTGGGCAACCCCCATGAGTTCGCCGACCTCGCACTCCACCTAGTGCGCAACTCCTACGTCAACGGCGAGACCATCCGGTTGGATGGCGCAGTGCGGATGCAGCCTAAGTGACCGCGGCGAGCGCGGGCCCCGATCCCGGGCCAGGACAGCCCGCGGGGCAGACGGAGAACGGCGAGCCGGTGGTGCTTGTCGAGCGGCGGGGCCGGGTGCTGCTCGTCATGATCAACCGCCCGAAGCAGCGCAACGCCCTCGACGGAGCGGCCGGCCATGCGCTGGCCGCGGCAATGGACACGCTCGACGGCGACGACGGCCTCTCCGTCGGCGTGCTGACAGGTGCGGGCGGGACGTTCTCGGCGGGCATGGACCTCAAGGCGTTCCTGCGCGGAGAGCGGCCCGACCTGCCCGGCCGGGGGCTTGGCGGCATCACGCAGACGCCGACGCGTAAGCCGCTGGTGGCCGCCGTCGAGGGGTGGGCCCTGGCCGGCGGCTTCGAGCTGCTGCTCGCCTGCGACCTGATCGTGGCGGCCGAGACGGCGCGCTTCGGGGTTCCCGAGGTGAAGCGCGGCCTAGTCGCGGGCGGCGGCGCCGCCCTCAAGCTCCCGCGCCGCATCCCTTACGCCGTCGCTCTCGAGCTGCTGCTGATCGGCGACCCGATCGGTGCGCACCGCGGCTATGAGCTCGGCCTGGTCAACCGGGTCGTGGGCGAAGGACAGGCGCTGGCCGAGGCCCTGGCGCTGGCGGAGCTCATGGTCGCCAACGGGCCCCTGGCGCTGGCGGCGACGAAGGAGGTCGCGTCGCAGACCATGGACTGGCCGGCCGATGTCGCCTGGCCACGGCAGGAGCAGATCCTGGCCCCGGTCTACGCGTCAGAAGACGCGCGTGAGGGCGCGCGGGCCTTCGCCGAAAAGAGGCCGCCGGCCTGGACCGGCCGCTAGCAGGAATAAAGAGGAGAATTCAATGCGTGACGCGGTGATCGTGCAAGCTATTCGCACCCCGGTTGGCAGGCGCCGGGGCGCTCTGTCGGGGATCCACCCGGCGGACCTGTCCGCGGTAGTGCTCAACGCCCTGGTCGAGGGCGCGGGCCTCGACGCCGCCGCGGTGGATGACGTGGTGTGGGGATGCGTCGGCCAGGTCGGCGAGCAGGGAGTCAACATCGCACGTAACGCCATCCTGGCCGCCAGATGGCCGGAGTCGGTCCCGGGTACCACCGTCGACCGGCAATGCGGGTCGTCGCAGCAGGCGGTGCATTTCGCCGCCGCCGGCGTCATCAGCGGCCAGTACGAGATCGCGGTCGCCGGCGGCGTCGAGTCGATGAGCAGGGTCCCAATCGGCTCGTCAATGGGCACCACCGGGCAGTCGCCGTACTCGCCGGCCCAGCTGGCTCGCTATGACGGGGTGGTGCCCGATCAGGGTGCCGGGGCCGAGATGATGGCGGAGCGCTGGAACTTGTCGCGGCAGCAGCTGGACGCCTACGGGCTTGAGTCGCACGAGCAGGCGGCGCGGGCCCAGGATGCCGGCCTGTTCGACGGGCAGATCACCCCGGTCCACGCCGGCGAGGCCACGGTGAGCCTCGACGAGGGCATCCGCCGGACCACGACGATGGAGATCCTCGCTGGGCTCAAGCCGGCCTTCCGTACGGACGGCCGCATAACGGCAGGAAGCAGTTCCCAGATCAGCGACGGCGCGGCGGCCCTGCTGATCACGACCAGCGACAACGCGGCGGCGCTCGGCCTCAGCCCGATCGCCCGGATTCACACTGCCGTCGTGGTCGGTGACGACCCCGTCATCATGCTCAGCGGCCCGATCCCCGCCACCGCCAAGGTACTCAAGCGGTCGGGCCTAAGCATCGGCGACATCGGCACGTTCGAGGTGAACGAGGCCTTCGCGTCGGTACCCCTTGCCTGGCTGGCGGAGACCGGGGCCGAAGACAAGCTCGTCAACCCGCACGGCGGCGCGATCGCGCTTGGTCACCCGCTCGGCGGCTCCGGGGCCCGGCTGATGACCACGATGGTGCACCGCATGCGCAACGACGGCATCCGCTACGGGCTCCAGACGATGTGCGAGGGCGGCGGGCTGGCCAACGCGACCATCCTCGAATTGCTGTGAGCGGCGCATCTGTCACGCTTGGACCGGTCCGCGTCGACAGCGTCCTAGACGGCCACATGGGCGTGGCGCCCCACGTGCTGTACCCCCACGTCGGCGTGCAGGAATGGGCCGCTGGCGCCGCGGCCCACCTCAAGGCGGACGGCAATGTGCCGCTTGACTACGGTGGCTACCTCCTGCGCGGACCGGGCGACCGGCTGATTCTGGTCGACGCTGGGGGCGGGAGCGACTTCACGTCCGTGGCAGGCAAGAGCACCCTGTATGAGGGCCAGGGGCTGCTGGACTCACTCGCCGCGCTCGGCGTCAAGCCGGGCGAGATCAGCGATGTCGTCTTCACCCACCTGCACTTCGACCACTCCGGCTGGGCGTCCTGCAATGGCAAGCCTGCTTTTCCGCGGGCCACGTACTGGTGCCACAGCGCGGACTGGGAGACGTTCGTTGACGCCCTGACGGACGAGCGAATCCGCAACGCCATGCTGCCCGCTGCCGACCTGGTCAGGACGTGGACCGAGGACGCGACGGTGGCGCCCTGGCTACGGCTGGTGCGCTGCCCCGGGCATACCCCGGGAAACGCCATCGTGATGGTAGACGGCGGTGACCAGCGGCTGGCGCTGATCGGTGACCTCGCGCATCACCCGCTGGAGTTCGAGCACCCGGAATGGCACGGCGGCACGGACTGGGACCCCGTCATCGCGGTCGACCAGCGCACTCGGTGGTTCGGGCGCTTCGCCGGTGAGTCGATCCTCGTGGCCAGCCCGCACTTCCCTGGGCAGCACGCGCTGCGGGTCCGGCGGGATGGCGCGGCGTTCACCTTCGCCGAGGTCGGCGCCTAGCAGGACGCATAACACGACGGCGCCGACGCGGGTAACCGCCCAGGCGCCTTCGTGCTGTCAAGGGTCAGACGTAAAACGAGGACCCGCCGTCGACGTTGATGTTCGCCCCGGTGGTGTAGGTGTTGCGGCGGCTGCCAAGGAAGCAGATCACCGCGGCGATCTCCGGCGGCGTGCCGGTACGGCCCAGGTCGGCACGCACCGCGTACTCACGCTGGATCCACTCCATGACCGCCACCGGGTCGGTTGGGTCGATGTCGCGCGCGGACGGCAGGGTGTCCAGGTGACGGCGGAGCTGCTCGGTCAGGTAGCTACCCGGTGACACCACATTCGCCAGGATGCCGTCGGGCGCGAGTTCGAGCGAGAGGTTCTTCGTGATGCTGTTCAGCGCGGCCTTGGCGGCGGTGTACTCCGCGAGCCCGAATCCCTGGCTGCGCGACGACATCGCGGAGAGGTTGACGATGCGCGCCCACTCCGCCGCCCGCAGCAGGGGCAGTGCCGCGCGAGCACAGCGGACCGCGCCGACCGCGCCGAGGTCGTAGGCGCGAAGCCACTGCTGGTCGGTGATCTCGGTCCAGCCGAGGTCGGACACCTCGGGGCCGACCGCGCAGACCAGCGAGTTAAGCTGACCCCACCGCTCGCCGAGAGCGGCGAACGCCTGGTCCACGCTGGCCGTGTTCGTGACGTCGGTCGACAGCCCCACCGCGTCCGGGCTGCCCAACTCCGTCAACCGGACCACGGTCTCGTCCAGGCGGGCCATGTCGCGCGCAAGCACGGCGACGCGAGCACCCTCGGCGGCGAACGTTTCCGCCGTAGCGCGACCCATGCCCTGCGTACCACCCTGCACGCAGACCGTCGCGCCGGCCAGACCCAGCTCCATTGGAGTCTCCCTTGTCTCGTGCTAGCGCTCTTGGGTCTCTCGTCAGCGCTTGGGCAGCTGAAGCTCCGACTCCTCGCGATCCCAGGTCGCAGAGGTTCGTCCCTGGTCGCGCAGGACGTACTTCAGTACTCGTCCCACCGGGTTCTTGGGCAGCTCGGAGCGGAACTCGACATAGCGGGGAATCGCGAAGTAGGGCAGCCGGTCGAAGGACCAGCGGCACAGCTCCTCCTCACTCACCGTCGCGCCGTCGCGGAGTACCGCGGTGACCTTGACGTCGTCTTCGGTCAGCTCGGAGAAGACCGAGTGCACGGCGACGTCGAGGATGTCGGGGTGCTGCAGGAAAGCCGACTCCATCTCGAAGGACGAGATGTTCTCGCCGCGGCGGCGCAGGTAGTCCTTCTTCCGGTCCTTGAAGTGGAAGTAGCCCTCTTCGTCGAACATCCCCATGTCACCGGTGTGGAACCAGAGGTTACGCATGAGCGAGGCCGTCGCCTCAGGCCGGTTCCAGTAGCCCTCGAACATCACGTGCGGCTTCAGCGGGCGGACCGCGATCTCGCCGACCTCGCCCGCGGGAAGCTCGCGGTCTTCCTCATCGAAGATCCGCACGTCGAAATCGCCGTTGCGACGTCCCGAGGTGCTCGGCCGCCCGGCCTCGCCGCGGGGCAGGTGCGTCGTCAGGCAGCACTCGGTCAGCCCGAAGACGTTGACGCCGGCCCAGGCGACTCCGAAGCGGCGCTTCCACGTCTCGATCAGCTCGGCGGGGAACGGCGCCCCTTGCACGATCTCCAGCTGACCGAAGCAGCGCTCTGCCGCCTCGCTGTCCGGCGCGTTGGCGATCAGCGAGATCATCGTGCCGAGCAGGCTGGTCATCGTCGCGCCCGAGCGTTCGATCTCTGGCCAGAATCCTGACAGGGAGAAGCGGGGAGCGATCGAGGCGCCGCCGCGCAAGATGGCGGTCGGCAAAACCGTGCAGGTCCACGCGTTGAAGTGGAACAGCGGCAGGGGCGTCCACGTGAGGTTCGCTGTGCGCCGGCCGGTGACCTCAAGGTACTGCCGCGCGACGTGTACGGCATAGTTGTGGCTGATCATGCAGCCCTTGGACGGGCCGGTCGTACCCGCGGTGTAGATCAGGCACGACAGGTCGGACGGCTTGGCGACGGGAGCGCGAAGCTTGTCTTCCATCTGCTTCCGCGCCGGCTCCAGCGAGACCAGCTCCAGCCCGCCGGCCGCCCAGGTCGTCGGGGGACTGGACGGCGTGAACCCGGCGCCTTGATCGCGGTACAACAAGGTGCGCACCTCGGGGACACCCTCGCGAACCTGCAGCAGCCGGTCCGTGTATGCCGACTCCGCGACGACCAGCTGCGCGCCGGCGTCCGCCACCTGGTGGCGGAGGAACTCGCCGCGGTAGGCGGTATTGACGGGGACGGCGACTGCGCCGAGCCGGACCGCGGCGAAGAACGTGACCACCCCGTCGAGGTTGTTGTCGAGCAGCGTCACGACCCTGTCTCCTCGGCCGACGCCGCACTCTTCGAAGAGACTGGCGGTCTGCCCGATCAGGCGGGCCACCTGCGCGTAGGTGCTTGCCTGGCCGGAGAAGTCGAGAAACACCTCATCCGGACTGGCCTCGAGCGCGGCATTGAAAACTGCGTCGACGGTGTCAGTGGTACCCGGGTTCCATGTTGACACGCTGCACAACCTTCCACTGCTGTGTGGCTCTGACGCACTGCGCCGTTTCACCACTGGCGCGGGCACTACCCAACCACACGTCAGTATCATAACCTAGTTAACCAGGAGAGCGACGAACAGGCAATGGCCGATCGGAGAAGGCAGTGAGTGCAGCATTGCGCGCGGGATTCATCGGACTGGGTGACATGGGAGGCGCGATCGTGACCCGGCTGCTCGCCGCGGGCCTTCCGGTGACGCTGTGGGCGCGGCGCCCCGAGTCGCTGCGGCAGTTCGATTCCGGTCGGTTCCATGCGGCCGTATCCCCTGCCGAGCTGGGACGCCACAGCGACGTAGTCGGCATCTGCGTGTTCGCCGACGCGGACGTCCGACAGGTGGTGCTCGGACCAGACGGCGTCCTGGCGGGACTGAGCTGGGGGTCGGTCCTGCTCATTCACAGCACCGTGTCGGTCGCGACGTGCCGGGAGATCGCGGCGCAGGCTGCCAGGGTCGGTGTCGCGGTGATCGACGCGCCGGTGACCGGGGCTCGGGCGCGCGCGCTCGCTGGTGACCTCGTCGTGCTCCTCGGCGGCGAGGCCGCCGCGATCGAGAAGGCACGGCCGGTGCTGGCGACCTTCGCGGGAACCACCGCGCACCTCGGCTCCCTCGGCAGCGGGCAGCGGATGAAGGCGCTGAACAACGCCCTTGGCAACGCGACCGGCCGGCTGGCGAGCATGGCGATCGAAGTCGGCGCTCAGCTCGGTCTCGACGTCGGGTGGGTGACCGAGATCCTGCGGACCGGCAGCGCGGCCAGCGCGCCGATGACCTCGATGGTGGAACGGCTCATGCGCGACCCGGAGTTCGCCGACCTGGCCGCGCGGATGATCGTCAAGGACACGGCCCTGTTCCGCGAGATGTGCGCGGAGGCCGGTGTCGAGGCGGGTGTCCTGGAGGAACTGGCGGGGGAGCGGGCGGAGCACATCGTCCCCGTGCTGGGCGGCTCAGCTGGGGGGACACCCGCCAAGGCCGGTGAGGGCCGGCCCGGCCGGACTCGGTTACGCGTCGCCGAGCCCGGCCGCGGCGGCCCCCATGAATCCCTCGAGCTCATGCTGGCGCGCCTGTGAGCTAGGTCCGGACCAGGTCATCCGCCCGCGCTGCAGGACGACACAGGAATCGGCGAACGCGAGCGCCCTGTGCACGTACTGCTCGATGAGGATGATCGAGCAGCCGCGCTCACGGATCCGGCCGAGCCCTTCGAAGACCGTGTCGACCATGATCGGGGCAAGGCCAAGGGAGAGCTCGTCAGCGATGATCAGGCGCGGTCGCCCGGGAAGTGCGCGAGCGAGCGAAAGCATCTGCCGTTCGCCGCCGGAGAGCCGTCCGGCGAGATGGCGTCGCCGCCCGGCCAGCGGCGGGAAGAATTCGAAGACGGAGTCGACGGCCTCGCGGCGTGCATTGCGCGGCAGCGTCAGCGCGCTCATCTGCACGTTGTCGGCCACGGTGAGCGAGGGAAACACTCCCGCCCCTTCTGACAGGTGCACGACTCCCAGTTGCCTGAGGCGGTGCGGGCGCCAGCCTGTGACGTCGCGGCCGTTGAGCAGCACCCGTCCGCCGTGGACCGGGATCAGTCCCGATACGGCACGCGCCAGCGTGCTCTTGCCGGCGCCATTGACTCCGAGCACGGCCGTGGTCGAGCCTTCTGGCAGCGTGAGTGTGATCTCGTCGAGCGCCCGGGCCGGGCCGTACCGGACGTCGAGACCGGCGACCTCGAGAAGGTGGCTGCCGCTCATCAGTTGGCTCCCTTGCTCAGCTGCGCCGGTTCCTGGCCGAGATAGGCCGCGCGCACGGCGGGGTCTTGCCTGATCTCGGCCGGCGTGCCTTCTGCGATGAGCTGACCGAAGTCGAGAACGCTTACCCGCCGCGAGAGGCCAAGAACGAGTTCCACGTCGTGTTCGACGAGAAGAACACCCACGTTCTGCTTGGCGATAACCCTGCGCAGGCTGCCTACCAGGTGTTCCGTTTCCCCGGCATCGAGCCCGGAGAACGGCTCGTCGAGCAGCAGCACCGTCGGTTCGGTGGCCAGGCTTCTGGCCAGTTCAACCAGCCGGCACGAGCCGAGGGGCAGACCGAGCGGCAGCCGGTGCAGCAGCGGTTCGAGTCCGACGAGAGCGGCCAGCCGCTCGATCGCCTCGGTCTCGGCGCTCGGCGCACGGCGCAGTCCGCCGCCGCTGAGGAGGTCGGTCCACAGTCGGCGCCGGGCGAAACGTGACCGGTAGGCGATCGTCAGGTTCTCGCGGACGGTGAGGCCAGTGAACATCTCGGGATACTGGAAGGTCCTGGCGAGACCCAGGCGGGCCCGCTGCTGTCCGCTGAGGCGGGTGATCTCCGTGCCGGACATCCACACGGAGCCTTCCTGCGGCCTGATCAGTCCGGAAAGCGCGGCGAACAGCGTGCTCTTGCCCGCTCCGTTGGGCCCGACCAGGCCGGTTACCTGCCCGGCATGGACGTCGACGTTGACCTTGTCGACGGCCGTGAGGCCACCGAAACGGACGGTGATGTTGTCTCCGTGAAAGACAGGGCCAGGTTCAGTCATCGATACAGTCGCCGCCTTCAATTTGACGTCTGCCCCGGCTTGCGGGCAGCGGGGGCTCAACTCTCATGGTTAGCCTAGTTAGCGATGTCGACGTTGGGAAGGCCCGGTCTGCGAGAGAATGTAACACCCTCGTAACGATCGAGCCTGGGCTAGTTGCCACTTCATCGTTAACCTGGTTATCTAGGCCTACTTACCAACAGACGTGCGGCTCGCTTATGGGCCGGGACGGTAGGGGGTCCAGATGAAGCGCAGACATCTCCAGGCGATATGTTTCGGTGCGGTTGCACTGCTGGGCGTCGCGGCGTGCAGCAGCGCGGCCTCAGGAGGCTCGCCGGCCGCGGCCGGCTCCGTCTCTAGTTCCGGCGGAACGATCAATGTTGGCCTGCTCTCCGACGTGACCGGGGCGTACGCTTCCGGGCGCACAATGGAGGAGGGAGTAAAGGCCCGGTTCGCCCTGCAGAACGCGGAGGGCGGCGTAGACGGCAAGAAGCTCACGTACGAACAGGTCGACACGACGTCCACGGTGCCAGGGACGCTGTCCGCAGCCCAGACCCTGGTGCAGCACGACCACGTGC
>Ga0210387_10003096_pt1 | contig 12754 bp, 10 predicted proteins | sample IncBWC7OmetaG_FD_160108 | JGI IMG/M metagenome (GOLD analysis project Ga0210387, IMG submission 160108) | Forest soil microbial communities from Barre Woods Harvard Forest LTER site, Petersham, Massachusetts, United States - Inc-BW-C-7-O ...
GAGGTAGGGCTTGATCTCCTTCCAGCCCTTGGGGAACTTCTGCTTCATGATCTCCGGGTCTTTCAGCGAGGGGACGATCACCACGTCCTGGCCGTCCTTCCAGTCGACCGGCGTCGCCACCGAGTGGCTGTCGGTCAGCTGAAGCGAGTCGATCACCCGCAGGATCTCGTCGAAGTTGCGTCCGGCGCTCGCCGGGTAGGTGATGATGAGGCGGATCTTCTTCTTGGGATCAATGACGAAGACCGAGCGGACGGTCGACGTGTCGCTCACCTCGGGGTGAATCATGTCGTAGAGGGTCGCAACCTTCTTGTCGGCGTCGGCCAGGATCGGGAAGTTGACCTTGCTCCCCTGGGTCTCCTCGATGTCGGCCAGCCAGCCGGTGTGGGAGGTGATCGGGTCGACTGAGAGCGCGATCACTTTCACATTGCGCTTGTCGAACTCAGCCTTGAGCTTGGCGACGCGGCCGAGCTCGGTGGTGCAGACCGGCGTGAAGTCGGCCGGGTGCGAGAACAGAACGCCCCACTTGTCACCCAGATACTGGTGAAACTTGATCTTCCCCTCGGTCGAGTCCTGCTCGAAATCGGGGGCGATGCTTCCGATGTGAAGAGCCATGACATTCTCCTTTTCCCTACGTTGATCGTGCCGGTTGTTTCGGGGGCGAAGCTTGCGCGGGAATCGCCCCGGGCGCCAGCGGCCCCGCTCGAGCTGCGCGGCGGCAGTCCCGGAGGTCCAAAAATGCCCGTCGAAAATGGCCTATTCCAGCCGGCGTGGTACCATTTCCGCGATTTGGCCCCCGCTTGCGTTCGCGCCGCCGTAGGCGTAGATCCGGCCCCGCTCTCCAATGGACGCCGGTCGTATTTTTTCCCCTTCGTCATGCTCGTGAGCTCGTCCGAGTGAAGCCCACAGACGTTCGCAACCCCGACTACTTTCACAAGGTGGTCGACTGCCAGTGGGCCTGTCCCGCACACACCAACGTGCCGGAGTACATCCGCATGGTCGCGCAGGCGCGCTACGACGACGCCTATCTGCTGAACCGCGACTCCAACGTCTTCCCGGGGATTCTCGGGCGCACCTGCGATCGCCCCTGCGAGCCGGCCTGCCGCCGCGTTCGCGTCGAGGAGAAGCCGGTCGCCATCTGCCGCATCAAGCGCGTCGCCGCCGATCTCAAGGGCGACATCAGCGCGCGGCTCCCCAAGGCGCCGGCCACGAAGAACGGCAAACGCATCGCCTGCATCGGCGCCGGTCCGGCGTCGCTGACGGTGGCCAACGATCTGATGCCGCTCGGCTACGAGGTCGTCGTCTTCGAGAAGAACGCGCGACCGGGCGGCCTGATGCGGACCAACGTCCCCAGCTTCCGGTTACCAGCCTCCGTGCTCGACGAAGAGATCGCCATGATCGTCGACATGGGCGTGGAGGTCCGCTACGGCACGCCGGTGCAGAGCCTGAAGGCGCTGCTCGGGCCAGGGAACTCCGAACGCTTCGACGCGGTGTTCGTCGGCTCGGGCGCGCCGCGGGGGAAGGATCTCGATCTGCCGGGGCGCAAGGAAGCGGCCGAGCGGATCCACATCGGCATCGACTGGCTGGAGAGCGTCGCCTTCGATCACATCGGATCGATCGGCGAGCACGTCCTCATCATCGGCGTCGGCAACACCGCGATGGACTGCTGCCGCACGGCGCGGCGCCTCGGCGGCAAGGACGTCAAGGTGATGGCGCGCCGCGACCGCCAGCACTTCAAGGCCTCGCCCTGGGAGCTGGAAGACGCGGAAGAAGAGCAGGTCGACATCCTGGTCAACCACGTGCCCACGCGGTTCGTGCTGGAGAACGGCAAGCTGGTCGGCATGGAGTTCGAGCGCCCGGCGGCCAGCGGAAACGGAACGGAGAAGATCATTCTCCCGGCTGACGACGTCATCGTGGCCATCGGCCAGGAGAACGCCTTCCCCTACATCGAGCGCGACATCGGGATCGAGTTCGGCAAGTGGGACATGCCCAAGGTCGACGAGAAGACGATGTCGTCGACGCGGCCGGGGGTCTTCTTCGGCGGCGACGCGGCCTGGGGCCCCAAGAACATCATCTGGGCGGTCGCGCACGGACACGAGGCGGCGATCTCCATCCACAACCACTGCCAGGGGATCGCGCTCGCCGAGCGGCCGGCTGCGCACATGAGCCTGGTCACGCAGAAGATGGGGCTCACCGAGTGGAGCTACAGCAACGATTACAACACCGCCCACCGGGCGAAGATGAAGCACGTCGACCTGAAGGAGCGCTTCAAGCAGCTGTCGATCGAAGTGGAGATGGGCTTCGACCACGAGCAGACGGTGCGCGAGGTCGAGCGTTGCCTCAACTGCGACGTGCAGACGGCGTTCACCGACAAGCGCTGCATCGAGTGTGACGCCTGCGTCGACGTCTGCCCGACCAGCTGCTTGACGATCACCGCCAACGGCGAGGAGCCGGAGCTGCGCCAGCGGCTGACGGTTCCGGCGACCAACACCACCCAGGCCATCTTCGTCTCGGGCGGGCTGCCGCAGACCGGGCGGGTGATGGTCAAGGATGAGGACGTCTGCGTCCACTGCGGCCTGTGCGCCGAGCGCTGCCCGACGGCGGCCTGGGACATGGCCCGGGTCGAGCTCATTCTTCCCAAGGCGGGACCACGCGCGAAAGCCGCGGGGGCGAGCCTGGCGGAGTCCGCCGCGGGAGGGGGCGGGACCGCCCCCAGAGTTCCCGCGTCCAGATAACAACAGGACCAAACGTGCATCAGCGTCAGGTGATCAGAACCAACGACTTCGCGCTCAAGCTGGCCAACGTCAACGGCACCGGGTCGGCCAGCGCGAACGGGTTGCTGATGCAGGCGATCTTCCGGATGGGGATTCCCGTCTCGGGGAAGAACCTGTTCCCTTCCAACATCCAGGGCCTGCCGACCTGGTACGAGGTGCGGGTCAGCAAGTCGGGGGACACGGCGCGCGCGCTCGACTACGATCTGGTCATCGCGATGAACGTCGAGACCTACGCGCGCGACGTCAAGGAGGTCCGCTCGGGCGGCGCGCTGCTCTACGACTCGAGCTGGCCGCTCGAAGCGGCGCTGGCGCGCCCCGACGTCACCTTCCTGGGCGTGCCCTTGGCCCGGATGTGCAACGAGATCTTCAACGATTCGCGCGAGCGGATCCTGATGAAGAACATCGCCTACCTCGGCACGCTCGTGGCGCTGCTCGACATCGACATGAGCGTCATCGACGAGCTGCTCGAGGAGAAGTTCTCCAAGAAGAAGGCGCTGCGCGACTCCAACCACAAGGCGCTGCGCGCCGGGTACGACTTCGCGATCGAAAACTTCGAGTGTCCGCTGCCGATCCGGCTGGAGAAGATGCACGCCACCGACGATCGGATCCTGATCGACGGCAACACGGCCACGGCGCTCGGGTGCGTCTACGCCGGTGCCACGGTGGCGGCCTGGTATCCGATCACCCCGGCCACCAGCGTGATGGATTCGTTCAAAGAGCTCTGCGCGGAGTACCGCAAGGATCCCGAGACCGGCAAGAACAACTACTGCATCGTGCAGGCCGAGGACGAGCTGGCGGCGATTGGGATGGTGATCGGCGCCTCCTGGAACGGCGCGCGCGCCTTCACCTCCACGGCCGGCCCCGGCATCTCGCTCATGAGCGAGCTCATCGGCCTGGCCTACTACGCCGAGATCCCGGCGGTGATCATCGACGTGCAGCGGACCGGGCCGTCGACCGGGATGCCGACACGCACGCAGCAGGGGGACATCCTGGCCTGCGCCTACGCCTCGCACGGCGACACCAAACACATCCTTCTTTTCCCGTCGCACCCAGGCGAGTGCTTCACCATGGCGATCGAAGCCTTCGATCTGGCGGAGCGGTTCCAGACGCCGGTGTTTCTCCTCTCCGACCTCGACATCGGGATGAACGACTGGGTCTGCCCGCGGCTCAAGTGGGACGACAGCTACCGCCCGAACCGCGGGCGCGTCCTCGGCGCGGCGGAGCTGGAGAAGATGACCAAGTTCTTCCGCTACTCGCCCGAGAACGCCGACCACGTCGCCGCCCGCACCCTACCGGGCGTGCACAGCAAGGGGGCCTTCTTCACCCGCGGCTCCGGGCACAACAAGCTGGGCGGCTACACCGAGGTCCCCGACGAGTACCAGGAGGTGATGGACCGCCTGGCCAAGAAGCACAAGGCGGCCGCGGCGGCCGTGCCGGCGCCGATCCTCCACAAGCAGGTCGACGCCGCCTTCGGGATCATCTCGCTTGGCGGCTGCGATCCGGCGGTGCGCGAGGCGGTCGCCGCGCTGGCGGAGCGCGGGATCATCGCCGACTACCTGCGCGTGCGGGCCTTCCCGTTCGGCGCCGAGGTGGAGTCCTTCCTGGCCGCCCACGAGCGCGTCTTCGTCGTCGAGCAGAACCGCGACGCGCAGCTGCGCACGCTGCTCACCATGGAGACCAGCGCGCCCAAGGAGAAGCTGAAGTCGGTGCTGGTCTACGGCGGTTTTCCACTGTCGGCCCGCCACGTGATCGACGGAATCAGCGGTCAGCTCGAACGGGCCCAGCAGGAGCGGACCCAGCGGGAGCAAGGGAACATCTAGCCATGCCGTCGTTGAAGCCAGCCGTCATCCATCCGCACCTGCGCCCCAACAAGCTGGGGCTGACCATGCGCGACTACGAGGGGGCACCCTCGACCCTCTGCGCCGGCTGCGGCCACGACTCGGTCACCGCCGCCATCGTGCGCGCGTTCTACGAGCTGGAGACGCCGCCCCACATGATCGCCAAGCTCTCCGGCATCGGCTGCTCGTCGAAGACGCCGACCTACTTCGTGGGCGGCGCGCACGGCTTCAACTCGGCGCACGGCCGCATGCCCTCGATCGCCACCGGCGCCAACGCCGCCAACCGATCGCTCACCTACCTGGGCATCTCGGGCGACGGCGATTCGCTGTCGATCGGCATCGGGCAGCTGGTCCACGCCATCCGCCGCAACCTCGACATGCTGTACGTGATCGAGAACAACGGCGTCTACGGCCTGACCAAGGGTCAGTTCTCCGCCTCGGCCGACATCGGCACCAAGAGCAAGCGCGGTGAGGCCAACCAGTACAGCCCCATCGATCCGGTCTCGCTGGCGCTGGAGCTGGGGGCCAGCTTCGTGGCGCGGGCCTTCTCCGGCGACAAGGGCCAGCTGGTCCCCATCCTCAAGGCGGGCCTCTCGCACAAGGGTTTCGCGCTCATCGACGTCATCTCCCCCTGCGTGACGTTCAACGACCATGAGGGTTCGACCAAGAGCTACCTCAACACGCGCAAGCGAATGCTGCCGATCATCTCGACCGACTTCGCGGCGGCCGACTTCGTGCCGCCGGCCGCGGAGATCACCACCGAGTACGCGCCCGGCTCGGCTGTCAGCGTGAAGCTGCACGACGGCAGCACCGTGCGCCTGCGCAAGCTGGCGGAGGACTACGACACCGGCGATCGGCAATCGGCCGCCGACGAGGTCGAGCGCCACCGGGCCAAGGGCGAGGTCCCCACCGGGCTGTTCTTCGTCGACACCAAGTCGCGCGACATGCACGACATCAGCGGCACCACCGATGTGCCGCTGTCGCAGCTCCCCTTCGAGAAGCTCTGCCCCGGCAGCGCCGCCCTCGACGACCTGCAAAAATCGTTTCGCTGACATGGGAACCCTGGGAGGGTTCCCAAACCCTCCCGCGACGAACCCCGCCGAGCAAAGCTCGGCGGAGTTCACGCGATCAGGTCCCGTCCGTCACCCGCCGCGGGCGGATTCGTACTGTTCGTGCATCACGACGCGGCCGGAGATGTTCATGGCCGTGACGGTCGCCAGGTAGTCGGAGAAGCGGTAGGCGAGCCGCGCGACGTGCATCGAACCGGACGCCAGGTAGTCCGGCGTGGCGTCGCCGGCCAACCGTCCCGGCCCCAGCGCGGCCGCCAGATCGTCGGCGGCCTGGCCGAAGAGGCGTGACGCCTCCGTCGCGGTCAGCCGGCTCCGCAGTCGATCGACGCTGACCAGCCGTCCATCGGGGGCGAAGGCGAACACGATCTGATCGACCGGGGGGACCTGGGGATCGCGCACCCGTTCTCCGATCGATCCTTCGCATTTGATCGTGTGCGACGGGCGCGCCGCCTCGACGCAGGCGAGCCCGCGCGCGCGGGCCCAGGCGGTCACGTCCGCCGCCCGACTCACGTCGAGCGTCTGCCCCGCCGCCGGGCGCGCCGGCGACGGCACCTCGGTCCGCAGCGCCGCCACGGCACGCAGGCGCACCGCCTCGACCTCGCCTGGCGACACCTTCGCCGCCGGGCAGGCCATGCCGAGGCGCCGCATCAGCGGACGGCCGTACGGGGTGTGCAGGAGGCCGATCAGGCCGACCAGCCCGACGCACGAACCGCCGACCAGCGCCAGGACGCGCGCCCTCATTGCCCCGCCGCGGCGTCGGTGCAGGCGCTCTTCTCAACCGGCGCGCTGGAGACGACCTGCGACTGCAGACCCGTGACCGCGCTGGCGATGGTCGCGATGTCGGCGTCGGCCACCCCGTCGGCCTTGAGCACGGCGCCGAAGTCGCTCACGAAGCGATCGAACTTGTCGGCGGGGATCTCGAGGCCGGTGTGGATGGCGGTCATGGAGACGCAGGTGTCCCCTTCGTCGTTCACCCCCGGATAGGTGGCCGGGCCGCCGAAGAGCGCGGTGAACTGAAGCCGCAGGCAGCTCTTGAGGCGAGCCACCGAGTCATGACCGGTCGTCCCGACCACGGCGAAATAGGGCGCCAGCTCGCAGTCGGCCGTCAGACCAGCCACCGCGTCGTCGACGACCTTCGGGATGGCGGCGCCGTACTTCACGTAGAGCACCCCCTCGCCGGCCGCGCCTCCTGCCCCACCGGCCGCCATGCCAGCCGCGCCGCCCGTCGCCCCGACGCTGCCGCCCGTCGCGCCGCCCCCGGAACCTCCGGTTCCGGCGCTGTTCGAGCTCGAGCTGCATGCGCCGAACAGCGACACCGCCAGCGCCCCTGCCAACCAGCCGCCGTTGAATCCCATCGATCGCGTCATCACACCCTCCAGGCTTTGTTTTGAAAACAAGTGACGCGGAAGGTAGGAACGTCGGGCGACTTCGGATCTGCTCGGTTTTCTTATTTTTGAAAAAGAGCTCAGTCGCGGGCGATCGCCAGGAGCAGACGCCCGCGCAACGTCAGCGGGCGCAGCGCGCCCTCGTTCACCACCAGGGCCACGCACGGCTCGCCCGGCGTCGCGCGCTGCTCGTGCCGCTCGCCCGGCAGCCGGATCGAGACGTCGCCCCGCCCGAACCGCTGGCCGTCGCTCTTCTCTTCCAGCGCGCCGGTGAACACCACGATGTACTCGGGGCCTCCATGATCGTGGAACGGGATCGTCACCCCACCCTTGAAGCGGACCAGCCGCACGGCACCGCCCGGCAGCGCGCCGGGCAGGTCGACCACGCGCATCCCCGGAACGACCGTTCGCCACCCCTGCACGCTCGGCAACGCGCGCAAGAGCGGCCCCGGAAGCTGACAATCGGCGAGAAATGACGGAGGAGCGACCGCCTCGGCCGCGGCGGCGGCGAGCTGCGGCGTCGTCTCCAGACGGGCCAGCACCGACTCGAGCGCGCCCGGCGCCAGCTCCTGTCCGGGGCTCGCCTCCAAGAGGGTGCCGCCGAGACCCTCCAGCGCCGCCACCTCGGCCGCGCACGAGGCGCAGAGCGAAACGTGACAGGCGAACGCCAGCGCCGCGCCGTCGGTGGCGGCGCCGGCCACGTACTCGACGAGGCCGTGCTCCGGGACGTGGTGCCTCGGGGCGGAGGGCGGGCTTGGCCGGGGAGGCGTCATTCGGTGCTCCTGACTTTCATGAGACCGCGCAGCCGTTCGAGCGCCAGCCGCACGCGCGTCTTCACCGTCCCGAGCGGGAGCTGCCGCTCTTCGGCGCACTCCTGCAGGGTCTTCCCGCGCCAGTAGGCCCCCTCGAGGATGTCACGCTGCTCCGCCGGCAGCTGCGCCAGCGAGACGGTCAGCGCTCGTCCCTCTTCGGCGGCCAGCAGCGCCTGCTCGCTGGTCGCAGGGGGCGCCGCTTCGGGAAACGCCCACTCCATGGTCGACTCCTCTTTGCGGCGCCGCTCGGCGCGGGTGGTGTGGAAGAGAAAGTTCCGGCTGATCGTGTAGAGCCAGGCGGCGACGCTTCCGCGGGCGGCATCGTAGAGCCCCGCCTTGCGCCAGACGATCAGCATCACCTCCTGCGTCAGCTCGTCGGCGGCACCGGCGGCGGCGCCACGGGCCAGGAGGTGCGCCTTGATCTTGGGGGCGTAGCGGCGAAACAGCTGCGCGAAGGCGGCGCGATCCCCGCGCGCCGCGATCGCCGCCATCCATTCGCGCTCGTCGTTGCCACTGTCCACCGGCGGCCCGACGCTAGCACGGTCGAAACGGCGCGGGTGCGCGGGACACGACGGCGACGGGGTGGCTTCCACGGACGAGATCCCTCGCCCTTGATAGACCCGAAACGAGGATCCGGATCTCAGTTGAGCGGAATCGAGAAGGTGTCCCAGGCGGGCGTGTGGTTGTTCTCCGCGGCCGGCTGGTTCCAGAGGTAGAGGGCGGGCGTCGTCGAGATCTGGCCGGTCTCGTCCTTGATGACGGCCGCCACGTAGAGCTGCGGGTTCCCGCTGCGCGTGGAGGAGAAGATGATCCAGTAGTAGGTCCGGCCGCTGGCCTCTCCGGCCACCGGCGACCACTTGGGCCAGCTGTTGGTGATCCCGGGGCTGGTCTTGCCGAGGCAGCTCCCCGGATCGTTCGCCACGTGTCGAATGGGGGTGCCGCCGTTGGCGCCGATGACCAGGAACTCCGAGTTGGGATTGTCGTAGCTGCTCTGACCGTCGGGGAGGCGCGTGTAGGCGATGAGCGCGTCGTCGGGTGAGTAGGCTGGGTAAAATTCGCTGTACGTCGTGGTGTCGGCCCCCGAGACCGGCGCCGCGGCGCCCCCCGCGCGGTTGCCGTAGGCGACCGTGTAGAGATCGCCGTGCTGCAGGATGCCGCTGGGGTTCGCCGACGGCGCGGAGGCGTAGACGATGTTCTTTCCGTCGTGGCTGACGAAAGGATAGGCCACCGCCGGGTTCGGATCGCCGTTGCGCGCGAACTCGCCCCAGCCGACCCCCTGCGTCTGCGAGGTCGCCTCGAGGTCGATCCAGTCGAGGTGGGTGTTCTGTCCCGAGGCCGAGGTGCTGTCGGCGTGCATGAAGACCGTCACGTAGTCCCCCGGCGACCAGTGCGCGGGGGAGAACACCGGCAGCTCCTGCGAGACGCGCTGGAGCAGGGCCGTGGCATCGGCGGTCAGGAACGACGGCTGCGTCGCCGGGTTGGTACCCGAGCGGATCTCGATGTGCGAGGGGTCGCCGTTGGTGGTGCTGGTGCTGTTCGAAAAGCCGATGAACTCCCCCCCCGGCGTCGAGCTGTGGCAGCCGACGCACTTGCCCGGCGTGTCGGAGGGGGTGAGGACGGTGACGACACTCTCTTGCCCGACGGCGAAGCCCTTGAGCGCCGAGCCGCCCGAGGTCGTCCAGTAGACGATCGTTCCCTGCGCCTGCACGGGTGCGATGGTGATGGTCTCCGTCGGTCCGAGCGCCACCGTCCCTGTGCTGGAGACGAGCCCCCGCACCGACACCGTGATCGGCTTGGCGACCACGTTCGTCGACAGCGCTTGCCAGATCGCGGCCGGCATGGTCCAGACCGTGGCGGTCGTATAGACGACCAGGTCGTTGGCCTCGATGTCGGCGTGCAGCCGGATCTCGAACAGGTCCTCGCCGGCGCCCGGGCTGACCGCGAACCGCGGCCGCAACCAGTTTTGTGGGAACAGCGAATCGGGCTCGGGATCGAGGATACAGGGCCCGCCGGTCGCGCTGCCGCTGCCGGCCGGGCCGAAGGTCGCGCTCACGTCCGAAGGTGGCGCCGACCCGCCGGGCGGCATGTCGAGGATGGGCGTGGGCGGAAAGTCGCTGCAGGGGTTGCACTGCGTCGGCCCCGTCCCGCCGCCGCCGTCCGGGCCACCGCCGGTCGCGCGGCTGCCGCCGGTCGCACTGTTGCCGCCGGTCGCGCTGCTGCCGCCGGAGCCGGAGCCCATCGGCTCAGCTGGCTTGAACCCGCACCCCGTCGCCACCAGAGGTGCCAAGAACAGAACACAGGAGAGCCCCCCCACGAACGCCCCGGACGTCATCGCTGCCCTGCGCATACGCACACCTTTCAAGTGGACCGACGAAAGTGAAGTGCCTCGGTCCCGAGCCAAGAGGCCAGAAAGAGGTTAAAAAAGAGGTCGGATCAATCCGTCTCTGGTTTCGCCAGGATCACCGCCCGGCTTGAGCGACGGCCGCCCGCGGCAAGCCCACCCGAGCAAGACCTGGCTGGGACCTGCGCTAAGCCCGGGCCGGCGGGGAGAGGGGCAGCTCGAGGACGACGCGCGCGCCGCCCCCCGGCTCGTTGGCGGCGTGCACGCGGCCGCCGTGCGCGTCGGCGATCCGTTTGACCAGCGCCAACCCCAGGCCGAGCGAGCCGTGCGAGCCGGCGTCGGGATCGGCGCCCCGGTAGAACCGCTCGAACACCCGGCTCTCGTCGCCGGGCGCGAAGCCGCGTCCGCGGTCGACGACCGCGAACGTGACGCCGGCGCCGTCCGCGCGCACCTCCAGGCGCGCCAGACCGCTGCCGTGCTTGCGCGCGTTGTCGAGCAGATTGGCCAGCGCGCGCCCAACCAGCGTCGGGTCGGCAGCGAAAGGGATGGGCGGCGGCGCCGACCGCAGCTTGGCGGCGTCCTCGCCGGCGCGCTCCAGCGCGCGTCGCGCGACCTCGACCGCGTCGAGGGGCTTCGGCGCCACGGCCTGGAACTCGATTCGCGCGCTGGCCAGGAGCTCGCCCACCAGCGCGTCGATCTCGATCGCCTCGCGCTCGATCTCGTCGAGGGTGCGCGGATCATTCCCTTGCCCTTGCCCCTGCCCGCCGCGCGCCTGCCGTGCAATTTCGACCAGCAGGCGGATCCGCGCCAGCGGGGTGCGCAGCTCATGCGAGACCGACGCCAACAGCTCGCGCTCTTCGGCCAGCTGGCGCTCGAGGCGCGCCGCCATCTCGTTGAAGGCAGACGAGAGCACGGCCGTTTCATCGAATCCGAAACCGGCCGCCGACACCCGCGCCTTGAGATTGCCGGCCCCTATGTCCTGCGCGGCCCGCGTCAGCTCGTAAAGCGGCTGCGCGATCCGCCGCGCCACCCGCCCGGTCGCCGTCCAGAGCGCCACCGCCGGCGCTCCAAAGAGAAGAACCGCGCGCAGCGGGTGGGCGGCCAGCCAGCCGTGTCCGAAATGCGCCGCCACCGCGGTCGCCACCACGGCGAGAAAGATCGTGGCCCCGAACCAGAGGAAGAGCCGTCGATGCAAGTGAGCGCCGTAATGCAGCCGCAGCTCCCAGCGGATGCGGTGGTGCCAGCCCGGGCGGCGCCCCATCGCCTCGTGAAAGACGCGGTCCCACGGGTGGCGGCGGCCGAACCGCTGGCCATAGGCGTTCCGGATCTCGCCCACGATCCGCTCGCGCGCCGCCGGATCCAGCCCGGCCCAGAAGCCCCAGGGACCGCGCCAAGGAGGCCACCCAGGAGCGCCGCCAGCCCTGGGACGACCGCGGTGCCTCACGCGCCGCCGCCGGCGTCGCGCGCCGCCTCGGGCGACAGCACGTAGCCGACGCCTCGCACCGTCTTGATGAGCCGTGGCGTCTTCGGATCGTCCCCCAGCTTGCGCCGCAGGTGAGAGACGTGGACGTCAACGGTCCGGTCGCTGACCGTGACGTCCTGGCGCCCCGCCTCGCCGAGCAAGGTCTCCCGCGGGACCACCCGCCCCGGCCGGCGCGCCAGCGCGACCAGGATGTCGAACTCGAGCCCGGTCAGGTCGGCGAGCTCGGTGCCGACGCGCACCTGGCGCGCGGCAATGTCGATCGCCACACGGCCCACGACGATCTCCGCGCCGCCCGACGCCGGCTGGGCCCGCCGCATCACCGCCCGCAAACGCGCCAAGAGCTCGCGCGGCGAAAATGGCTTCGGGACGTAGTCGTCCGCCCCCAGCTCGAGGCCGACCACCCGATCGGCCTCGTCGCCGCGCGCGGTCAGCATGATGATCGGCACGCGGCTGGTCTCGCGGATGCGGCGGCAGACCGCCAGGCCATCCATCCCCGGCATCATCACGTCGAGCAGCACCGCATCGAAGACGTCCGCCCCCAGCGCCGCCAGCCCCTTCGCGCCGTCGGCGGCGTGCACCAGCGTCACGCCGTTCGGCTCGAGGTAGGCCGCCAGCAGCTCGTACAGGCGGACGTCGTCGTCGATGCAAAGGACCCGCAACGCCACAGTGGTCGATCTTACCAGCGTTGCGAGATTACCAGCCCCCGCGCATCCAGCCGAAGCGCGGCCCCCTCTCGACGAGGTCGGCCAGCCGCTCGCGCTGCTCCGGCTCGAGCGCGTCGTGAATCTTGGCGACCAGGCCGACGAACGACTTGCGCCCGTTCTCCAAGATCGTGTCGTGGCGCGCGAACTGCTCCCCCAGCAGGACGCCGTCGAAGGTGCTTCGGCGAAGCGCCTCCACGATCTCCTTGCGGGTGCGGCGCCCTTCGCCCCCGACGTTCTTCTTCAGCTCGTCGCGGAACTCCTCGACCGCCGCGCCGATGACCCGCTCCTGGGCGGGGGTGGCCCGCACGTGCTCCAGGATCCGCCGGACGAAGAAGCGCTTCCCCCCGCCC
>Ga0210387_10003098_pt1 | contig 12752 bp, 10 predicted proteins | sample IncBWC7OmetaG_FD_160108 | JGI IMG/M metagenome (GOLD analysis project Ga0210387, IMG submission 160108) | Forest soil microbial communities from Barre Woods Harvard Forest LTER site, Petersham, Massachusetts, United States - Inc-BW-C-7-O ...
GGCCTCTTCCGCATTTCTTGGCCAGTCCGTCGGAAGTGTTTTTGGTGTTATCGACGCAGATCGGGCAAACCTCGGCTTGCCCACTTTCAACAATCATCAGATCAATTTTGCCTTGTTCATGCGGACACACAATGATCTTTCCAATTACCACGCTGCTACCATTACGCTACGCAAGCGTCCATCACATGGCTTGCAATTTGATATGAACTACACTTTCTCCAAATCCTTGGACCAGGTCGGTACTGTGCAGAATAATGCCGGCACCTACGCCACCAGCTTCAATCCCAACTACCAATACGGACCATCGCTGTTCGACCGGACGCACGTCTTCAATACCATCTTCAACTATGACCTTCCCGGTGGACATGGTCATAAGATCAGCTTTGGGAACAACATCGCCGATAAGTTCATCAGCGGGTGGTACGTCTCTGGCGTCTTTCGCGCCGCCAGTGGTCCTCCACTCACCGTCACCGATGGAGATCTCGGCGGCGGCTTCTTTGGCAATGGACTGAACGCCATTCCCACCGCCGGCATTGGTTCGCTCGGTGCCGGAGTTCACGGCGGCGTCTGCAGCTCGGGCGGTTTCGGCTCTAACGGAGATGGACCCAACTGCACGGGCGCTCCGCAAGGAACCGGCCTCAATCTCTTTGCCAACCCCGCTGCAGTGGCTGCCGATTTCCGGCCCGTCAACATCGCCACCGACGGGCGGGACGGCACTGGCAACCCGCTTCGCGGCTTGGGACTCTGGAACCTGGATGCGCGCCTGGGAAAGACGACTTCCTTCCACGAGCGCTACAAGGTGGAGTTCTCAGCCGATTTCTTTAACATTTTCAACCACGTCAATTTCTTCCAGCCGTCCATGAATCTCCAAAACCCGGCAACCTTTGGTGTCATCAGTCAGGAATTGATTCCTGCCGATCGCACCCAGGGAAGCCGCTGGATTGAGCTTGGCTTGCGCGTCAGCTTCTAAACAATCTTGAGCAACTTCACCGGGGAGAGGCTTAAAACGCCTCTCCCATTTTTATTTCCTCACCCTTGCAATCCCGAATTGCTATCAATGATTTGGTTCTTGTTGCAGGTGGGCATCCGCGTTTGTGACGGCCCGGGTTAGCACTTTTCGGTAGGGTCGCCTGCGACTCTAAAATGCCGTATTATTACTCTGATTCCAGGCCATCTGAGACTGTGCGGCTTGAGTGCTGTGCCGCAGGGGAGCGACCTTGATCCCACGTTATACGCGTAAGGAGATGGGCCAGGTCTGGAGCGATGCGAATCGATTCCAGAAGTGGCTGGATGTCGAGCTGGCTGCCACGGAGACGCTAGCCGAAGCCGGCCTCGTGCCCAAAGACGCCGCTGCGATCATTCGCGCGCGCGCCAAGGTGGATGTCCCGCGCATTCATGAACTCGAAGCCCGCGTGAAGCACGATGTCATCGCGTTTACTATGAATGTCGGTGAATCCATCGGCGATCCCGCCGCCGCGCGCTGGCTCCATTACGGTCTCACTTCAAATGATGTCGTGGACACCGCGCAAGCTCTGCAAATTCGCGATGCTTCCCACATTATCGAGCGGGCTCTCGTCCTTTTCGGCGAGGTGCTCGACTTGCGCGCGCATCAGTTTCGCAAGACGCCGCAAATCGGCCGCACGCACGGCGTTCACGCCGAGCCGATTACGTTTGGGCTGAAAATAGCCAACTGGTTTTCGGAAAACCAGCGCAACATCGGCCGCTTCCGCGCTGCCGCCGCGCAGATGGCCGTCGGAAAGATTTCCGGCGCTGTCGGCAACGCCTCGCATCTCGGCCCGGAAATGGAAGAGCGCATCTGCAAAAAACTCGGGTTGAGCGTCGCGCCCGTCGCTTCGCAGGTCATTCAGCGCGATCGCCATGCGCAGTATCTGAGCGTGCTGGCGCTCATCGCTGCCACGCTGGAAACAATCGCGCTCGAAATTCGGCATTTGCAGCGCACCGAAGTTCGCGAAGCCGAAGAGCCGTTTAGCGGAGAGCAGCGAGGCAGCTCCGCCATGCCTCACAAGCGAAATCCTGTTATGAGCGAGCAAATCTGCGGCCTCGCGCGCCTCGTGCGTTCGAACATGCTCGCCGCTTTCGAAAACGTCGCTCTGTGGCACGAGCGCGATATTTCGCACAGCTCCGTCGAGCGCATCATTCTTCCCGATTCCACGATTCTCGTGGACTACATGCTCGCCAAGATGACCACGATCATCGCGGACATGCGTGTGTTTCCAGAGCGCATGCTCCGCAACCTCGAATCCACTCATGGCTTGATCTATTCCGGGCAGTTGCTGCAAGATCTCGTCGAGAAAGGCATGCCGCGCGACGATGCATACAAAGCGGTGCAGGAAAACGCGATGGCTGCTTGGGAAACGGATTCGAACTTCCAGGAGCGCGTGGCCAACGACGCTCGAGTCACAAAGTACCTCGATTCGACCGCCCTTGCGCACACCTTCGATCTGCAGCGCCAACTTCGCTACGTCGACGCCATCTTCGACCGCGTCTTCGGCGCTCATCTCGCCGGCGAAAAATCCGCCGCCAACAACGCATAAAGGGAAACGGAATTGCCGCAGGTCTTTCCTTGGAGTGCGGCAGCTCTGCTGCCGCTTTTCTTCTGCTTCGCGCTATTTTTCCCAAGGGAAAGTTTCATGATTCGAACGCCTGCCTTCGCGCCGCGCGGCGAAATGCGGCGGCCCAAAACGTCGTTCGAAAAATGCCATTGAAGCGCGGGGCCCGAAAAACACACCGTTCGAAACGCTTCGTTCGAATGCCGCCATTCGAACCGTTCCCCCTAAAATAAGGCCAGTAGAAAAACGAAGAGCCCCGGTTGTCCGGGGCTCTTTCGCCTCTTCTAATTTTCGCTCGCGCGGAAATTAGCTGCGGAGGCGGAAATCTTTAAGCCGAAAGTCGAACCGCGAAAAACGAAATTCACTAGCCGAAGTTCGCAGCGTGCGTCGAGTCTTTACTCGACGCGTTGCACGTACCGCGCTTCCGTCGTATCCACTTTCACCCGGTCGCCGGAATTGACGAACGGCGGCACTTGAATGACGAGGCCCGTTTCGAGAGTCGCCGGCTTCATCACCGCGCTGGCGGTGGCTTTCTGCAGCGTCGGTTCGGTCTCGAGCACCTTCAGCTCCATTGTGTCCGGCAGGTCGACGCCGATCGGCCGCTCCTCGAAGAATTCGATCTTCACGGTCGTATTCGGAATGAGATAGTACACCGTTTCGCCCAGCTCTTCGCGCGTCATTTGCATTTGCTCGTAGGTTTGCGTGTTCATGAAGTGGAACTCGTCGCCCTCGTTGTAGAGGTATTCAAATTCCACTTCGTCGAGAATCGCGCGGTCAACGAATTCTTCGGCGCGAAACCGGTAGTCGATCATGGTGCCGCTGCGGAGATTTTTCATGCGCGTTTGCATCGAGCCGCGCTTGTTGCCGGGAGTGCGGTGGTCGACGCTGAAAACGGTGAAAAGCTGGCCCTCGTGCTGGATGACCATGCCGGGGCGGAGTTGTGTGGCTTTAACGCTGCTCATGATTTTGTGCGACCGCGGAACGGTCAACATCTCCCTGAGAAGTTTTGCTGATTTCGGAAATTCCGGGAGGGCGAAAAAACTCTGCCCACGCAACACGCGGAATGACTCGAGGCACGCCGGGCAAAATGTCGCGCCCAACGCGAATCAACAGTATAAAGGGGCGCATTCATAGCGGTCAATCGTCAACGCGCGATGTTCAGGTCGGTCAATCATCCCCCTTCGTGGGATCTTTGGCGCGTTGGGCGGCGGCTTCGGCCATGATTTTTTCGATTTCGGCGGGGTCACGGGGGAGGCGTTCGCTTAGGAATTTGTAGCCGGTTTCGGTGATGAGGAAGTCGTCTTCGATGCGGACGCCGAGATTTTCTTCGGGGATGTAGATGCCGGGCTCGACGGTGACGACCATGCCGGGCTCGAGCAGTCTGCAATACTCGCCCGGGTCGTGGACGTCGAGGCCGATGTCGTGACCAAGGCCATGAATGAAATATTGGCCCAGCGGCTTGCCGTGAAGATCCTTGCCGTGGGAATTGATGTAGTCGTAGGCAATTTTGTAGACGCTCTTGGAGCCTTTTTGGCAATAGTCCATGCCGGGCTTGAGCGCGGCGATCGCGGCATTCTGCGCGCCGAGAACGATTTCATAAATTTCGCGCTGGCGCGGCGTGAACTTGCCGTTGGCGGGGAGCGTGCGCGTGATGTCGGCGGAGTAGCCGGAATATTGCGCGCCGACGTCGAGGACCACGATATCGCCGTCCTCGATCAAGCGGGCGAGCTTGTCGTAGTGCAGCGCGGTGGAGTTGGGGCCGGCACCGACAATGGGGGCGTAGCCTTCCGCTTCCGAGCCGCCCATGGCGTGAATTTCCACCATTTTGGCGGCGATCTGATATTCGTGGAGGCCGGGGCGCATCATGCGCATGGCGGCGAAGTGCGCATCCAGCGAAAGTTCGATCGCCTGCGTGAGGAAAGCGATTTCGCCGGGCGATTTGATTTGGCGAAGATCGCCGATGTTGGAGCGAATGTCTTTCAGCTTGGTTTGCGGAACCGTGGTGTGAATCCAATCCACGACAGCTTTTTCGTGCGGATAGCCGCCATTTTCTTTTTCGTACGGAAGGATGGTGTAGATCGTGGGATAAGTTTTCGTGAGTTTTTCGAGAGTGGCGCGCATTTCGGGGTAGGGCAGAACGGAAGCGAAACCGGTGCGCGACTGGATGCCAGGGTCGGACGGCGACATCCGTACACCATTCCATTTTTCCTTGGAGGGATTCTTCGGCGGCAGAAAAAGTATTTCCTGCGGAATGTCGGAAGGTGAAGTAGCTACGCCGTTCGGACCACTTGAAGCACTTTTCGGGGACGGAAGAATAATCAGGCCGGCGCCTTCTTCGTTGTGGCCGGTAAGGTAATAGAAGTTGTCTTCCTGCGCGAAGATGTAGGCTTGCGCGGATTCTTCGCGGCCGGTGAAGCCCCAGAGGAGGATCGGGGAGTCGACTTGCGCGGCAAGTTTGGCGCGGCGGGCGGCGTAGACGCTGTTGGGTTCGCGGTCGCGGCGTTGCTGGGCTTGCGATGGCGAGGGAAGAACAGCGAAGCTCAGCAGAATCAGAACGACGGCGAAGAGTTGAGCAAGACTGGCGCGGAGAAGCGGGATCCGCTGGAGACGCGAGGGAGTGCGCGCGAAACACAGGGAAGAAGGAGGACAGGCAAGAGTGTCTGTCCCGCTTTGACAGCGAACATGCTTCGGGCGACCGGTCATGCGTTCTCCTCGATGGAAGCGAGCAGAGGATTGTACCGGAAGGGAAGCGCTTGGCAAAGGAAGAGGCCGGGGAGCGAGAAGGTACACCCACACCCCGGTGTTTTCTGTAAGAGTGGCAAACAAAGGACTTATGCTTGACGCAGTCTGTAAGAGTGGCAACGGCAGGACTTAAAGTTGTTTTGTTTTCAGCGATTTGCAGATGGCTTGCAAGAGTGGCAGGGAAAGAACTTACGGGGGAGCTTACAGCTGAGAGCTTACAGCCGACAGAAAGAGGAAAGGGGAAACTCGCGGGTAGGTGCCGGAGTAAGAGGTTTAAAGTCGATGGCTTAAAGTTGAAAGGTGAAGAACCGAAGCAGCGTTTGCGCGTAGTAACGAGTAGCAAAACTTTGGAGCCAAGAGAGGGGCACCCCCTTCCCTGTTTCTTGTAAGTGTTGATTCTGGGGGAGTTGAAGGGCGATTATGCACTTGACACAGAACCGCTTTCCTGATACGATTCTTGCATTATGAAGCTCATAGACGTAACCCGCAAATTCTCGACCGAAGACAACTGCCTCGATTATATCGAAAAGATGCGCTGGCCGGATGGCGAGATCGGATGTGTCCACTGCGGCGAAGTAGGCCGTATCTCCAAGATTCAGCGCGAGGCTGGAAAGAACAAGCGCACCCGCATCTATCAGTGCTTGGCCTGCGGGAAGCAATTCAGCGCCACTAGCGGCACGATCTTCAACGATACGCACCTGCCTCTCACCAAGTGGTTTATGGCGATTGCGCTTATCTGTGAGGCTAAGAAGGGCATCTCCGCGAAGCAAGTAGAGCGTCATCTAGGCGTGAATTACCGCACCGCTTGGCACCTGTGCCACAGAATCCGCGAGGCCATGAAAGAAGGCACGTTGCTCTCTGGCGCTGTAGAGGCCGACGAGACCTATATGACTCGCCGCAAGCCCCGCAAGGGCCGTCCCTACGTCCAGAAAGAGAATCGTGACGTTGTTCTCGGTATGGTCGAGCGTGGCGGCAAACTCCGGCTAATCCCTGTGAAAGACGCCAAGATGGAATCTATCGGGCCTGAGCTGTCCAAGCACATTAGCCCCGACGTGGAGACGATCTACACGGACGCGGCTGCTACCTACGCGATATATCTCAGCAAGAATTTCAGCGGGAAGCACCGGACGATTAATCACATAGAGTCCTACGTCGAAGGCAGCACGCACACACAGACCATCGAAAGCGCATTCTCTCTGCTCAAGCGCGGCGTGTACGGCACGTTCCACAAGGTTTCCATAAAGCACTTGGGCCGCTACTGCAATGAGTTTTCCTATCGGTTTAACCGTCGCAGGGAACAGCTTGCGATGTTTGACGCCACGCTAAAGAATCTAACGCGCGGCGAAGTGCTCTCCTACAAAAAGCTCACGGCTTCGGAAGTATCGGCTTAGCCGTTCGCTTACCTGAAGTTTTTATTTTCTTGCGAGGCTCTGGCTTTGTGTTGAGGAGCTTTCCAAGAAGCGCATCGAATTTCTGCTTTTCTACCTTCATTGGCCGCTCTAGTACTAACTGCTAATCTCTTGCCTTTGGCGAAAAAAGCGAGTAACGTTTTCTGGAGTCGGTTCGATCACTACGCTACGCACTTCGGTGCCAAACGATTTTTTCAACCGGCGGGGCAATCTTCGGAGTTTTGTAATCCCGCCACGCGTGTACATCTTCCGACCAGATAAATGGACTCCTGAAAAAGCGAAACCCCGGCTGCAACCGGGGTGCTTTGGAACTTTAGTACGGCGTAACAACCCCACTATAGTTCTCCAGCTATCCATTGTCAAGTTCTTGGTGTGCCTTCGGGATTCCAACTCTGATTGTGAGTTGGAATGGAGGGCGGGTGCTGAAGCGGTCGAACAGGCACGTTCTCGCAAAACGTGCATACATCGGTTCGAATCCGATCCCGCCCTCCATACAAGGTGGAACGGTGGGGCATGAGGCAAGCCCAGCGAACTTATAATTCGTGAACTCCTAGCAGGGTCTTGCGGGTTCGACTCCCGCCCGTTCCGCTCCACTGGGAAATCATAGCTCGGCCTGGTGTTTTTGGAAACCCTTTGTTTTGAATGAGATATAGGATGATAAAAAACGTTTTTATTACATTTTTGTGATAATTTTGATTTTAGGACATTCAACGCATTTAGCACATTTTTGTGATAGACTTTTATGTGGATTGCGTGGCAATATCGCCAAGTCTGGGATAGCCTGTACGTGCAATGCGACGAAGATACCCAGACCATGCTCGATTACCGATTGGATTTATTGAAAGAAAAAGGCAACCAATCTAGACGGCCAATCTCCGCACTTCTGGACGATGGGATTTTTGAATTACGCGCCAAGAGCGCAAGAATGCTGTTTTATTTCGGAAAGGAGAGAAAAATAATCTTCGTGCATTGTTTTTTCAAAAGTACAAATGTCGTTCCGCGATCGGATATACAAACTGCACAGAATAGACGGGCGGAAATTAAAAGAATGGGGATAAAACTCAATGCTCTCCCCAATTAAAACCAGAATCAGCGAAAAACTGACTGTCAAGAAGTACAGGCACGCATTTTTTAAGGGACGTGGGGAAATTGGAATTGCTTACGATCTCCGAAGGTTCAGAAAGATGCGCGGTTTAAGTCAGGGTGAGTTAGCAAAACTTTGCGGAATGAAGCAATCTGCCATCTCTAGAATCGAACAGGCGTCCAAATGGAATATCGGGACAATCTGGAGAATTGCAGAAGCTCTAGATGTAAGGGTTCGTGTCGCCATTGACGATATGAATGAAGCAATCCACGAATACGAATTGCGAGAGGCCCTTGAGGAAAGTGGTTCATCTACTATTTCTCCACAATATGTCGGGCTAGAAGACTTGCATTCTACCCACATCCTTTACGAACAAACGTCCATTCCGCCAGTTGTAAACGACCAAATCGTAGTGCAATAAAAGGCAAGGAGCATGAATCCGATGGCGAAAAAGACCAATGCCACATTCGACGTCCCTACGCTGACTCCAGAGCAACTAAGGAATGTCATTGTACAAATGCCAAATCTGCCCGTGATGTATTTTAATCACGCTAGGGTTGCTACCTCAAATTTCGATTTGCGCGTTTTCTTTGGACAAATGAATATCACAGCCCAGAATCAAACATCGATCACTGAACAGCTATGCGTAGTCATGTCGGCAGAATTTGCCAAGATGTTTTTTGAGGCGCTAAAAACTGCCCTAGAGCGATATGAGGCCCTCTTCGGGAAGATTAGACCAGCGCCAGGTGCACCTACCGTGCTTCTTGGCCAAGAAGCTAAGAATGCAGCAAACCCCACTAAGCGCACAAAAAAGGTGAACTAGGAACCACTACCCTGTCACGGCTGATCTATCCTACCGCCTTTCTGTGTGAAATGCATAATCGCCGTTGAAGTGGAGTGGAATCAACACTTGTAGAAGTGTTGATTCTGAATGGGTTAGTTGAGGACGGCATTTATAAAATAGTAACTCCGGCGGGACGGAAGATTTTGGGGGAATTTTAGGGACGGCGCGGCGGAGGCGCATGACTGGCGGGCGCACGGAAAAGGACGCGCCCTAACGAACCAAACCATTATAACATATTGGTACTAGTTGTCAAGTATAAACTGTAAGCTGTTTGTTTGGTGGGAGTTGAGGAAGGGGACAGTGAGTAGTGAGTAGTGGGTAGTGAGTAGACGGGGAGTGCGGAATATCGGCCGGGGCCTATGGCGGCAGGAAGGATTGAACTCGGTCGTGTACCGTGGCCCTGTGAGGCGAAGAGCGACCCAGGCTCGGACCAAGGACTGGCCGAGCCCCTTTGCAAAAGACAAAGACGCCGAGGGAAGGCCTGCTAGAGATAAAGCGTTGCCACCTGCGGACATAGGCCGATCAAGGAAAAAGGCAAGGACCCACCCTTGGATGAACCAAACCCCCGAGGATGGGCCGCCCCCTTGGAGAAAGACAACGTCTCATCGCCAGCAAAGGATGCTCCGCCTGCCCAGACGTGATTTATATGCCGAACATGGAGTTGACGCCGGCGCGGGGAGCCTCGACGGAAGGGTCTCGGCGTTCCAGAGCGGGAAGAGGCGCCTGCTGGGCATCTGGCTGTGGAGGCGCAGGCTGCTGAGCCGGAGGCTTTTGCACGGCGCGCTGGCCTGCGGCGGGCGCTGAAGCGGCAGCGCCGGGAGGTGCAACGCCGGGGGAGGCCGCAGTTGGCTGGGCAGGAAGCTGCTGGAGATAGGCGAGATCGCGAGGCTCTTCCGTGCCGGGCTGGACGGCAGGAAATGACAAATTCAATTGATGCTCCATCGCGCTGGCGATACGGTGCAACTGCCAGATGAGTTTTTCGAGTTCTTTCGAGCGGCCGAGGTTCAAGCTGCGGTCCCACAGAAAGCGGATGGCCAACACCAGGAGAATTGGCAGCCCGATAGCCAGTGTGGCCAGTACGATGGTGCGGAGCAGGGAGTCGAGAGACGAGATGGATGGCGTCATTGGCGGCCTCCTATTGCAGGATGCTTAAGATAGGATACCGCTGCGCGAGAGCCGTGACAAACGAAGCGATCCTGGAGCGGGAAGGCGCGACCACCCGTTTGGGGAATTCGGTTGCACGCGCGGCGACGGTTCGGGTGTACACTCTGGGACAACTCCCAGCCCGAGTTCCCACCTTAAGAAAGAACGGAGATGAAAATGAACAGGAAGAGTTTTATGGGTATTGGTGCGCTTTTGGTTTTGGTTCTCACCGCAGGGATAGCTTACGCGGCGGGGAACGACGTGTTTATGGGTACGTGGAAGTTAAATGAAGGCAAGTCGAAGATAGCTGCCGGACAGCCGAAGAATTCCACGGTCGTGAATACGGTGGACGGCGACAACGTAAAAATCGCCATCGACGGAACGGACGCCAAGGGCCAGCCCTTCCATAGCGAGTGGACGGGGAAATTCGACGGTAAGGATTACGCCCTTACCGGTGATCCCGCGACCGACATGCGTTCTTATAAAGTGATCAACGACCACACGCTTTTGGCTGTAAGCAAAAAGGACGGCAAAGAGACCGTCAGCGCCCGCATCGTGGTGGCCGCCGACGGCAAGTCTCGCACGGTTACCGTCAGCGGGACGGATGCCAGCGGCGCGAAGATCACGAGTAGCCAGACTTACGACAAGCAGTAGCGCTACGAGGGGAAGTTAGCGGCAGGAAAGAGGAAGACCCACCTTTTCAAAAACCAGACCCGAAAAGGTGGGGCACCCCAAAAAAAGACAAAGTCAGAGTCGTTGTATGGCGCTAAGGCAGTGCCACCCGCCGACGAAAGTGGTTAGGCGTCGACCCAATTGCCGTCTTTTAAAACTTGAAACTTGCCGTTCTCGGTTCGGAAATTGTTTCTGATCAATTCTCCCATGTTGATTCCGGAAAGGAATGAATCGGGAACGCCTGCTGCACCGCCCACGTTCTGGCTGTTGATCGTCCCGCTTGGCGAGAGCTCGGTGAGCATACATTGAGAGCTAATCCTGCCGCCTGACTTCTCAGAAGCCCTTTTGTTTACGTGACCTAGGGCAGCCCAAATTTCCTCTCGTGATGCGTTGTGTTTGAGCATACCGAGAAGCAGTCGGCGGTCTGCTCGGGTTACTGCCTCACGCATGCCGTGTATGAAGATCCGAGGACGCGTGAGAGGGGTCTCAAATACTTGCAAGCCTCCAGCCACGCTATTGGATCGAAGTCCGGTAAGTGGCTCGAAATTAGAGATTAGAATAAAGCGAATGGACGATTCAATGACAGTTGAAATGCAAATTGAAAGGTGTCGTAGCTGCTTATCGACGAACCGGAGTCGTGTAGTCCCCGATTGGGCAAGTTCCAGAATAATTCTTGTGAGCGAATAAGTGTCATCCTTTTTCGCGAATGCTGCCGATATCCATTCACGGGTCTGATATGAGCCAACCCTTGCGACACCGGTGAAGGCAACTTCGGCGATCCACTTCAACCCTTGTGCACTTAGCTGTTTTGTTCCGGCTTCTATCTGGACAGGTTTTCCGGTCGCGGGATCGCTAAGACAGTAGTCGGAGCTGCGGAAGACTCCCCATGGCGCGCCCAGTGTAATAATCAAGGTCATGGTGCGTCCGATCTTCGCGGATTCTCCACACTTCTTTGGTTCGTCGGCTGACAGTATCTACCTGAGGTCTACAACCTTGTGTTGGGGCAGGCACAAGGGTCGACGATTTGTTTCAGGTTCCGTCGCGTGCTCCGCGCCCCGCTCTTGCGAGTTCGGCTCCTGGCTCTGGTTTAAGGGACGGCCACCAGCCAAAATTGTTATAGCCGGAATGCTAGCGGGTCTTCCGCCCACGGGGTTTGTTGCAGATCTGGAAAAAACTCCTTAGATAGCCCATTTGGAACGCAGGTGATCGTCACGTCTGCGAGGTTGACGAAATCTGCGCGTTCAGCGCCTGTGCCGAAAACGGCACCGATTCCGCCGCTCATAGTGTCAAATGAAATCCGCACCCGCTTGATCGCCTCTCCTGCCAGCGAGAGATCGTCAGAGACAAAGGGTTGTGCGTGAGGTGAGACAACCACTGATTCGCCCTTTCTTAGGAATCGTTTGTGGGTTCTGAATGGCCTCGCGTCATTTGAATATATCTGGGTCAGGTGTTCGTCTTCTTCGGTCAGGTCTTCCCAGACCTCTACTTGGTCTTCGTTTGCGCTCACCTTATATTCGTAAACAGTAGAGAATTCACGCGGAAACGGAACGGGCCGAGCATTCTGAATGCAGAGCGCCACACTTAGGCAGGTGCTGATACAAAAATCTGCAACCTCCTCCCGCCAATTTCCTGGATGGCCGAACCCGCTTTGCTTCCATAGAGCCCCTTCGATCTCGGACCGCAAATCGGGTCCGGAAGGCCAGGAGGATACCATCGGCAGAAACTCTTGGAGCCGGAGAAAGTCATTTGCCGAAACGCCAAATGCGGTGAGCTTGAGGGCATCCTCCGCATTGGCGCGTCCAACCCTTATTTGTCCAAGCCCAGGCGTGTCTTCCAAAGAGAAAAAGAGAGCTTTAGCGAGTTCTTCAAGAGCAAGCTTGAAGTCTTGCGACGTTCTCGCCGTCTTCGCGGCAGCCAGATGTGCCCGCACTTGATCGCTCACGAGCAGCCCAGATTCGTCAATCTCCTCAATGGTAATGCCCAAAGTCGCTAGGCAAATGCCGGACAGCTTTTCGAAAACATCCGATGCAACGCTTGCCCAGTAATTGGTGTTGGGAAGAAGGCCAGAGTGTTTGAGACTATTTCGCGCGTCATTGAGTTGTTTGAAATATCCCTTATGCCTCTTAACGGAAATGTCTATTGCGTCAAGACACTGGAGCAAAGAATCTTTGTTCCCGGAGGGGAATCTGTTTTGCTGATCAGCGATCGCGGCGAAGACTAGGTCAGCACCATCGTGCGCGTTCAACACCAGTATTGCGACGAGGTGGGCGTTAGGTTGTCCCGGCGCG
>Ga0210387_10003099_pt1 | contig 12749 bp, 9 predicted proteins | sample IncBWC7OmetaG_FD_160108 | JGI IMG/M metagenome (GOLD analysis project Ga0210387, IMG submission 160108) | Forest soil microbial communities from Barre Woods Harvard Forest LTER site, Petersham, Massachusetts, United States - Inc-BW-C-7-O ...
CAGACTTGGGTGCATCTGTCGCTCGATGATGCGCAACAAATTCCGAGCATGGCGGTGGATCCCCACGATGCAAACCGCGTCTACGCGGCGGTTCTGGGCCATCCCTATGGCCCGAGCGCGCAGCGCGGCGTCTATCGGTCGGTGGACGGCGGCGCGACATGGTCAAGAGTGCTTGATCGAGGCGAGAATACCGGCAGCTCCTTCATCAGAATCGACCCTTACGACGCCAACACGCTGTACGCGGGATTTTGGAACGCGCGTTCAGGGCCCTGGGAAGATAAAACCATGTACAACGGCCCCAACGGCGGGCTCTTCAAATCGACCGACGGCGGCGATCACTGGCGGGAACTCAAAGACGGCTTACCGGAAGGATTATCGCAGCTCGACGTCGCGATCGCGCCGAGTGCACGCGGGCGATTGTATGCCACGGTGGCAACGAGCTCTAAGCCGGAAGCGCAGGGCGGCGCCGCCCCCAGTGTGGGTATTTACCGCTCCGACGATGCCGGGGAACATTGGCACTCGGCGACCAGCGATACGCGTCCGGCGCTGCGCATCGGCGGCGGTGACCTGCCGATCATCACGGTCGACCCGAGCAACGCGGACATTCTTTACAGCGCTTCGATCGTCGTCATGAAGTCGATCGATGGCGGTGCGCATTGGATTTCATTCAAGGGCGCCCCCGGGGGTGATGACTATCAGCAGATGTGGATCAGTCCGGATGAGCCTCAGCGCATCGGCCTGGCGGGTGATCAGGGCGTCGTCGTCACGGTCAACGGCGGCAGAACCTGGAGTACTTGGTACAACCAGCCCACGGCGCAGCTTTACCATGTCGGCGTCACGCCCACTTTTCCCTATCGGGTGTGCTCCGGACAGCAAGAAAGCGGGTCGGTCTGCATTTCGAGCCGCGGCAACGACGGTGAGATCACGTTTCGCGACTGGCATCCGGTGGGCGTGATCGAGTACGGTTATGTTGCGCCGGATCCGCTTGATCCTGACATTATTTACGGCGCGGGCCGCAACGTCGTGACCAGGACGCACTTGTCCACCGGCCAGGTGCAGAACATCACGCCGATACCGGTGCCGCCGGCGGAGATTCGCACGGATCGAACCGAGCCCATTGTTTTCTCTCCGCAAGATCCGCACCGGCTGTACTACGCGGCCAACCGTCTTTATGTGACCAATGATGCCGGCGCATCCTGGCAGCCGATCAGCGATGACTTGGCACGACCGAGCACGGGCGCTCCGGCCAGTGTCGGCGACATGCACGCGGACAAGGCAGACGCACAGCGCGGGGTGATTTATTCCCTGAGTGCCTCACCCCTGATGAAGGGCTTGCTGTGGGCGGGCACGGACGATGGATTGATTTGGGTCACCCCCAACGAGGGCAAGGATTGGAAGAACGTGACCCCGCCTGACTTGACTCCATGGAGCAAGATCACCCAGATCGAGGCATCGCATTTCGATTCAAAAGTGGCCTATGCATCGGTGAGCCGGTTGCGGTTGGATGATCTGAAACCTCATCTGTATCGCACGCGTGACGCGGGCTTAAGCTGGCAGTCGATCACCACCGGCTTGGGCGTGGATGCGCCGGTCAACGCCGTGCGCGAGGATCCGGCGCGCCGTGGGTTATTGTTTGCGGCCACCGAGAAAGCGGTGTGGGTTTCCCTTGATGATGGCGAGCACTGGCAGTCGCTGCAGCTCAATTTGCCGCATACCTCGATGCGGGATCTTGCCATCCATGATCAAGACCTGATTGTCGCAACGCATGGCCGCTCATTTTGGATTCTCGATGACTTAGGACCGCTGCGCGAGTTCGCCGGCCATGTGTCTCACCCAGACGTCGTACTGTTGAAGCCCTCAGCCGCCGTGCGGGTGCGGCGAAGTACCGGCACCGATACGCCCATTCCGCCGGATGAGCCGGCTGGACGCAACCCGCCGGACGGCGCTGTCATCGACTACTACCTGCCGCAGGCCGCGAAAGGCACCGTGGCCATCGAAATACTCGATTCGAGCGGAATGGTCGTCCGGCGCGCGGCGAGCAATGATGCCATTGGCTTTAGCGAGCAGGAGCGGGCGCGTGAGCTCATTCCGGCATATTGGATTCGCCAGCCAAAGCCGATCGGGACGGGGGCGGGCATGCATCGATTCATCTGGGATTTGCACTATGCGACGCCGCGCGCGGCCAAACGCAGCTTTCCCATTTCCGCGGTGCCTGCCGATACACCGCAGGAGCCCTCGGGACCGGTCGCGATCCCGGGAACGTATCGCGTGCGCCTGCAGATCGGCAGCCGCCAGTGGGAGCAGCCGCTCTCTTTGAGGCCGGACCCACGCGTCGGCATCGGTCAACAAGACTATGTTGCTCAGCTTACCCTCGCGCAAGGCTTAAGTAGAGCGCTGGATGCCAGCACTGAAAAATTGCTGCAAGTAAAGTCATTGCGCAAGCAACTGAAGGCGCTGGGCACATTGCACGCAGAAACGCTTGCCGCGCGGGTCACGGCGCTGGACCAGCAGTTGCAGAAGCTTCTTGAGTCGCCGGCCCAAGACAGCGGCGTGCGCCGCGGGCTCGAGCGTGTCAATGGCGACATAAGCAGTCTGTATGAGCAAGTGGCCAATGCCGATGCCGCACCTACCCAGGCACAACAATCGGCCGCGATGAGCCTGGTCAAAGACTGGCAGACGATCGCCGCATCGTCAGCCAAAGTCTGGCAAGACCTGGCCTCCCTCAATCAAGCGCTGGCCCAGGCACGATTGCCGATACTGCACAGCGATGCGCAAGAGTCGGAAGAGGGTGAATCAACCGACGAGGAATGAATCGCGCTATTTTTGACTCAAGTTCCGCCACAAGGAAAGTTGCGCCTGGAGCCTCTGGTGCAACGACTCGTAGAGTGCCTGCTGCTGGCGGGTCGGCAGCGTGTCGGCGTCCTCGAGTGTTCCGGCGAAGGCGGCGAACTGCTCATTGAGCATGCCGGGGAAAGCGAGGTTGGCCTCCGAGCCGTTCATCTTGACCTGCATGAGCGCCTCCTCGATACCGGCAAGCTTCAAGTCCGTCTCCCGGGAAGCGCTTGAAGTTTTCAGTTCCCGCCGCCGGGCGCGAATATCATTCACGGCGCGGTGCAGCGTGTCGATGTCACGGTAGGTCGCCAGCGCCAGCGAGGTTTTCGCTGCGATGGCAGCACCGCTATTGGCAACCCTGGGGTCGGCAATCACCGTGAGGCTTGCGCTGCGGCTCTTATCTCCCAAAGTCAGCCGGATCTCATAGCGGCCCGGGGCGACCAAGGGACCGCGCGGAGCCTGGTCTTCATAAAACGCGCCCGGAATTTGTACCGGATCGTTCCAGCGCAAATCCCAAATCAAGCGGTTCATGCCGGCATGTGCGGGAATCAAATCGGTGGGCACCAGTCGATCCGGCCACTCCGGCGGCTGCACTTCTTTGGTGGTCTTGGTGCTGGATAGGTGGCGAACCAGTTCTCCTTGTGCATTCAGGATATCGACGGTGAGTTCATCCACCGCAGCGCCGGGCAACACATAGTCGATGATGGCGCCGGCCGGAGGGTTCGTGCCCACGGGACGGCGAGTGTTCACCTCTTCAGGATAATAGAGTCGCAGCGCGGTCGCGGGTGAGTACAGCACGAGATCATCTTGGGTTGCCTGCGCTTGCCGCAGGGGTGTCAGATTGTCCAGGATCCAGAATCCGCGGCCGTGAGTCGCGGCGACAAGGTCGGTGCCATGCACGGTCAGGTCATGAATCGGCGTCACCGGCAGTCCCTGTTGCAGGGAAGACCAATGCGCGCCGTCGTCGAAGGACACGAACACCCCCAATTCCGTGCCGGCGTAGAGCAGGCCGCGCCGCACCGGATCTTCGCGCACCACATGGACGACCGCGCCTTGCGGCAGCCCCGCGGCAATCGTGGCCCAAGTCTTGCCGTTGTCGGCCGTCTTCCACGCATAGGGCGCGATGTCATCGAGCCGGTGCCGATCCACCGCGATGTAGGCCGCCGCCGGATCGAAGTGCGAAGGGTCGATGATGCTGACGGTGCTCCAGGCCGGCATCGCCGCCGGCGTGACGTTGCGCCACACCGAGCCGTCGTCCTCGGATAGCTGCACCAGGCCATCATCGGTCCCGACCCACAGTTTGCCTTTGCGCACCGGCGATTCAGCCAGGGTAAAAATCGTGTCGTAGTACTCGACGCTGGTGATGTCCTTGGTCAGCGGTCCGCCGGAAGCGGTTTGCTTGGTTCTGTCGTTGCGCGTGAGATCAGGACTGATGATCTTCCAGCTCATGCCGCGATCGGTGGATTTCCATACGACTTCGGAAGCCGCGTACAAAGCTTCCGGGTCATGCGGCGAGAGCATCAACGGCGATGTCCAGTTGAAGCGATGATCAAGCTCGCTGGCGGGATGGCCCGAATTGTCGATGGGGTCCGGACTGATGGATTGCGATTGCTGCGAACGCTTGTCGAAGCGCGAATACTGATTTTCAGCATCGCTATAGATGATATTGGGATCACGCGGATCCGGTACGACGAACCCCGACTCACCGCCGCCGGCCGGATACCAGTCGCGCGGCCCGATCACGCCCTCATCGTCAAAACTCGCGACCGCCAGATTGGAATTGTCCTGCTGCGCGCCATAAATAAAATAGGGGAATCGAGTATCGGTCGCGACATGATAGAACTGACCGGTCGGCTGATTCTCCTGAGTCGACCACGTCGTGCCGCCGTCGAGCGAGACGCTCGCGCCGCCGTCGTTGGCATTGATCAAGCTATTTGAATTGTTCGGGTCAATCCACAAGGCGTGATGGTCACCGTGCGTGGCGGCCACCAGGTTGAACGTCTTGCCGCCGTCGATGGAGCGCAGCATGCCGGTATTGAGCGCATACACGGTGTCGACGGCGTTGGGGTCGGCATAGATCTTCGAGAAGTACCAAGCGCGCTGGCGCACGCGCCCGTCATCGCTCACCCGGCGCCAGCTCGCGCCGGCATCGTCGGAGCGATACAAGCCACCGTCTTTTGCCTCGATCATGGCGTAAATGCGCTGCGAATCGGCCGCGGAAACCGCAACGTCGATGCGGCCGAGTATCCCGTCGGGAAGTCCATGCCCGGTCAGCGGCGACCACGTGACGCCGCCATCCGCCGAGCGATACAGACCGCTTCCCGGACCGCCGCTCGCGAAGTTCCAGGGCTGCCGGCGCACCTGCCAGAGCGCCGCATAGACAATCTTCGGGTTGTGAGGGTCGGCGGCCAAATCGATGGCGCCGGTCAATTCGTTCTTGTAGAGCACGCGATTCCAGGTCTTGCCGCCATCCGCGGTGCGAAAAACACCGCGCTGGGCATTCGGTCCGAATGCATGACCGATGGCGGCGACCAGGACGACATTGGGATCTTGCGGATCGATGATCACGGCGCCGATTTGCCGCGTGTCGGCCAAGCCGATATCGGCCCAGGTGGCGCCGGCGTCCGTCGACTTGAACACGCCGCCGCCCCAGGTCACATCGCCGCGCAGGTTTCCCTCTCCTGTGCCGACATACAGGATGTTGGGGTTGCTGCGCGCCACGGCGATGGCGCCGATCGACGAGGCCTTGACGCCATCGAAAATCGGTTTCCAAGTCGCACCGGCATCGATGGTCTTCCAGACGCCGCCCGCGGCTGCGCCAAAATAAAAGATATTCGGCGATCCGGGAACGCCCGCAACGGCGACCGCGCGCCCGCCGCGGAAGGGTCCAATGCCGCGCCATTGCAGCGCGCTGAAGGCACTGTCGGGAGGAACGAGGGACGTTCGATCGGCCGCCGGCAGGCTGAACGCGGCACACACGATTGCAAGACTCGACAGTAAAACTTTGGCGATTTTCAAAATCACTCTGCAAGCTCCCGCGATTGACGACACTCCATCTTACCCGTCCGGACTGTGGTGTGTGAGAATAGCCGATGAAAGTAGCGAAGCTTCAGATCGATCTGCGCGTGGTTGTGGCATTCGGCGCCATTTACATCTTATGGGGCACCACATTTCTTGCGATTCGAATCGCCGTGCTCGAGTTTCCACCGCTGTTTACCGCCGGCCTGCGTTTTTTCATCGCGGGAACGCTGTTGTATGCCTATTTGCGCTTCCGCCGGCTGCCGAATCCTTCACTCATTGAGTGGCGCAATTTGGCCCTGATCAGCCTGTGTATGTTCGTCATCACTTATGGAGCCGTGTTTTGGGCGGAGCAGTATGTGTCCTCCGGAATCACTTCCGTGATCGAAGCGACCTTGCCGATCACCGCGATCATCTTGGAAATGTTCGTGTTTCGTACCCAACAGTTCGAGGTCCGGCTTTTCGGCGCAGTTTTACTGGGCTTTTGCGGTGTGACGCTGCTGTTCATCGACAATGGGGCGCAGCACCTGGCGCTGGTGCCTTGCCTCGCCATCTTTGCCGGCGGCATCGCGTGGTCGCTGGGCGCGGTTCTGTCGGGACAACTGGCGCTCCCGCGATCGAAACCATTGACTGCCGGCATTGAAATGATGATCGGAGGGGCGGTGCTTCTGGCCTTGTCCGCAGTCTCGGGCGAAATGCATCCTTTCCCGCATCTCAGTCTGCGCGCCGGCCTGGCTCTGGCCTATTTGATCGTCTTCGGATCGCTCATTGCCTACACCGCGTATGTTTGGTTGCTCGGCCGCATGTCGGTGACCCGGGTGGCAAGCCATGCTTACATCAATCCGCTGATCGCGGTGGCACTGGGCTACTTCGTTGCCGGCGAGATCGTTACCGTGAGAACCCTCGTCTCCGCCATGTTGGTTCTGGGAAGCGTATCGTTGATTCTCACCCGCCGCAGCGAGGCACCCCAAATCTGATCAAGACCCGGCAAGACACCAACGTCGCAGCTTACGGGGTGCGAATGGTGTACGCGATTTGCCACCCGTCTTTTAAGGGTTGGAACTGTAATGATGCTTGCTGCGCATGATCCTGTCTGTTCAAGACGAAGCGCGCCGTGGCGATACCGAGCGCCGATCCGGCGACGGTGTCCGATAGCCAATGAACGTTGTCACGAACGCGGATATAGCTGGTACCCACCGCGACACCGTAGCCGATGATGCGGCGGATCCAGCGGTATTCATCATTGCCGGATTCCGCGAAGACCGTGCCAATGGCAAATGCCGCGCTCGCGTGGACCGAAGGAAAGGAATCACCGCCTTGACGCCACTGGTTCGGCGAGCCGGTCGCGTCGGGGCGCTCGCGCCCTGCGGCCAGCGTCAATACCTCGCCGGTCACGGTGCTGAACACGCCCGCTTCCAGCAACGACCAGGTTTCTCGATAGCCGTCGGAATCGCCGATGAAGCCCGCATACAGAGCGGTACCGGCAACCAGCGCGACCGCAGGCAATGCATCACGCACGGCATTGCGGTCCGCGCCATTCAATCGCGAATCGTTGGGGGTGGCAAAGTGAGTCCGCACCCGGCTATCGAACTCGTGGGAGGCGCCGACGGCCAGCAGCGCGCCTCCGAAGTACAGCCAATCCTCGCTGTCCCATCGCACCGGCGCGGTGAAGTAGAGCTTGGTGTCTTCGAGCGCCTCGCCCAGCGAAAATGAGTCGGCGAAACTGCCGGCCGGCCAAAACAGGGTGGCGCCGATCAGCACCGCTGATCGACGAATCGCTTTTCCTTGAATGTGGTCTTGGATCGCCAGGCGGCGTGACTTTGCCTTAGGGAACAAATGGAGTCAAGGCGGGCGGGCCGCGGCGGCGGCAATGCCATTGGCAATGGCTTGACAGTTATGACTCTGCGTTACAAAGTGCCTCACATGCTCGACCGCTGCGTGGTCATCGATTTGCATCTGGTGCAGTTCGGATGGCGCTTTTAGGCGTCACAACCGTGGAGCCGCGAGGCGCAGACCTCGTGGCAGTGTGTTTCACAGCCATGGCAAGCGCCTGTGAGCTGCTGGTGCGCGCCTCGCAGATCAAGGTCGCGCAGGAACTCGGCGAATGCGTCGCCGAGGAAGCGTGGCGCATCGAGCAAAAATTCAGCCGCTATCGCAGCGATAGTGTCACCGCGTGGATTCACGCACATCGGGGCACTTCCGTTGAGTTGGATGAGGAGACCGCGTCCCTCATGAACTTTGCACAACGCTGCTACACCATCAGCGAGGGCATGTTCGATGTTACCTCGGGTATTTTGCGTCGAGCGTGGACATTTGACGGATCGGACCGCCTGCCGCAGTCAGCCGCCATCGAGGCGCTGTTGCCATTCGTCGGCTTCGACAAGCTCAAGTGGCGATCTCCATGCCTCGAGTTACCGGTCGGCATGGAACTGGATTTCGGCGGAATCGGCAAGGAGTACGCTGTCGATCGCGCTTACGATCTGTTGGCGAAGAACTCCGCCGGTCCTTTCTTGGTGAATTTCGGCGGCGACTTGCGCGCCAGCGGCCCGCCACCCCGCGGACGCTGGCAAGTGGGCATCGAGAAGCCCGACGTTGAGGGAGATGCAAAAATGATTCTTGAACTCGAGCGCGGCGCACTGGCCACCAGCGGCGACTCGCGGCGCTTCCTGCTTCGCGACGGTGTTCGCTACGGCCATATTCTTGATCCTAGAACGGGATGGCCCGTGATGCATGCGCCACGGTCCGTGACCGTGGCCGCCAGCAGCTGCACCGAGGCAGGACTGTTGTCGACACTGGCGATGCTGCAAGGCCCCCGGGCGCGGGAGTTTCTGAACGAGCAGGGCGTCAAATACTGGGTGCTGGAGTAAGCTTCACGCCAGCGATCGTCCTACCGCGCGCATCACCTCTGTGTAGCCGCCGCGAACGGCGACGGCGTTGAGCGCCGCGCGAACCCGCAGGCTCGACAAGGCCTCAAGCTCCTCGGCATGCCGATACTGACTCATCGAAGGCGTGATCGCGGACCCTGATCGTGTCGCCGGATGCAGGTAGATCTCGCTGACACCCGGAGGCAGCCGCGCCAGGATGGCGAGCAATCCCGCTTCGTCGATGGCGCCGCTACCCGCCATCCCAAAGATTCGGTCATTGTGGAATACGCGGGCAGCGCGCAACCGATGTTTCATCAACGCGATCCAAGGGGACAGCAACGACTGCGCAAGCCCCGGCAAAACTCCGGCGCTTCGCGCCGCAAACCAGAAAGGCTCATCCGGCACCCGCATGGCCGGCATTCCATAGTCCCTGCCTACCTCGAGCAAGATATTCAAAATGGTTGGATGGATGTGGAAGTGCTTGTGGACATTTACATGATCGAGAGTAAGCCCGGTGCGCGCGAAGGCGGCGAATTGCGCGCGGATCTCCGCCTCCAGCTGACGGCGCGCCGCAGACTTGAAGAAAAATCGGACGCCCCTGCGAAACATGTCGCCGTGCATTCGTCCGGTTGAATCGGCAATCTCGGGGACGAGTTGCGCGTCGAGCGTCGACCAGCCATCGGCGAGTACGACATGCAAACCGACGCACAAATTGGGCAGCATGCGCGCGCGCCGGACGGCGTCTTTGGTGGCGTGAGCCGTGACCATGAGACTGGCCGCGTTCAGGATGCCGGCGCGGCTCGCCTGTTCAACGGCTTCGTTTACCGACTCATGAATGCCGAAATCATCGGCGGTGACGATCAGATAATTGTACATCGCGAGACCTTCGCGCCTGTGCGACAGCCTTGAACGGCACTAGGCGGCGCGCACGACGGCGAACTCGTATGCATAACGGGTTTTCGTTCTAGGTCCTGACAACAGGCTGAGCCGAACCGTCCGGAGTTACGCGGTAGTGGTGGCTTCGCCATTGCACACGCCGAGTGGCAAAGCTCCAGCCCCAGAGGGCGAAATGCAGCAGGTCTCTCAAAGGCACCAGAAGCAATTTGGCGCGACGGGATCGATGGCGATCGACCGCGAGATGCAGGCTGGCGTTCGACAGTACCGTAATCCCGAAGATGATGGCCGCCGCAGCGGCACCGCCGGCCAGCATCATCTGCAGTGCAGTGATCGGCAATCCAAATGTAATGAAGGAGAATCGATATCCGGACGGGGATAGGATGCGAATGGTTCTGCGCCACCTCAACTCGTGGGCGACCAACTCCGCAACACTTTTCTCGCCGACCATGGTCTCGACTTCGACGTCCGAGAGAACGGTAGCCAACCCTAGGCGGCGCGTCAGTTCCCCCAGACGATAGTCGTCGGCCAACTGGCCGGCCACGGCCGGGAATCCGCCAATTCTGTCGAGCGTATCGCGCCGGATCGCGATGGTTGCACCGAACGCGAAGGATCGAAATCCCATCATCGCGGCCACGCGCACCGATGGCATGAACCACTCGTTGATGAACATCGATCCAAGAATCGACCAGACTCCCGCTCGAGCCACGCCGCGATAACAACAGGTGACGATGCCCACCTGTTCTTCGGCGAGAGGCGCAACGATTCGCCCGAGGTAGTCAGGCTCCACCCGAACGTCGCTGTCCGAGATCACCAGGTAGTCATGGCGGGCGGCCGCCATCATGTTGATGAGATTGCTGACCTTCCGGTTGTTGCCGTGGGAGCGTCGTTCGATGACCAATGACAGATCGCACTGTGGGTATTCGCGCTGCAGCCGCCGCACAATGGGGACCACCGCATCATTCGCATCGCTGACGCCGAATACCACCTGGTAGTGGGGAAAGGCTTGCACGCAAAATGAGCGCAGGCATTCATACGTGTCGGGCTCCGCACCGCACAGCGGTTTCAGTATCGTGACCGGGCGCAATCGCTCCGCGGGCCGGTCCACCTGTGAAATCGGCCTGCGCATGGCGAAGGCAGCGACCACGCTGTAAAACATCGCCGCGAGCGCGATGGCATAGCCGAATTCGACGAACCAAGTCCACACATGGATAGTCAGGAATGCACCCTTCGTCGTTGAGAACCGTTCGCCCGCCGCCCAATGTGGGACTATTGCTTCCCTTTGCACTTCTTTACAATGCAAAGTACACGCAGTGGCAGTCCGCGCGCAAGTCCTGCCGTTTTGGAGCCGTCCTACATGTGTGCCTGATTGTTGGGATTGGGTCGCCGGATTCAAGTGGCTCCCGCCTCACCATTCATCTCTCGTTTTATGACATTTGCGAGAAAGATTCCTGCAAAGGTTGTCGAAATCGCGCCGCCTCGATCGTCGTTCGTTGAGACACGTAAATTCAGGAGAACGCGATGAAAGTCATGGTGTTAGTGAAAGCGACGAAGGACAGCGAGGCCGGGACCATGCCGAGCCAGACCCTCCTGGCCGAGATGGGCAAGTTCAATGAGGAGCTCGTGAAGGCGGGTGTCCTGCTCGCCGGGGAAGGCCTGCGACCGAGCGCCAAAGGCAAGCGCGTGCAGTTCTCCGGCCGCAACCGCGCCGTAGTGGATGGGCCCTTTACCGAGACCAAGGAGCTCGTTGCGGGCTTCTGGCTATGGCAGGTGCGATCGATCGATGAGGCGGTCGAGTGGGTGAAGCGATGCCCAAATCCCATGCCGGTGGATTCGGAAATCGAAATTCGCCCGGTGTTCGACATGGAAGACTTCGCGGGAAGCGGGGTTCAGTCATAATTCGCGCGATATTGGACTGGAAACGAGGTCGACATGAGTTACATGCTGTTGATCGTTGAACCTGCGGGACTACGTCAGACCCGGACCGAATCGGAGGGTCGCGCGCTGTACGACAACATGGTCAGGTTCAGCGAGTCGCTGAAATCCCGTGGCTTGCTGACGATGAGCCAATCATTGAAGACGGACCAACTCGGCTCGCGCGTGCAGGTGCGCGATGGAGCAACAAAGGTGGTCGACGGCCCTTTCGCCGAAGCGAAGGAAATGATCGGCGGAATATTTTTGCTCACCTGTAAGACGCGCGAGCAGGCGATTGCGATCGCGGGCGAGTGTCCGGTGGCGACGTCGGCAACGATCGAAGTCCGCGAACTTGGTCCCTGCTTCGAATGATGGCCGGCGGGCGCCGCGCTAGCCATGGCTGAGTCCAACATCGCATGCACCATCGAGGCGGTCTGGCGAATGGAATCGGCCAAAATCATTGCGAAACTCGCGCGAATGTTGCGCGACGTGGGACTTGCCGAGGAGCTGGCACAAGATGCACTGGTGACCGCGCTCGAGCAGTGGCCCAAATCCGGTGTCCCAAGCAACCCTGGAGCTTGGCTGATGGTAACCGCCAAGAACCGCGCGCTTGATCAGTTGCGCCGCTTCAAACTCCTGCAGCGCAAGCATCACATCGTCGCGCAGGAGGCCGAACTGCTGGAAACCCCGCCGCCGGACCAGGTACCCGATGACGATGTCGAGGACGATCTGCTGCGCCTCATTTTCATTGCCTGTCATCCGGTGTTGTCCACCGAGGCGCGGGTGGCGCTCACGCTGCGCTTGTTGGGAGGCCTGACCACGGCGGAAATAGCCCGCGCGTTCTTGGTGACCGAGCCGACGATCGGACAGCGGATCGTACGCGCCAAACGGGCTCTGAGCGAGGCGCACGTGCCCTTCGAAATGCCGCGAGCGGACGAACTGGCAGCGCGGCTCGCCTCCGTACTCGAAGTGATCTATCTGATTTTCAACGAAGGCTATGCGGCGACCACGGGCGCCGAGTGGATGCGTCCGACACTGTGCGAGGAGGCGTTGCGCCTGGGCCGTATACTCGCGGAACTTGCTCCCAAGGAACCCGAAGTGCATGGCCTGATCGGACTCATGGAGATTCAGGCGTCCCGGGCGGCAGCCCGTGTCGGTCCCTCCGGGCAGCCGATCCTGCTGTTCGAGCAAGACCGGGCGCGGTGGGATCGGTTGTTGATCCGGCGC
>Ga0210387_10003101_pt1 | contig 12745 bp, 9 predicted proteins | sample IncBWC7OmetaG_FD_160108 | JGI IMG/M metagenome (GOLD analysis project Ga0210387, IMG submission 160108) | Forest soil microbial communities from Barre Woods Harvard Forest LTER site, Petersham, Massachusetts, United States - Inc-BW-C-7-O ...
TACCTACTAATTCCTAATTGTAGTCCTATTCATTAAGATAATCCCCGCGAAATACCGCACACTTGACCTCGAGATTCAGAAAAGTCATCCGACCTATATATATATGGATATGTTTAATTTTTGGTAGTATGTCAAGTCACGGACACGGAGCTTCGGCTTCCAAATTCGAAAGCTAGTTAGGTATTGCAGTCCCCGTCCTGACAAGCTTACGTACGCGTTCTGTGGATCTCTTCAATGAGGGACCGAACTCGAGTGTGCTTGCTGAGACATGACATTGTTTAGTATGCGTTTAGTTCACTCACCATACACCACTGAAGATATTGCAATCGCGCGTCAATGATTACACCGGACATGACAAGATATTTACGGGAAATCAAGAATTCTCCGAGGAAGGTCACGAATGAGACGATAACCGCAGCGACGATCACAAAGGAAGACAGTGGTCTTGACATTGATCAGAAGGGTTACAGAACAGACAGGTCTATGAACCCTCCCGCGAATGGTGCCTACGACTTCCCCTCTGATTAAAATGCGCTTGACAAGGAAGTCTGTGAGTGTTAAAAAGAAAGACGACAGGCAAGTGGGGGTACAAAGAATTCGTGATTGACGCTGTCACAAGACGAGGAAGGCGTCGGAAGAACCATTGGGAAAGCATTCTTTAATTAACAAAGTGACGACAGGACCACGCGTCCTCCACAATGTCACAGTGCCAGGAAGGGCCAAATCTAGCAAATGGATAGAGTCCTGATTGCTTGGGAATTCCAATGGCATCAACAATCTCGCAAATGCATCCACCCATGTGGGAGATGACGCTCGGGTTGCACCAAACCAAGTTGACTTTGTTCCGCTCGACCTTCTCTTGCTGTTACGAGTCGGAAGGTTGGACGGCACGAAAGGTTCATCAGTACGAGGACGGAAATAGTTACATGGCTATTACTCAGCATCGTATGCCCAATTGCAATGATTGGTGCTAACCGCAAAAGAAGATATTTCCGGTTCAGCACTTCACCGGCACCGGTCAACCATGGCAGACGTAAGTCCAAAATACGCACATCAAAGACACATTGATAAACCTACTGGCAGCATGGACACCGCAAAGACCGACGAGGGATGTCATTTCTGATGGACAGATGAGAACGGAGAAAGCGGGTATGAGGGTGTGATTTAAAGAAGGAGAGAAGGAAAGAGTCACGCATGCTCGGTTCCATACAGTATCGGGCTTATACGGCCCTGGGTTTGGAAGATGTACCTAACGCATTCAGAAAAAAAGACCGTTATTATCATATCGAACGGAGTACAAATGGATAGCTGTGGAAGGGACGAACTACCGAACCAGTTAGAACCAACAAGAGTAGTTAGAGAATGGAAACACCCACAAACTGTCATGGATTGTCCTCGTCTTTGGTCTCGAACTTGTGCTTGCTGCGCGAAGCCACCTCAGTCATCCCCTTTCCGCTTCCTGTGACACCAACTAGAGATATCAGGTCAGTGAACGAACAGCTAGGAGAGTGACGATGGAACGACGTGTACCTCTGCCCAGAGGATTATCAGGAGTTTTAAAAATGCTAGTTCCAGCCACGCCTGCGATATGGACACCTTTCTTCTCAGATTTTTTCGCAAATTTCTGCCATGTCGCCTGTTTATGAGTCTGCTCTTTTGCCTTCGCAGCCTTCGCCTCGACTTTCTTTTCGTTCTTCTTCTTCTTCTTCTCCCTCTCCTCCTCCTCCACCTTGCTCAGTTTGCGCTTGTTCGACGAAGATGGTAAAACGGAGGAATGATTTGACGGGAGAGGTTTGATTGCAGACGCCTTCACCAGTTCGGTAGTGTTGTAGCCTTTGAATACAATGCTGTATACACGATTTTCTGCTGAACCTCCAAGAGACGTGATCCGAGCAGGATACCAACCACCGTCACCCGAATATTTAGCGAGACATTCGTCGCCGGCGGCCCACGTCTGAGTTGGAGTGGCTGCAGCAGCTTTTCGGGACACGTCGACTTTCGATGAAGAGGCTGCTTCTGCTTGAGAGAGGGTTGCTTGTGTGAGTTCGATGAGCTCTTTCAGTTCCGAACGAAGGGAAGCAAGCTCGGCGTTGGCAGGATCTGAAGAAAGTGCGAGTTCAACCTGAGATAGTTGCACTTGATAGGTTTCTAGATCTGCCTTTTCCATGGTTGAGACCGTAGTCACGGTAAGTAGCGATGGCAGTGAGTGGCCCGCAATTTCTACCAGTGACCGTGTGAATTGGACTTCAAAACAAGTCTGAATCGGGAATTTCATATAGTAATGTTCCTACTGGTATCTGATCCTAAAGTCATGAAGAAGACTGGGTGGACCAGTGTAGGAAAACTTATCCTTCAAGTTCACAGGATAGAGACAGAAGTATATGTCAACCGCTCTAATCCCAAACACCAGTCTTGTCAACTTTCACCCTTGTGTCCTGTTTTGCTTTGCTCCCCTGAGGTCGGCCAGCACGACGAGTACTTCGCTTCGAGTGATACCTGTGTTGCTGTCGAGCGCGCACTTTGGATAAGTCAGATGAGACAATGTGCTTGACACCGTGTAAGTTGAGGGCAGCTGCCATCTTTTCGAGCGAAGCGGGAGAAACTGATCGTGACCGAGGTGGCGATCTTGATATCGGCCGATGTGACGAAGGGTCCGATAGCTCCTCGAGTGTCAGACTAACCCCTCCAAGTCCACTTTCCTCAGACGATCCCCCAAGCCTCGAAGCACCGACGCCTGCTTTTGATTCTAGAACTTCCCTCTTACCTACTTTTTTGTTGCTTCCTCCTTCATTTCCATCCTCTTCATCTTCACATTCCTCCTCTTCCTCTTCACTCTTATCCTCGCTCTCATCCTCGCTTTCATCCTCCAAGCCAATCTCTTCACCTTTCACAGCTTCCAAATACTCAAAGGAGATTGATTAACGTACCATTTTACAGGAATCTGGATGGCAACTAACCTCTTCCAAAACTTTCATATCTTTTCGTCCGAATCCACTCGCTGAAACGACAACATCCAACCTGAAGCCTCCGGAATCTCCTTCATCACCCATCACACTGTAGAACCTGGGATAAAACGAGCTTTCATATCGAAATCGGCGTTTAAAGAAAGTTCGTATGCATTCGACGTCTCGGTTAAAATACCTTTTAATGGTTCGTGGTCAGGTTGTAAAACAAACTAAGAAGCTAGATCGACGATCTCACCATTCTGCGTTTTCATGGGAAGTGCTAACCATTTGGGGGAAATCGATGACGATCGGTTCACCAGACTGCTTTTGAATAAGAATGTTGAACTCGTTGAAATCGCCATGAATAAGTCCTGCGCGAGCAAACCGAACGATGAGGTCCATGAGCATCGAGTAAAGCTTCCCGGGTGATGGGACCTCCGATATTTGGCGGCTAACAAAAGCCGTAAGAAAGGAAGAAAGTGACATACGTGTTAGATCACTTACAGAGGATATGCATCAATAAGTTCCATAAGGATGCAGTGTCTTGCTTGATCGATTGGTCGTGGTACTGGGAATTGATGTTCATGGAGTACCTGAGATAGTGTTAATGACAATAAAGGTGCTCCGCCGAAGCCGCTACCTTCATGAAAGCCCATTCTTTTTGAGCAGCTAAGCGTGACATGTACATCCACGATGCAGATTTTCTTTTCCCAAGATAGTCTCTCTTTTCCTTTATTGCCCGGAAGGATACTCGGCCGAGTCTGAGGATTCGAGCTCTCAAACCCATCAGGATGACGATGTTATAGTTACTCACCGATGAAGTTTCAAAACCATCTCCTTGCCTTCTGTGTCAGCAACAACGTAAATGTCTGGTTACAAGTGAGTAACAGAACGAAATGAGATCATTACTATACTCACCTGATTCCTTTCCGACACCAATCTGGTTTCCAACCGAATACATGGAATCCCTCTTCAACAACGCACGCATAGCTAGATAATCATAGCCGCCATAGGTCAGTCGGTAGCCATCATCTGTTATCCCCCTCGTCAGTACTTTAGGAAAGAGTGACGAACACCACTCGCATTTAGTATTTTGGACTTTTGAAACTAGGTTGCGTTTGGCGAGGACCCCAATGAGTTTATTCACTCCTCCATTTCGCAGGCCAGAAATTTGCGCAATGAGCCCGGTTGGGACAACTTCGTGGTTTTTGGAGCCCATTTCTACCTGCTCGGTTCCCAAGTGAGTTTCAATAGATGTTAACCGCGAGGAAAGGGAATAAACCGCTGTCAACACCCTGAACTCGTCGGATGTGAGATATCTGAGATCTGTTGCATCCAGCTTCATGTTCTTGATGGGTTGACTGTTTTTCTTAGTTTGTGTGAATGTATTGCAGAGCTCCGAGTCCCGCAGCCGAAAGACATGTACATAATCAAAATTTAACGTCACGGTTCATCCGAGTCATTATGCCTAGGTCCACTGGCAAAGCCGTTCAGAAAGCTAACAAGGTCATCGTTCCACAACACACATATTATCATCCTCGCTCATATAGCAGGATAGGCATCTGCGGCTCAGCTGGCGGTCTCTGTTCCTCCCAATCCCAATCTTCCGTGAGTCGTGTGGGTTGTTCCATGACAACCATGTACTCATCGCGACCTCACAAGGTATCGTTGTACAGTAGCCGTTGCCGCAACATTGCTAGACGAAGTGCGCAACTCTGTATGGAAAGTTTTTGAAAACAACATGCGTGATCTGTGCGTTGTGATCTCGAAGTGTACTACCACCTATGTTGATTTCTTATTACCCTCGCAGATACGCCCGGTCTTCATTTGGTTGGAACCCAACATCTAAACGAAGAGAATTATTCGATCCTTTGTCACGATTTATTTTGGTTTATCTAGATGGCGCTGTACATGAACTGGTGGCCTTTGTTATGTTCCGTTTCGAGTACGAGGAGGGCGAAAACTTGTTATATTGGTCAATCCCATCCGCGTCCTGTCCTACCCTCCCAATTTACATATATATCAAGCTACGACCTACAGGTTTCGAAGGGTTTCCAACGCCTCGGCCTTGGGAAGATATTGATGCAGCACCTTGCAGCTATCGGAGCTGAGTGGGATATGGCAAAAATGATGCTAACTGTGTTCAAAGGTATGTGCCTAGTCCTTGTCTCGTTCAGGGCTTATCAAGGTGTGCTTATAGCAAATTCCTTGGCGTTCAAATTTTACGAGACATTTGGGTATAATACTCCCTTTTATGAATGGTCTTGTGCTGAAACAGTTTTGGTTCAAGTTTCACAATAGACCCATCGTCACTTAGTGCTGTGGATGAGGAAACAGACGACGTCGACTATGAAATCTTGTCCAAGATCATTTAAGTTACTGAAGTCTAGCAGTAGTAGTGTCCAGTCTGACTGGAAAATGATGTCGAGGGTCCAGGGACCAGGGTTGGGTGGAAAAAGCAATCTGTTCAGTCAGCTGCATGGCTATCAATTTACCATCTCCTTTAACTGATAGAATACTTCGCAGTATACGTGTAGGGGTACTTGTTGAATTATTTTCACCATTCAAGTTCATCGGCCTCGATTGGGGTCAAGACCGTTTATGTGCCGCCCGCTGGTCAGTGAATCACTCCGACAAACTGGTGTGTGGTGTTGGAATCAATTGCAATTGGCAAGATATTTGGGTTTAGCTCAAGACTGCCGCAGAGCTCAGGCTGACAACAGGGCAACCGCATGATCTTAAACAGAGCTCCGACTCGGAGATAGTTCCGATATAGCAAGTACTTTCGATGAGGTGCAGTCGAAATCGCGTCTGAATCTTGGCTAACTGGCGCTCCAAGGCAGATCCAAAGTATGTATATCATACTGGTACCATGATCTTCCTATAAGAGCGTATTCGCAGGAGTAATTATCAATGAGTTTTATGATTAAGGACTCGGAGCTGTCAGTTTGGCAGCAAGTTATGCTTCGAAAAACATCAGGGTCTTGCGGTATATGCTGCGAATACTTACTGGACGCTCTATCCTAGTAGTACCTAGACTCATAACCGTCCTTACTACTAGAGACAACTTGAAAGACATAGTCACGGGGCCGTACATATTTAACATCTTTGTCATTGTTTACCTACACCCTGCGCCACATTCTCTTTTATGGGAAAATGATCATCCGAAGTAAGAGTCTATCTAAACTAGTAGTACTAGTCGAAACTCTAGTCCGAACAGAAAGTTGGATTCATGCTGCCAACATCGTCGCTGCGCGCTCTACGGGTCAGAGCGCCTCAGGTGCAGGGCATCCGTTTTTCATCCCATGATGCTCCGCAATATAATGAACCATCAGGTTGGCTTTTCGGCGAGAAGGTACGCATACTCTTTACTGCCTTATTTATGCCTGACTTTTTAAGTTTCCTTTACTTTCAAGCCTCCACCGCCAGGCCAAAAACGAGTGAAAGAGGATTGGGAAAACATATGGTACATTGGGATGTTCGGTTCGATGGCGTTTGCCACGGTGATGCTATACTACAAACCAGACACCAGGTGAGCATGGCATCCAGCCGAACGAGTCTTTTTCTTGATATATTGGAACAGCATACAGACGTGGGCTTTGAAGGAGGCCAAGGCGAGAATGGAAGCCCGTGGGGAGAAGTACCAATATGAACCGTCATCATCGCATTAGCTGGATGGCTTTTTGCACTTGTTTGTTCTCCAAACCTCCGAGTCAAACCTCATTCATATTAGATGTCTATAGTTTCTTTCGCTGATAGATATTATGTACAATGGCAATGGCAGTTGAAGTTGCAGCACTGTTTCGATGACCAGACGTCTCCCGTTACGATTCGTAACTGGCCTTATACGCCTCCTCTGTTAAAAGCTTCTCTACCTGTAATGTATATAAACATTAACGCGGCTAGTAAAAAGAAGGGATGGCATTTACCTCAGAGGGATCGGAAAGTTTAATTTTGCAGAGCCATCCTAGGCGTCTCATTCAGCGTATGGAAAAGCTGACAATTGTCTCGCACACCTTTGTCCTCGGGAGATTTATTTAATAACCCAGGTTCGGATGATAGTGTTTCATTGATTTCCTCGATTGTCCCCGAAACAGGGGCGTACTGTCAAATGATAGTCGCATAAAGTGAGGCGATGACCATGAAAGTCCTTCAACTTACAATGTCCGAGGCTGCTTTTACGCTCTCAACGGCTCCAATTTGATCTGAACCGTATCAGCCCTTCAATCTTCCCGGACAACTCAAAAAAATCACACACCTCCCTGTGCAACCTTTGTACCCAGAGCGGGCATTTCTACAAATACAACATCTCCTAGAGCGGATTGTGCATGGTCCGTAATAGAAACAATCCCAATTCCCGTGGAATCATCGAAAACGACAGTTTCATGTTCTACAGTGTATCCCTTGGCTGTTGAGGATTACGTGTGAATCAGCTTTACCCTCAGTAGTAAAATATAGATACTTACTGACGATGGTCCGCAATAACTGGGACGTACGCATTGACCCCGCCCCACGCGGGAAAGAGAAAGACGATCGCGAGTGAGAAACTTGCCGGAGGAAAGGCTGCATCACTGTATGTGCCCAGGAAGTTGAAGTACTGCAAAAGTCTGCAAGGCTTCGTCAACGTTCGATCAAGATTCAACCGTGACGGCTGAACATTGAGACTACTTTTTGCCAGGACCCCTTCCACTTTCGTCTATCACAAGTGCGAAATAATATGTTTATATTCGACGACTGTATCTCTCAGAATAGATTCTTAATAGTTTCACCCCATAGGTTCGCCACGTTATAAGATGTGTATACTTTTAGTATGTGGAGTTGGGGTATAGCCTGTACAGGCACACAAGTTGACGATTATTTCCCTTTAGTAGGGGCTCATGCATAATCAAGAATTTTGGTTACGATGCCGGTACCAACTGCGAGATATATATATAAATGAGATCAAAAACAAGAATAACGAATTTAGTGCTTACTAGTCCTGCCGCCCTCGCGAAGGGTAAAGCTGTTCCGCGGACAAATGAGGGATGGGAATGTCACGACTTGCATCTCACTCACCGAGAACCGACCTCGGCAGCCACATCGTGGACAAGTTCGCAGATCATCTCGACGTTGTCGCCGGGCATGACCTGTATCCTTGTTAGCAACATGCTAGCAGAACGGATTGTCATGGCGGACCATCTTCTCCGCAGCATCCAGAGTGTCTTCAGGGAATGTGAGAGCAACAGTGATATCCGCAGTTCGAAGGAAAAGTTGAGGTCGGTAGTTGCTCATGAAGGGTGTGTAACGGCCACCTGTCATAGGAAATTGGTTCCATGAGGCTCAGAAAGACCCATACACCCACCTTCGTCCTTCGTCAGCACCTAATTTCCGGACCGAGTTTAGAAACCGGATCTGCAAACGAACACGTTTCACGTACATAGATCTGCGACTGGAATTTCTTGACAGCTTTCATGGATCCTGGGGTGACGATAACTTGACCACGTCTGACTTGCTCGCGCTTTACGCCACGAAGAAGACAGCCCATATTGTCACCAGCCTCGCCCTAATAACAATAAATAAATGGTTCACTTCCTCCTGATGGGCGAAATCCTACTCGGTCAAGTTCCTTGTGGAACATCTCTAAAGGGTCATCTGTGAGTTGCAGAATACGAGGATGTTGTTGATTCTCTCACCGATGCCAGTGAGGGTTGTCTTGAACGTATTGCCCAGACCCACGACTTCGACCTCGGCTCCCTTGGTTGCAATGCCACGTTCAACCTTTCGGATATAGTTATAGCTTAAGCTATACATTGGCAGAACAATGTGGAGACATACTCGGCCCGTTGTGACAGTTCCGCGGCCAGAAATAGAGAACACATCTAAAATTGGATGAGATGGAGCTGATCAGAGATCGAAATCTGTACCTTCAATCGGCATGAGGAATGGTTTCTCGAGATCACCTGTAATCAGTCAGTCTTCAGTTTGGTCGAAATAATCAAGGAGACTTGCGGGAAGGAAGGTCGAGCCAGTCGTCGCAAGCCTTTACCAATTCCACGATCTTTTTGGAGCCAATATCGTCGTCACGCCCCTCCAAAGCCGCTAGAGCTGAACCCATGATAATTGGAGTGTTTTCTCCGTCGAAATTATAAGTTGACAAAAGGTCACGCATTTCCATATCGACGAGTTCTAGCATCTCCGGATCTGAAATCTGGTCGACCTTGTTGATGAATACAACTAGCCTCTTCACGCCAACCTGACGAGCCAACAATAAATGTTCACGGGTTTGGGGCATTTGACCATCTGTTGCAGAGACAACGATAATCGCACCGTCCATTTGAGCGGCTCCTGTGATCATATTTTTAATGTCTGGATTGACATAATAAGCAAAGGACTCCAAAAATCAGAAAGGGAGAATGGAAACTGACAATCAGCATGTCCAGGACAATCGATGTGACCATAATGACGGGCATCTGTCTCGTATTCTACGTGAGATGAGTTGATAGTGATCCCACGGGCCTTCTCTTCTGGAGCCTTATCAATTTGAGCATAGTCAGTGAACTTGGCCCCACCCTTCGTAGCGAGGATCTTAGTGATCGCAGCGGTCAACGTTGTCTTGCCGTGGTCAACATGGCCTGATAGTGGGATGAAACGTGGCGATCCCAGGTAGGGAAAAAAATGTGGTCATTTACCGATGGTCCCAATGTTCATGTGCGGTTTTGCACGCGAGTACAACTCGGCATAGCCTCTGCAGGTAACTGAAGAAGAACTAAAACGAAGGGCAGACATTTAAAGGCGCGTAAATCTTACGTAGGCTGACGGACGCCAAAGCCAGAGGCGCATTATTACAATGGCGAGGAAATGGATGTTGGCAGGCATTTAAGAAAGACACTTGTACTGCGGTTGAGCTGGGGGGTATAGCTCCAGCTGGTCAAAGTTAGAACCCACCTCTGAAATTAGAAAGGCTACGGACGACAGCCTTGGAGGTTGCAAGCTGCAACATTTTGCGGCCAACCAAGATCGCTCTTAAATTTTGACTCGGGAAGGAAAATATCGGGTTAGGGTCACATTCATGTCTACTCCCGATCGTCAAGAACTCATTCGCAATGCTGTCGTATTCCTCTCTGACCCAAAAGTATGTCTCTTCTCGAATCCTACGTACTGTATCACACGTCCATCCCAAATTTCAGACACAGGCGTCCCCGCTAGCCCAACGAATACAATTCTTAGAAGCGAAAGGACTAACCCCACCCGAAATCGATGTTGCTGTCAAACAAGCGTCTATGAATCAGATCGCAGGTCCTTCCTATCAGCCACCATACGTTCCTGTATACGGCCCGTCTCCTCATCGGTGGGATTGGCGGGATTACTTCGTACAATCAACCTATCATCACAACGAAACATGTGCTGACCTTTTGTTCATTAAAGATTACTGCTGTTGTCTCTGGGACTGTCACCTACGGTGCAGTAGCGTTGTTCAGAGTATAGACACATTGTCACCATAATTGAACTCAGGACTCACTTATGCCATTATAGAAATACCTCCTGCCGCATCTACAACCCCCAAATTCCACTATTTACGAAGGGGACCGTGATGCGATGACCGCGCAATTTGATGCGGCCGAAGTCCTTCTGAAACAAATACATGCCGAAACCGCTGCGGTGCGAGCCGCGGTGGAGAAGCAGAAGGAGAAAGTCGACAAAACGACAGAAGATGTCGATGTCGCAGTGAAGGAGATGCGCGAAGGAGAAAACAAAACCAGGGATGAAATGCGTGAAATTCGAGACGAGGTCAACAACATTCGCGAGATGTTGCCCAAGGTATATATGAATTTCGAGGATTGTGCCAACTGTTCGGCAATTCATCGTGTTATCACTCACAGATGATCGAAAAGAACAAGGAAAGCCAGACCCAATCTCTGGCTGAATTGCAGCAAGAGCTGAAATCGTTGAAGGCTCTTTTACTCAGTCGGGGGAGTGGCCTGTCAAGCTCACCTTCATCCCCTCTACCAGTATTAACGGGTAAACCAGCAATTCCCGCTTGGCAGCTAGTTGGTGCCCATCAAACGAACAGCGAGCTTCCCTTGGGATCAGCATCCATTATCAGCCCGCCCATTGTGAGCAACGGAAAGGGGAAGGAGGTGGAGATACTTGAAGCTAGCAGTAGCCAATCATCGTGAATTATATTGTGTTATTTTACCTGGGATGACAGCCATAAAACGGCATTTGCGAGTCAATCCCCTCTTCAACATTTCAACATTTTGACCTGAACTCTTTCTGACGATACGCGTCGATGCCATGTATTTAGAACCGAGCAAAAAGGCTTGTGCGCGCGCGCCCGAGGGCAAGGCACATATATGTATGTAGACAAAAAGGTTCACCGCAGAGATTCCAATCGGAAGTCAGTTTAGATCCATGTCGACGAAAAGGTGCCATAAAACATGGCGCTATTGATGCTATACCTTAGCAATTAATCTTCTTGTCTCCTGTGGCGTGAAATGGAGTATAATGGATAAAACTTTGACGAGATTGGGCTAAAAAGCAAATAAGTCTGCGATGACAATAGTAATGTGGAAATAGCGTACTCTCATCTCTTTGTGTTCCAAAAACTGTAAAATGACATTTCTCAGATACTCTAGATTGAGTTCCTCGTCATTCTTCATAGGTGTCGGTGATGTAGGTCCTGGTGAGCCTGCACGTGAATCAGAGGACAATGACGATATCGAAGTCCGAGCATCGGATGGAGTATTATCTGCCCGTGAAGTCCAATACCCTACCCCGGGGTTTCGTTGCCGCTCCAGCAAAGCAGCCGATGACTGTACTTTCCGCAACTCCTCGCGCAATGTCTGGAATTGAGTGAGTAGTGCGGACAACTTGTCTACAAGTAGAACAAACCTTGTTGTTCACTCGTAACTGAGCCTCCCGTGATTTGCACTCTTCAAGTTGTCGCTCAAGAACGGTGACCTTGGTGTTGAACTCCAATCTATGTGCCTTTGCAGAATTCTAAAAATTATGATGTTAAATTTATACCTGAACGCAAAGACAAAGTTTACCTCGAAGTCCTTGATCTTGCCATTTTGGAGTCGCAAATCAGAAATTTGGGTCTGATGCAAGCCGGCCTCCTCTCTCAGATGTACTATCTCTGCTTTCAATTCGACCGCAATGTCCTCGCGTTTCTTCCGCGTTTCGGCTGCGGATTCCAAAGCCCTCTTCAAATCTTCAGTCTCCCGCACATTGTTACGAAGCTTCCGACTCCACTCCGCCTCGCTTTCATTCCTCTCTCTCTCGATGACATGGATGTTTTTCTTCAGATCAGCAATCTTTGATTCATATTTTGCTTGGGTCGCCGACAGTAAACGAGCAACGTCCTCGGCCGAAGTCGCAGGTTCACGAGACCGGTTGTCCTGCTCACGTCGAGCTTCTGCGAAGTCTTCGTGGAGTAGTACAAGGCGATCATTGGATTCTCGTAACTGATACTGGAGTTCAGTGTTCTGGCTCTGCAAAGATTCCAGGTGAGACTGAGACGATTCAAGTTCTGCCTGTCGTAACTGCAGTTGATCGAAGAACGCGTTTTTGTCTCTTGATAAACTGTTGAGGGAGTGCTCGAGAGATTGTATTTGCGAGTTCTTGGCAGCGAGCTCTTTTGTATGTGTGCTCTGTCGTCTGTCTCAATCTGTGAATACGAAGCATCATGGGGTGACGAACCTTCGATGCGATTGCCTCGAGTTCAAATTGAGCTCTCAAAGCGGATATCTCCTTCTCGTGACGGTCCTTGACATTGGCAACTTCTCTATCGAACTGGGCTCTCAGGCCCACGACTGCTT
>Ga0210387_10003102_pt1 | contig 12745 bp, 14 predicted proteins | sample IncBWC7OmetaG_FD_160108 | JGI IMG/M metagenome (GOLD analysis project Ga0210387, IMG submission 160108) | Forest soil microbial communities from Barre Woods Harvard Forest LTER site, Petersham, Massachusetts, United States - Inc-BW-C-7-O ...
TGAAAAAAAATACACTTCTCGGATAAGCTTTATCAAAGGTGAAAACACACCTCCGTCGTTGGTTATATCGACACTCGTGATTGCCATAGACTTTCCAGAGAAGTCGTCTACAAAGCCCTTGATTACTTGCCCTTCAAGACCATAGCTTCGCCATGGCTCAACTTGAAACAACATCACCAATAAGTATGCGCTATCCGGCCGCGTGAGTAGACTTCTCTGAGGCTTACACTGTGGCTCCATGATGGGCTCATTCTCGTGGCCGTGGCCTTGGGCGTTAGACGCAGGGTTGGAAGGGTCGGCATGACAAATATCGGGAGTCATCCTAGGCTGTCAGGCTTCGATTCAAACTGCAAACCGATTGCAGGCGCTACCAAATGAAAAACACGTGATATTTTAATCATTTTAGCTCAGGCGAGTGACTGGGACGCTTTTGTTCATATTAGAAGTGTTTCTTAAATGTACTTGATCGCACGTCCACGAGACCGCGAACCCACGAAGCCTCACTCCGAAAATCTCATCAATTCCGACTCGAAGACGCAGCTTTCGCCTCCTTCGCTGCCGCCTTTTCCTTGTCGCGCTTAGCAAACAGTTTATGTCGAGGTGCCGTCTCACGAGCCAGCTTCTTGTTCGCGGACTTGTTCTGTTCGACATAGGACATATATTGCGCTCCGCTAAGCGCGGTAAGCAAACCCCTGGTACGTTGTCCTGCGATGGGACCAAAGTCCTTTGAATCGCCCTCTCCTGCCTGGACGTCCGAGCCGAGGTCGGCCTCGTTCTCGTTAGCCGACAAAACGGACGATATGAGCTTGATCTGTTCTTCTCGCGATTTGTAGACTAGATCAGGAAGATTTTCGAGGCCAACCAAATGCGTAATCACTTTGAATGCGTATCCTTGGTCGATCAGAAACTGTTGACGTTTAGTGCTGTAAAACATTTCTTGTGTGTCCTTCGATACCAGCGAATAGAAAAAGGCGTTGAACCCTTCGTCGTTTCGTCGTTTGGCACGGAGAATTCGGCCTGGGAATGAGTATTGATTAAATTGCCTCAACCCGAAACAGTGAACACATACCAAGTCTCTGTGCTTCCTGTCGGCGTGAGCCGAAATGCGATGAGATCTGGATAAGACATGTTGCTTCAGGCAAGTAGATCGATGTATCTCCGACCTAACAGGAACGTATAAGCGCTGATCACAACTGCTAGATTGCAGTAAACTCACCTTGGAAAGAAAAATGGTATTCGCTTGTGGACTATGCTGGAACCGGGACAAGATGTTCATCCGTTCCACTTGTTCAGTGCCTCCATGAATATGTGGCTTGCCTAGCCGATTCGCGTATGCCTGCACCCACGACACATGATGGGTTTCAACCCCGACATCAAGTAAACAACACACCTCCAATGCGAACACGTTATCGGAAAAGACGATAACCTTGTCTCCTCTACCCTCATGGTACTTGATGAGAAACTGGCACGCCTGAAACTTATTGGGGTTCATGCAGTACAGCAGCATACGTTTGCGCGTCTGTTCCCTCAAGTACTCGCGATAGAATTCCGGTGTCATCGGACACCACACTTCCGCACACTGGGCAAACGGATGTATCAGCGTGGCGTTCTTCCTACGGTTGTCAGGGCAATAAAATTCATTAGTACCAGGACATTCGCTATATGACCTTTTGCGGCGAGATCCCTGACAATGCGAATAGCAATTAGGACGGTCTGTGTAGATCAGGTCAAACATGTTGTGGTGGGTTTATGAACTTACATCCAATTGGCTTCGTACAGTTTGGGCCCAATCATATAGTTCAGGTCCGCAATTTTGTCGTCCTCACGGACGAGCGTGGCTGCGAAAAATCCAAACGGCGTCTTGAGCATTTGCCGGGGCGAGAAGAGCATATGAACACGAAGAGCCAAAGAAGTCCAACTCACCAGTTAGTCCGAGTTTCGAATGTGCCTTGATAGTGGTGACGACACGACGGAACATGGCGGCCGGCACGACATGTACCTCATCTAGTAGGATTAAACCCCATTCCCGCGAAGTTAAAAATTCCATCATCTTTATGGACTCGTGAGATCTGTTGTGGGTGTTGGCGACCATGGAATAGGTTGACACAACGATACCACTGTCACCCGCAAACTTAGGGGCGAGGAAGCGCAGGTCAGAGCCAGGAATTAATTTTTGCGAAATGTATACCTTTTCTTTCTGATCTGCGGTGAAGACAGCTATTTGACGATCTGTAACATTGGACCATTGCATAAATTGCTGCTTCCATTGCATGACCGATACGCTATGTGAGAGGGAGAGTTGTATCTGGGGCCAATGCTAGGAGGTTGTCAATATTACTCACGATGAGGTGCAAAGAACTATGCAAGATTTCTTGATGGTACACGCCGCAGTGATTCCAACAAGAGTCTTTCCCGCACCACAAGGAAGGACAATTATACCAGACCGTGCACGCCTGGAATAGGACTTTAGTACAAGGGCTGGCGATCATTTACAGGTTTAATACCCGTTTCCAAATATCTTGCTAAGGCTAGTTTCTTGATACGGTCGGATGACGGTCGCAGGCTTCAGGTCGATGTCCAGATTGGCATTGACCGTGTCATTACGGAAGTCATACTCCTCGAGCATGGGGTAATCCAATTCGTTGCATCGTTTTTTGACATCCTGCGTGGGTGTGGTGAGTGAGAAAGAGAGTAAGACTAATATAGATGGCTTACATCAATCTTCGCATCGTTGATCCCGAACGCATGGACATTCTCGTCATCCTCGTCAATCTCGTCTGGAAGGATACTGTGAACAACGGAGTGGGAAGGTTGCAAAGCAGAAAAAGCATACCTGTATCAACGCCCACGACTGACGTAAACAGATCCGCGTCGGTAGAATTACCGGTGGTGGTGGGGAGAGCAGAAGGGCCAGGCTTGCCATTGTAGCCTTGGTCTTTCTTTCTCTGAGCATCTTTTGTCCTTGGGATGACTAGATTTCCCTTCACGGGTGCTTTGGCAGTAGTAAACGTAGTGAACTTGATGCTATTGTCCGTCTGTGTAGTGTTGAGGCGTGCTTCGCGGATGACCTTATCTTTCAGAAGGAGTTGGAGCATTTCGGGGTGGCTTGATTCGACAAAGTATTTGTTGTGTTTCAAGACGAGCTTCACCTTGCCGTAGCTCAGGGTACGCTCACGGATAAAAGAGATGATGCTTTCGGGTACGGGGACCTGGAATACTGGAGTAAAATCCCGTACACTCACGTCATCTTCGAATCATAGACTTGCCTTGGAGAAGCGATTAAGGACCTTATAAGTACGGTTACAGTCAGTATAGACAACATATTGATTAGGCAGGCGCAAAAGCGCACGGACTTCGATTATATCTTCCGTCTGCAGACCAACAGAGACGGCAGCGTACAAGGAATAAGACGTGAGTTTATATTCGTGAATGAAGGCCGGTCTAGAGCGTATTTATTTTTCTGTGGGCCTATATCTATGTCTGCCATCGATACGCACCTGCTAACAGGCTCACTGATAGCCGTAAGGAAATCTTGGGCTTGTTCCGCTATTGGAGAGAAGGCTTCAAGAATAATGTGTCCGTCTTCCGGACTGATCCAAAGGGGTCGGGAGGCGTGGTCTGGCTTCAAGTGAAGCCACGAAAAGTCCTGATCCATGAAAATATGTGAAACAAGGCTATCTTGTTGCCACCTGTGTGCGTCCAATGACGAGAGATTGCCTAGCTCCCTTTCTTTTGTCCGTCTGGCCTCGGCAAGTTTGCGTGTAAGCGCACTGAAGTTAATCGTGGCTCCACGGGGAACAAGGGATGTATCGGGAGGTGACGGTGCATTTGTGTAGTCCCCATTGTAAATATCAACGTGATCTTCCTGCTCCCGGCCTTTCTTTGCGCGCTTGGTCGGGTAAGGAGGTTCTGCGGACCCTGACAAGAATGACGGCGATTGGTCAAACGTAAGTTTCACAATATGGATTCGAGGAATGCGACAGACTTTCTGCAGTTCGCTTACTCGACATAGTATGCGCTGAGATCGTGGCCTTGATAGTTAGAATAAACAGACAAGAAACGAAAGAAGAGGACGTAGTTCGTCAACAAAATCTATAGTCACGGTCGAGTCAAGCATGCGATGTGTAAGCAAATTTTGAGCGGAGATTGAAACAAAACAACTTTCCCACGTTTGGGCCTTGGCAGCCGCCGCCTTGCTCGTGAGTCTACTTTAACTGGTATCGAGACTACCTTATTGGTGTGAAACCTCAATCTCATGAGGCATTCATGGCTGGGCAAAGCGAATTGAAGGAGCTGATGAGCTGCTAAAAACAGACTTTGGTTGTCATTAAACTGGTGCTGTGCGATTCCAAGGAAAATGCCTGGCGATGATTTGGAGTACTCAGCTAGTCTTAAATAGTTAGCAAGCAACTAACGAGGATAAATGGAAGCCTTGCCCATGTGCAGAGACCACAACGAATGTCGTCCAAACTCGAGCTGGGAGCGGTTTTCGACAAATTGTGAGCGAAATTTTGTATCCGCGGGACTGTGTAGGTCACGTGTCACGTCCCGTCTAATAGTTTTCTTAGTAGGAATTGAGCAAGGAAAGTCGTTAAGAGACATGTAAAAGAAGGTATAGGTATAACATGGAACAAGATAAACCTGACTTTCCAATCAGGCTGAGTTGATCTGTGAAGAAGATGAGCTAAGAAATAGATGAATATCAGCCATGGAAGGACGATCTGAAGGATCGAGTTTCCACGATTGCTCCATCAGCCCCCAGATTGGATCGCTGAGTTGACGTGCTGAAGGAACATCTTGTGGGCGGGGCGGACGTCTATTTTTGACGAGGACCTCAATCACAACAGCTCCATCTCTGATAATGTGGTTGAAAGGCTTCTTTCCAGAGAAGACCTATCTTCCCAGTCAGCGTATACAGCAGCACTAATACAAATTCACTTACCTCTATACACAAGCACGCAAATGACCAGACGTCTACTTTTTGGGTTATAGGATAGCGTCCAGGCCGAAGAGCCTCAGGCGCCATCCAACGTGGGGTACCAGGAGAATCATCGTGCGATTGTGATACATCGGCCAGGCCTGACTTCAGTAACATTGAGGAACCGAAGTCAATTAATACTGCCTTCCCTTCAGTATTGACCATGATGTTCGCCTGAGATTTAGAATATGAGGAAAGTTTCACCTGTAGTGGACCTAATGCTTACACCTCGAATATCGCGGTGTATAACCGGATTGGGGAGACTGTGCATGTAAGCAATACCGCTTGCTGCATCAGCCAGCTGTGTAGAGACCAATCAGAACTGGTATCAATAATCTTCCAGAAATGGAGATACGTACCAAACAAAGTCGATTCGCGTCAGGATTTCTTTCCAGGTAGGCACACATCGTCCCGTTACACATGTACATAGAGACCATTGCCGGTAGAGAGTCATTGGGGTCCACAAAGATACCCAGCACAGGGATTACAAATGGGTGGTCGAACATCGACAAAGTGTAATACTCCCGATATACGTCCTGGGAAGTCATCAGTATAGATTTGAATTCGTCCCATATAATGAAGTATGTCAGCTACTCACACCGGGTATCGCTCCTGGCCCTCCTTTACGGGAGTGATGGCGTGGTTTCTTCAGCGCAACGTGGTTTCCTTTAAATACTCCCCTTGATACGTTGGCACCTCCAGTCATCTTCTCCGGGTGGGGGGGAATTTGCACGACATCACGAAGATGCGAATTCGTAGGGATGATACCTGTATTGGTTGTGATCTTTATCATTAATTCACGGCGTAAGAACGGATCATCGGAGGAAAGAATCTACACATAAAGTTGTGAGAAGAAATGATACTTGCGAGAAGGACCAGAAGGATACCTCATCCATGGCATCTACGAGACGCTGCGTTTCACTGAGTCCCAGAAGTGAATGTCTTTCGAGTTGAATGGAGGTAGGGAAAGCGACAGCAGTCTACAGATGTGTTAGCTCTTGATAAAATCTTCTGGATAAAGGGATAGTGAAATGTATCTTGGGCAAACACATGGTGTCACGGATGGGACATTGCCCCGCGAAAAAGAAAAACCAAAAGAATGTGATATATTAAACACGACGAACCTTCAGACCAGGAATCCCAGCGGGACAACCCGCAGACTGTCTCAATAGATCACCTCGAGTCCTTTGCTGTCCCAAATACATGATAGTCCTGTGGTTGGCTAGAAAACAATCAGCAGGAGGGTGGCGAATTGTAGTAGCATATATACTCACCGATGATGCCCCAAAGTCGAGCCGCGAAACATGTCATAAGGTCATCCGAGATATAGTCTTACAGAATTCAAGGGTTCAACATATGGATCAAAATCTTCGAAGAACTAAACAGGCCTCGCGAAGTCTCCAGGATATCTAGAAGTTTGCTACATTCATCAGCCACGTATGGGAAAGAGTCTTTGGAGGCCGTTCGATCTGCACAGAACCAATTGGCAATTACCCATGAACGGAAACTTGATTACAGACCATCCCGGGCATGGGAAAGAACGGAGAGAAGGCCGTCCACGGCGGTGTGAGCGGTAGGACCTTTCACCGGCAGGGGGAAGTGTTCCACATGGCTCCAGTAACACTCTTCCAGTATATACTCTGGAATAAAGTAAACTAATGATACCATCGCACCATGTAAAGCGCAGAACTCACTAAGATGAGGAATCGAGGTGACAGGCGGAAGACCGAGAACTTCTGGGTCAAAAGGATCTATCCAGAACTCTTTGCGACTCCCGTGGTCAATGAAGTAGTAAGCACAAGAATCTGATTCGTCCGAGTCGCCCAGTTGAAGAAACAGTTCTACCCCATCCGGGTGTGATATCCCCTCACGGATGAAACGTTCGTGGAACCGTTTTACCCAGCAAGTCATTCGTTTCATGGTGTCTGCATCGTGTAGGTTGGCCTCTGTAATAATCCGGGGCGTCGATTCACGATAAAACCAGGACTGCCCTGAGATGGGATGGATACGAGCAGACCATTGCAGCTGAAGGTCCGTCCCAGCCGGCGCCGCAATGGTAGGTCGCGGAGATGTTATTTTCCCATCAACCTGCCCATCAGCGGTTCCAACGGGTGTAAAACTGCTCCACTTTTCTCTTTCCAAGAGAATAGGATCCATTTTCGTCGGATTGAGACGATGAAAGGTTGTAGGAACCGCACTGCGTAGAAGGCGGAACTGGGAGCAGGTGCGGAGAAGAGTCCAAGTGGAGAATTGAAGAGCTTACAACCAAACCAATGGTTGGTGGTGCCAGACATGATTCCCCATACATATACAGCATGCTGTATACGGGGACAATTACTGTGTCTATAGATCAAGGGAGAAATCAAGACGTCAAAAGTATTAAGCGCCATTCCTGTCACACAGCCTTGACGTAAGTGAGACGCAGTATGTCCTAAATGCCTCAAGTCCGTTCTGAAGAGTAATGGTGTTCATTTGGTCTGATCGTATCGCAGCTTGAGCAAAGTTAGGAGTCGGCTTCAATTTTTTTACATAAAATTTCCAGAAGCCAAGCAGAGACAAACAAGATACAAGAGTTCACCCTAACCGTACAATTACAATGTTCGGAATAGCTGTGGAACTGAGTGCAATTGCTGTATATGGGCCCCAGGAGACCTCTGGCACATAGCTCCACAGTATAATCTCCGCCTAGGCTAGTCATACTCGGTTCCAGATGACTACTCCAGACCACCTTGAATTTTTCACGCCGAGTGTCTACGTTCTCACCTGAAACAAGCTTCCACCCACACCCAGTCTATAGCCCCATCCACCCGTATGTCCTACCACCAACCCGACACTCCTCGCATCCTGTTCGTCCCGCTCCTTATGCCGGACGGTGGGTGTTACCAACCCCACAGTCATTCCAACCTTCGCCCCTGCGGTCCGCTTACCGTTCCCCCCACCATTCTTTTTATGTTCCTTATGCCGGACAACAACTACCACCACCCCAGTTCCTCAACAGAAGGGCGCGCTGATAACTACTCGGTGAAAGTTCAAAAAACGAACCTGACAGCTCACGGAGGATTCAGCGACGTATATTCTGGATGGTATCGTGGCGAGCTTGTTGCAATAAAAGTTTTACGGATTCAAGCAGGAGAAGACACGAGGACGCATAGGGTAAGTCTGGTTATCATTTTTGGGACTTGCAAATCATAACACGAGAGGTACAGAGATTGTCCAGAGAGGCAAGGATCTGGCAAAATTTAGATCACCCAAACGTTCTATCATTGTTGGGCTGGTGCGACCCGGTGCGTTCCCAGCCCGCTATGGTCTCACCATGGATGGCGCAAGGAAACATTGTTGAGTATCTGAAAAGATCTCCTAACTCGAACCGTTTCCAGCTGGTGAGTGAGGGGAGGACATTGGTGTGCATAATGCTCAATATTGGATTTTGTGAGCAGGTTTCCGAAATAGCCTCTGGTTTGTCTTACCTGCACTCCATGGAAGTTATTCATGGTGATTTGAGAGGGGTAAGCAATATCAGCGAATCTGAGACATCCTAATGTTGGACATACTTAGAACAATATTCTCATAAATTCGAATGGACGGCCATGCGTAGCGGATTTCGGTCTTTCTTGCATCCTGGAATCACATAGCGAGCAGTTGCCGCTCAATATTGCCAAACAATCATTCAGGTGGTTGGCACCCGAATTGTTGGAGGACGGCGGATCGCAAGTTACAACTGCTACTGATGTATATGCCTTCGCGTTTGTCTGCTACGAGGTATCTTGTTCTTTTGCGTTAATTGATTCCTTCGTTGTTAAATCTGATTTCCCAAAATAGATATTCACTGGAGAACTCCCCTTCTCTCATATCCCGTCTGAAATCGACGTCCTTCTCGCAATCCACAATCATGAACACCCTCCTCGTCCTCCTATAACCCATCCCGCCACCTCACGCGGTCTGGACGATGACATGTGGGCGATACTGGAGAAATGCTGGAACACCTTCCCTGACGAAAGGCCTACTGCATCCGATATCTGCAATTCACTGGCTACTATGCCAATATTTTTGCCATCTCCCAACATTGGGGGGAGAGACGAAGAGAATCGTGTTGGATCCTTGGTCCAAATTTTGGATCATGTCGAGAAACCGACTTCTCCAGAATCTGATATGCGGGTGATGATGATGGAAGGAAGAAGTCAGACCTGGGCCGTCAACGCTGACCTCTCTGGGGTTAGTTTCGAAGAGGAGCACAATCTGATTCACGAGATACCAGTCAAAGAAAGGAATCCAACATCTCGCCTCTAACTCATCACTTTCAGGATGATAATACTGGAAACATCCTCTCCTGAACCGTTTCATGAAGGGCACACATCAATCCCGTGCACCAGATCGAAGTACTCCTTTTCCTAGTTTTCCTCCCTTCTTCTCGTTGTGTTGTGCTCAAGAATAAAGATTCAGCAGATGTGTATTTACGAGCTCCTTTTGGGATATCAGGTTACCCCGACGGCCTTTCCTGTCTACCTTGACTTGCGTGCTGATCCTCACCGATGTTGTAGTGCTAGTAGCCCTCTGGATCAATCAGAATGATTGACTTTGTCGCGCACCTGAGAATGACCGTGACCTCGCCTGGCCTTTCGGAGTGTAACTTGACCTCTTAACCGTTAGTAGCTGTTCTATCTGGTTGCTATTGTCCAGTTCATGCGCCTTGTAATAGCGCAAGACCTCCCTCTGTGTTCCCCATTGTAATTGGAACTATAAAACGAGCTTCTCCGATCTCAATGACCACTTCTTTTCTGCAGTCACTTTAGCTGTCGATCGATATCATTTGACTCTGGTTGTGATGTGAGTCTACAAGGACTTTTCTTTGTCCTTCATTCGTTGCTACTGGCGCTTCGTTTCGTCAGGTTATGTCGTTGGGCTACTTAAATTTTCCATTTCCTACTGTATCAATGTAAGTTGACCGACTGTCCGGTCAAGACAGCTGTGATATACATTGGTAGGCCATTTGCAAGGGAATCAGACGAAAGACTACCGGAAAGGCGTGAAACCATGCAAAGTTAGATTTGAGTGTCGATTTATGCAACAGGACAGACATTGCTTGAATTAAGATGTCCCGTCTCTCCAAGATAGGTGGGAAGTGACCTCGAAGGGGTCACAAAACGTTGGCGGCTCCCCAATTGCGAGGGACTTGCACAACGGTGGGTTGAGAACTGTGAAATCGGGGGAATGGCATCTGATACCACGGCGAGTTGACGGCGAGGGGGCCAATGCTCACTTGTATAAGCCTCAATACTAGGCCCGATCTGAGCTGATGGAAAAGTCATGTTGTCACTTGCGTTTCGAGCCTCAACGATTTAAATATTTCTTGAATAATTCCTCCATTTGTGGTCTTATTTGTTCCAAGTTAATGTAGCCGCTCCTGCCAAACAACCAAAGATATTCCGACTCGAACATCCAATACACAACTTGTACACAACGCCGTCAATATTATTGATCTCCTCTACACAACTGCCCTCGCCCCATCAATTCCACCATTACCTCGCCAAACCTCACCGGCACCTTCGCACTATTGCCTAGCCACATCCGGCCCCACAACCGACCTCCTCAACATTTGCACACAGTACCTCCGTGACTTCCCCCCCGAAGTGCTTCTCCCTCCCCTGAAGAAGTCGACGATTGCAAAGTTGAATCCATGTCATGGTCAATGAAGGCTGTCCACGTCCATCCGCGGTGATGGAGAAGGAGATTGGTTCAACTTCGTTGCGGTTGCTCTGGCTCAGGTTAATTTTCTCCAGTCAGTGGTTGGTGAGGGTTGTCACATTTGATGTTGGTTTCGTGGCAGCGGAAAAAACACACCGTGCGCTGACAGGGCCGACCGTGGCGGTTAAGGGAGAGGATTTGAACGGGTGCGACTCTGATTATGTGAGAATTGGATTGCATGTTCTGAATTCGACGATCGGTGGATCAGATAAATCACATGATGTATCTGTCGACAGTCGAACGACTCGAACCGTGCATGGCAGCAATCTGGACAGAGACTGCATTAAAACGCGATTGGTATCCATAGCCTGTGAGTTCCACCCACCGTTGGTACTTTGATGGCGAGAGAGGCTAAGGTCCATTTGCGGGCGAAGCAGAGCCGCAGTGAATCTCCAGACAATGACCCTTTCATCATACCCACGGATTGGATGTGATCATACCAGTATTATGATTCATAGGACCATCATGGCCCATGATAATAGGACAGGGACTTGGAGCCTGTTGCACCTCGTTTTACAGCTTCATCAACATAGCAAACATTTTTCTCCGTTCTTGCACTGACAACCTCAATTATATTCTAAATATCATATATTTCCCAGTCTTTACATTTTTAAAACTCAGATAAACTCAGCCGGAAAGTGCCACGATGTGACAAAGCACCATTGCAAGCGCTTTGTGGCGTGGGAAACCCATCTGCATTTTGGGGTGCGACCCCCAATAAAATAATGAGCGAAAATCGAAGTCAGGCCGCCTACGGGCCATTTCAAGGCAGCAAGAAAAGGAAAGGTGTATATAGAGGTGCATGGAGAAACAAACATATTTTGGGGTAATGAAAGGTCCATCAACCGAGAACGAATGTTAAACATGTCATGAGACATTCAGAAGCCAAACATCCACCTCACTGCTTGTCCTCGAAAGCCCCATGAACTTCGTGAGGCCCATAAGGAAATCTACCGTCTTCACGCCTTGCCGCTTCTCTTCCTGGTATGCTCTGGTATCTCGAATCCGATTGCATCGAGCGTCATATGCCGACTTCACCCTGCGCCTGTTCTCTAATGGCAGGGCATGAAAGTCCGCAGAGGAAATATAGCCTCGGAGAACGTGGTGGATTTCATTAAGCACGTCAGAGATTGCGGCGAACGAGTGTTGCCGCGAGGCGGTGACAACGATAGTCCCCCCGCGAGGCAGGTCTGGTACAACAACTGTTATGCATGAAAGAGGTGGATTGGTGGCGGGTTCTGACAGAGATCGCTCGGACAGCGAATGACACTGACGCGTTAAGATGGTAGCTGGGGGTAGGGTGAGGTCATAATAAATGGGAGGAGGATCGGAGAGCCCAAGAAGTGAATGCATGTGGATGCATGCGGGAGAGTTGGATTGCGAGCATCGACTTGGGGTCGCTGGGGGCGTAGATGAAAGTGTGCACGGGCTGGGGGGATGGTTGTAGTGAAGATGTGGGTGAGGGTGCTTGGGCCGCAGGGGAATAGGAATGGGCAACGTTTCTAGAGGCCCAATGGACGCGTCTGCCTACGTGGTGAGTTGAACGGACGAAAGGGAGCTGGGAAGGACCCGCGGGGAGAATTCCAGATTCATCGGGCACTAGAACCTGGGGCTCAAATTGAGGAGGCGCAGATGTGCTGGTCGAGGGTGGTAGTGGCTGTGTTGAAGATGTAGGTGAAGGTACCTGGGCCAGAGCGGGGGTCGGAGGGGAATGGTAGATGTTGCTAGAGGTCCAATGGACGCGTTTGCCTACGTGGTGAGCTGAACGAGGGATAAGGGGCCGGGGAGAGCCCGCGGGGAGAACTTCAGACTCATCGGGCGCTAGATCCTGGGGCTGGGATTGAGGAGTATGAGAGGCATGGGGAGGAGGCCGTGCATTGTGGGGGGTATCGTCAGTGTGCTGCTCACCGGGAGCTAGATCCTGAAGCTGGGATTGTGGAGCATCAGACGCTTAGGGAGCTGTGTGGAGAGGCGGTGTATTGTGTGGAGTGTGCTCGTCGTGGGCCGAGGGCAGCACATCGTGTG
>Ga0210387_10003103_pt1 | contig 12743 bp, 7 predicted proteins | sample IncBWC7OmetaG_FD_160108 | JGI IMG/M metagenome (GOLD analysis project Ga0210387, IMG submission 160108) | Forest soil microbial communities from Barre Woods Harvard Forest LTER site, Petersham, Massachusetts, United States - Inc-BW-C-7-O ...
GCAATCCCTTCATACCCTACGACCCAAATCCGGCCATCCTTGCTGAGAACAGCCGAAGGTATTTGTTCCTGCTGCTTCGGGCGTCCCGGCATGCCATCACGGTGATCGAAAATCTCATATCGAACAATGTGTGCTTGATCCTTCAATTTAAGCCCGATCTCACTGGCCGGAATGTGGGCGAGGCCACTGGCCTGGTTCAGCCAAAGATCACCATTCTCCATTTCAACTATGCCGCTGATCTGAGTGACCTTGTCCCTATCGCTGGTGAGCACCATATGAAATCGATCCCCCTGGAGAATCGCAAGTCCTCTATCACCGCCCACCCAAACCTGACCTTGCCTTCCCCCAAAGGCAGTTACGCTGCCAAGGGCCAATCCTTCAGCAGTAGAGAAGGCGCTGACGCGCTTTCCATCAACGAGCACCACTTGATTTCTCACGTAGCCAATCCAGACTCGTTGACTCGAGTCGGTCCATAGGGAAAGGGCCATCAATCCATGTGAGCCAGCAGGGGCTGCAAAATGCTGCCAGGAGCGATTGTGAAGGCGGTAGACACCATCTGGATTGATAGAGACCCAGGCGTCGCCCGCCCCGTCCAGTGTGATTGCCCTCGCATGCCAGAAGGCGGCCGGCGTTACTTCGGGCGGGAACGGAATCGAAATGGCTGTGCCGCCAACAATTCGGGTAACTTTCCCGAGTTCACAGACCCAAAACCCGTCAATGGGATCGCGATACAAACAAATTCCACCAACGGCCGGTAAGACACGGTCAAGGATCCCTTCGTTTAGATGAAGCAGTGGTTCGATTGCTTGCGAAATGCCCCAGACGCCATCATGTGAGTCGGCCGCAATTCTGAACGCGATTCTTCTGTTTCGAAGCGCGAGGGGTATCCGGTGTATATTGGCTTTTCGGAACCGATCAAGTCCGTTATTGGTAGAAACCCAAATATTGCCTTCGCGATCCTCAAATATCGCCAAGATCGTGTCGCTGGTCAGCCCATCTGCGTGGGTGAACTGCGCGGCGGCATCCTGCGGGGATGTGTTCTTTTTTGATAACCACCCAGTATCGGGGAAGCGCGTCAGTCCATCTCCTTGTGAGGCCGACCAAATGCTGCCGTCGCTCGCTGCAAACATGTATGGCGACATAATCCCAGATCCATTGCCCGGGCTGCGATCCGGCAAACGCGGCATATTACTTTGCATTTGCCCGGGGGCGAGAAACGGGACGTGGCCGGGCATTACCCACCGATCCCAAGGCGAGACCAAAACGGACCCATCAGCAAGTTCCGCGATGTGCACGGTCCAAGGGGCCTTATAGGAACGAAACAAATGGTCGCCCGGAGAAAGGTAGAACAGCCTGTCGTCCATGTCCGCCCAAATCGTTCCATCACGACTCGCCATCACTTCATGGGCAAATGGGGCCGAGTAGCCACTTTCGGCGCCGACAACATCCCAGTGTCCGTTTCGAAGGTGTAACAATCCATGGAGGCTGGCAGCCCAACCGTCTCCCTGCCGATCCAGCGCCATTTGGATAATGGAACCTGGGGGAAGGCCTTCGCGCGCTCCGAAGTTCGTGAGGCGGTTGTTTTTCAGGAACGACAGCCCTTCAGACTGATAGCTAATCCATAGGCCTCCATCGGAGTCGGCCAGCAGGGAATATATGTTGGGGTCCGGGAATGCACCGACCTGCGGCTCGTAGCGTTCGAATTGAGTTCCGTCAAACCGATAGAGTCCATTCGTCGTTCCCATCCACAGGTAGCCGTCCGTGGTTTGGGCGAAGCTCCAAATGTTTGCGGGAGCGCCGTTTTCCTCAGTCCACGCCGTGTGAAAGAAGTCATTCAGCAAACCGGAGGACAGGCCTGAACTCGGCTCAGATTGATTCTTGACCGGGACGGCGCTCTGCGCGAAGCACGCCGCTGCAAAAAAAACGGAAGCCCAGAGGAGCCAACGACTTACCGACCGATCACAACAACTCTTCACGTGAGGCTTCTGGGAAATGCGGCTTGCCTCCCGCCGATTAAGAACTTCGGCCACGACAACGATATTGTCCCGGCCGTGAGCGAGCGCGACAATCCTTTCGCGAAGCAGAGGACGATCGTCAACCACTTTTTCGTCCGACGACATGCGCGCGTTCTCGCATCCCCTGTAGTCTCCAATGTCCTGTGCGTGATCCCTGACAATCTCGGGTCAAATCCGACCAAACTGCCTCGATATCCATGCGCGAGGCTGGGCACCTCTGCAAGTGCGACGTCGGCCTCGATTCGATCGGCTTTGGAAAGTCGCAACGAGTTAGTTGGCGTCTCGCGGCGACAACTTTACTACAGCCTTGCGGCTTGAGGGTATCAGTCAGCGTCCGATCCGCAGCATCGGCTGGTAGTCCAAGTCAAGGCTCACCGCCAATGTCGCTTGAGCAGCGCGGTGGGCGAAGGGCAGCCACTGCCGATAGCGCGCGTAGATTTCGTGCGAATCATCCGCGCCGGTATGTTTCGCGAGCCGACTCATCTCATCGGTCAAGTGCAAGAATCGACGGACCCAGATGTCCCGCGTCTCCACGGCTTCAACTTGAGCTGCAACAAATTCTTCGTAGGTGACCGGTTCCGGCACGGCGCTCGACCACCCGAGTTGTTCGTGTAAGTAATCGAGGAAGCGCTCGAATTGAGAGCTTAAGCGGACGAGCAGAGGCTCCTTAGCGACAGTGTTTCCCGCCGGCAGCCCCCAACGGAGTGCCGCAAGTGTCCCGCCGAACATGTAAAGTACATAGGGCAACGAAAACTGATCTCTCCCGCTCTGAAAAAAGTACGCAACATGATGCATGCGCAGTCCATCGGCATAGGACCAAAAGCTGTCATTGATCGCTTCCAGATAACCGTCCAAACCGTTGCCATCCGGAAAGTACGGTTCCAGATTGACGATGGGGTCACCGACCCCGTGTTCTGCGTCGGAAAAATTGGAGGATAGGGTCCGCAGGTCGCGTATGACTTGGTAAACGCCGAGGAGAAAGGTCAGGATCAGCGTGATCAGGAGCGGGGCGCACAAAGTCTCGGCAATCGTGAGTGCGCGCAGGAAGTCGGTTTGCGCGTTAATCTGCGACGTGCCCACAGTGGATAACTGCGCGGCGCTTAAGTACATGGCGCTGAATAGTCCGGCGCCCGTCCCGCGGCCGTCATATTCGAAGTTGGCCCCGACCATGAGGCCGTAATAGATGAATCCGAAACCGATGACGATGCACCCGAGCCAGACTGTCACGCAAAGAGATACATTCAGGCCGGTGACTTGACGCAATGCGACGGGCCGCCAGCGCCGCGATAGACGCCGCGTCACGCTGCGCAGCCCGTACCACTGCCACCTGCACAAGCGCGTGGCGAGAAACCCAGTCTCCTCATAATTCAACACGACCAGGAACACATCGACGAAAGCGACGATCAACACTGCGCTTCCGAGAATTATCCAGAACGCATGCATAGTGCTTCTCGAACCGCAGCTCAGAACATGGGATCGACGGGCGAGGTGGGCGTGCCCCGCGCCTCGATCGCTTTGCCGGCGAGCAAACATAAATCTTCGCGAAAATGGCTGGCGAGAATTTGCACCCCGACCGGAACGGACCCGATCAGATTCGTGGTGACAGCGAGGCCCGGAAGTCCCAGAGCCGGCGGTGCTCTTAAGGGGAGCTGCGCGTTCCATACGCGCTGGAAACCGGCCTCGCCTTGCAAATCGAGACCGTCGGGGAACGGCAATTCTCCAGACACTGGAAGCAATAACACGGGATACCGCGTGAAGAATGAACGCCATTCGCGTTGTACGGTGGTACGAAGCACCAGGGCGTGACTGACGACATCGCATGGTAGCGTTAGGGCCATGCTCCGGGCCGCCTCTACCACGGCAATCGCGGCGTGATCACCGTCGCGCTTTGCCGCATCAACCAGTCCTGCGAACCCATCGCCGAGCCAGAGTTGCATTTGCACGTCTGCGGCCTGGTGTATCGACGGCACATCCTCGATCTCTTCGACTTTCCATCCCGCATCGGACAGTCGCTGCCCCGCATCCATAACCGCGACTTCGACCTCCTTTGCAATCTGCATTCCGCCCGGGCGAAGGCACATTGCGGCGACCAGTGGCGTGGGGGAACCCTCCAGTGGCGCCGGCACCCACCAGGGATCGCGTAGATCGGGAGCCGACATCGCTGCGAGACCAATCCGAAGATCCTCAATGGTGCGCGCGATAAGCCCCGTGGAGGACATCATCTGTGCACCAATTGCGCGCTCAGGTGAAGAAGCGTTGTACGCCGGAACTCGCCCGAGCGTGGGACGCAGGCCGTGGACTCCGCAGGCGTATGCGGGATAGCGCAATGAACCGCCAATATCTGTGCCTACCGCCAGGTGCCCAATTCCAGCCGTCACCGCGGCAGCCCCACCTCCCGTTGAGCCGCCCGGGGTCAGCGCCGGATTGCGAGGGTTGCGGGTTGCGCCGTTAAGCACGTTGCTCGTAAACCAGCGCAGAGCGAAGGTCGGTGCGTTGCTGCGACCTAACAGCACCGCACCGGCGCGGACGAGATTTTCGACCGCCGGGCTATTCACTTTGGCAATCCAGTCTTTTTGTAGGCGAGTCCCGTTGGTGGTGGGGAATCCCGCCATATCGGTGTTGATCTTCACCGATACCGGGACGCCGGCGAGCGGTCCGGGATCCTCGCCCCGAGCCAGTCTCTGATCCAGCCGGTCCGCCTGTTCCAGTACAAGTTCCGGCGTATGCGCAACGATCGCATTGATCTGCGGGTTGACCTCATTGAGTCTCTGCAGCGCCGCCTGTGCGGCTTCGCGCGCTGAGACCTTACGAGTCCGGATAAGCCGCGCAAGATCGCTGGCCGGCAGACGCCAGAGTTCCGTCCCGGTGGCAGTGGTCCTGTTCCCGTCAATGCCGTACTGCGTTGCTTCAGCCGCGACGGTTGTGGCCATTTGCATTACTCCTGATGAATCTGCGGCGACCGCATAGTGATCGGATGTTGCCTGCTTGATGCGTTGCCGGATTGGATCGGTCCGCTCTGATTGGACAAATCGTGACCGACGCCGGCACGCGCACAAATCGCGCAAAGAGATGCAGCTCGCTTCGCGAAGCTGAAGAGAAATATCCAATCGTCGCGCGCAAATCCAATCTGCAGACAACTGAACTAGGCAGCATTCCACCGTCAAACGAAGTCGATGCTTCTTAGGTCACACAACACAATTGGAGAGTTATGAACAAGCAAATCATTTCGACTGCCGCTGCGCCGGCCGCCATCGGCATTTATTCGCAGGCCGTCAAAGTAGGCAATACTCTGTGGCTATCCGGGCAAATTCCGCTGGATCCGCATACCCAGAAATTGGTCAAGGGCGATGTCGCGGCCCAGATCAAGCAGGTATTCGAGAATCTAAAAGCGGTCGTCACCGCCGCGGGCGCGACCTTCGATAACGTCGTGAAGGTCAATGTCTACCTGACGGATATTGCCAACTCCGGGCTCGTCAACAAAATCATGGCCGAATATTTCCGCGAGCCCTATCCCGCGCGCGGTGCCGTTGGCGTCGCCTCGCTCGCAGCAGGGGCACAAGTTGAAGTGGAGTGCATTGTTGCAGTGTGACGCCGCCGATGCCGTGTAGGCCGCAGCAGCTGAAATGATCCAGGTAGTGCCGAGGAAAGACGCACATGGTCTTCGACTCATTCTCGAACAGCCCCAATATTCCCAACCCCTCTGAGGCTGTTCATTTTCTCCGACCGGTCGGTCCTCCCGCCGGTCGGTATTTTTTCATTGGTCGATTCCTAGTATGAACGCGATCGTTCTCGTCGCCCTCAAGCGGCCGTACACCTTCGTCGTGCTCGGCATTTTGATCGCGATCTTTGGAGCACTTGCCGCGCGGCGTACACCCACCGACATCTTTCCCGGCATTCGTATCCCGGTGGTGGCGGTGGTGTGGACTTATACGGGACTGACGCCCGAGGACATGTCCGGACGCGTCGTCTACTATTACGAGCGCGCGCTGACGACCACGGTCGACAACATCGAGCATATTGAGAGCCAGTCGCTGTACGGCCGGGGCATCGTCAAGATCTTCTTTCAGCCCGGAACCGACGTCGCCGCCGCGCAGGCGCAGGTGGCTTCGATTTCACAGACCGTGCTCAAGCAGCTGCCGGCCGGTATCACGCCGCCCGAGGTGCTCTCGTACAACGCGTCGTCCGTAGCCGTGTTGTCCTTGCAAGTGTCTTCCGATCGGCTGACCGGCTCGCAGCTCTTTGATCTGGCCTCCAATTTGATCCGCCCGGGACTGGTTTCGGTGCCGGGCGTCGCAATTCCAGCACCTTATGGCGGTACGCCAAGCTATGTCGAAGTCGACCTCGACCAGCACAAGCTGCTCGCCAACGGGTTGTCCGCGCAAGATGTGGCACATGCGCTCGCCCGCCAGAATATCGTGCTGCCGGCGGGCGATCAGAAGATCGGGGCGATCGATTACCTGGTTGAAACCAATGCCTCGCCGGTGAATGTGTCGACCTTCAACAGTCTGCCGATCAAGCAGGCTGGACTCGCCGTGGTTACGGTCGGTGATGTCGCTCATGTGCACCTCGGCGGTCCGCCACAGACCAACGCCGTGCTGGTACAGGGTCACCAATCGGTGCTTCTCGAGGTATTGAAGGCGGGAGATGCGTCGACTCTTGCGGTGGTCGCGGGCATCAAAGCCAAGTTGCCCGAGATCGAGCGGACGCTACCGCCAGGCGTGACGATCAAAACCTTAAGCGACGCATCGAAGTTCGTGAGTCAGTCGGTGGAGGACGTCGTCCAGGAAATGGTGATTGCGGGCTTGCTCACGGGCCTTGTGGTCCTGCTGTTTTTGGGTTCCGCGCGCTCGACGCTCATCGTGGCCACCTCGATTCCGCTGTCGATTCTGTGCTCCATCACGGCCCTGTCCTGGCTCGGTCAGACCATTAACGTCATGACGTTGGGCGGTTTGGCACTGGCGGTCGGCATCTTGGTGGATGACGCCACCGTGATGATCGAGAACATCGACGCGCACCTGAAGCGTGGGCTCGAACTCGAACCGGCCATTGTCCAGGCGGCAAATCAGATTGTGGTACCGACCTTTGTTTCAACGCTTTGCATCTGTGTGGTGTGGCTGCCGCTGTTTCAGCTTTCGGGGGTCGCGGGCTATTTGTTCTTGCCATTGGCCGAAGCGATTGTCTTTGCGATGATCGCCTCGTTCATTCTCTCGAGAACGCTGGTGCCGACGATGGCCGCTTATCTCCTCCGAGGGCAAGTCACGAGAGCGGATGCGAAACGAGGGGTTTTCGGCCGCTTTCAGCAGCGATTCGAGGCGGGGTTTAAATCTCTACGAGAATCGTATCGGCGCCTTCTTGAGCGACTGGTCGCGCGGCGACGTCAATTCATCGTGGGATTTCTGGGGGTGGCTCTCGCCTCGCTCTTGCTCGTGCCCTGGCTCGGGCGGGATTTCTTCCCTGGCATAAAGTCGGGCGAGATCGATATGCACTTTCGCGGACCAGTCGGTTTGCGCATCGAGGAGACGGGTCGTCTCGCCTCGGCCGTGGAGCAAGCTTTAAGAAAAACGCTGCGGGGACACGTCACGAATGTCATCGACAATTGCGGGTTGCCCGTGAGCGGCATCAATGAAGCATATAGCGCGAGCGGTACGATCGGTCCGCAGGATTGCGACGTGTCGATTGAACTGGATGAGCCGGCTTCGCCCGTCGATGCGTATCGCGCCCGCTTGCGCGATGAATTGCCGAGGCTCTTCCCGGGCACGACTTTCACATTTCTGCCCGGCGACATCACCGCCAAGATCCTAAATTTCGGCCTGCCGGCGCCGATCGATATCCAAATCGTCGGCCGCAATATCCAGGACAATATAGCTTATGCACAGCAACTGCTCGCCGCGATCCGCCATATCCCGGGCATTGCCGATGCAACCATACAACAGAGCCTTGCTCAACCGACGCTGTTGGTGTCGGCGCACCGCGCCTTTGCCTTAGGCGCTGGAATCACGGAGTCCGATATCGCGGACAACACACTCGCCACGCTCTCAGGCTCCGGCCAGGTGGCGCCGACGTACTGGCTCGATCGCGAGACCGGCGTGTCGCATCTGGTCAACCTCCAGACTCCGCAGGCCCAGCTCACCTCGATCAACGACTTGGAGACCATCCCGATCGACAAGGGCGACGGCGATCCGAATGGACGTGAGGCAGAAATACTCGGGGGATTGACGCAAATTACCCAAACGGGGCGTCCCTTGGTCGTATCGCACCGAGACATCTTGCCGGTGATCGACATCTACGCCAGCAACGCGGGGCGCGATTTGGGCGCGGTGAGTGATGCGGTCGATAAAGTTCTTGAGGGTATGCAGGGCGAGGTGCCTCAGGGCGCCGTTGTGCACGTGCGCGGTCAGGCAGTGACGATGTTCAGCGCCTATGAGCAGCTCCTCGCGGGCCTGGCGTTCTCGATACTGCTCGTGTATCTCGTGATCGTCGTCAACTTCCAGTCCTGGCTCGATCCCTTCGTCATCATCACGGCCTTGCCAGGGGCGCTGACCGGCATCATCTGGGCGCTCTTCCTGACCGGGACGACCGTCTCGGTGCCCGCGCTCACGGGCGCAATTATGTGTATGGGAACTGCGACGGCGAACTCCATCCTGGTCGTCTCTTTCGCCCGCGAGCAACTTGCTGCACATGGAGATGGCGCGCGTGCGGCGGTGGAAGCAGGCTATGAGCGGCTGCGCCCCGTGCTCATGACGGCGCTCGCGATGGTGATCGGCATGCTGCCGATGTCTCTGTCGAATAGCCAAAATGCACCGCTCGGACGGGCAGTCATCGGCGGACTGATCGTGGCCACCGTTTCAACCCTGATGTTTGTGCCCTGCGTCTTTGCATTACTGCATCAGAAGAAACCGCCACAAGGAGTCGCCGCATGAAGATGCGTACGAAATTGATTCTAAGTCTCATTTTGCTGGCCGCTGCCGCACTCGTCATCGGCGGAATTGCAGAGCGCCAGCGAACGCTCAAGGGGCTCATGCGCACGGCAGAGGCGCAAGCCGAGCTTCCGGTCGAGGTGATTTCGCCGCGGCCGGTGCCGGCGTCGCGCTCGCTCACGCTGCCGGGCACCGCGCGTGCCTGGTATGAGGCGCCGATCTTTGCGCAGGTGGCGGGCTATGTGACGAGTTGGAACGAGGACTACGGAGCGACGGTGAAGGCAGGGCAGGTTCTCGCCACGATCGATGCGCCGGGCTTGGACGCGCAATATGCGGCTGCGAAAGCCAGGCTCGGCATCGCCCAGGCAAATTACCAGCTTGCTACCGTCACGGCTGCGCGATGGCAGGCGCTCGCCGGCACGCCGGCCGTCTCGAAACAAGAGGTCGATGTGCAAGTGGCGGGCGCGGCAGCGCGCAAGGCGGAACTCGAGTCGGCGCAACAAGACGCCGCCCGCTTCGCCGCACTGGAGGGATTTAAAAGAGTGGTGGCGCCCTTCGACGGCGTGGTAACGGCTCGCTTGACCGATATCGGCAGCTACGTGAACGCCGCGGGGGGAGATTCGGGCGCGCGTTCGGGGTCCACCGAGCTATTCTCCGTCGCGGACGTGCATGAGATTCGCGTGTTCGTGGCCGTACCGCAGGACTATGCCGCCAGTCTCAAGCCCGGACTCACCGCGACGCTGCACCTGCCGTCGCAACCGGGGAGGGCAATCGCCGCCAATTTCCTCACCACCGCCCGTGCGTTCAATCCCGAGACGCGAACCGCCGTGACCGAGCTCACCGTCGAGAACTCGGATCATGCAATTTGGCCGGGATCGTATGTCGATGTGGAATTTCAGATTCCCGCGGCGACGGGAGTAATGATCGTGCCCGAGCAGGCCTTGATTTTTCGTGCCGCCGGGATCCAGGTGGCGATCGTCGATGCACAGCAGCGCGTTCACCTGCGCAGCGTCACGCTCGGTGAGAATTTGGGCGAGACCGTACAGATCACGAGCGGCCTGTCGGCGGCTGACAGATTGGTGAACAACCCGTCGGCGGGTCTGCTGGAAGGCGCGCACGTTAGACCCGTTTCGCCTCGGCCCGGTTACTTGGCTGCCTCGCACGCGGCCGTGCCGCCCGGCACCGCAAGCGGCCATGAAACGGAAAATCCATGACACCGATTGCTCGCTTGCGAATTGCGGCAGTCAACGCGACTCGAGTCACTGCACTCAGCGCGATGCTGGTATCCGGATGCGATCTCGCGCCCGTTTACGAACCGCCACATCTATTGCTACCCGACTCCTACCAAGGCACGAGTCCCTTTCAGGTGGCGCACCCTGAGGCGGAATTATCCTCGCGCGGCGATTGGTGGGTGTTATTCGGCGACCCGGAACTCAATCGACTCGAGGATGAACTCGTGCGCGCGAATCCGACTTTGGAGGCTGCTGCCGAAGCCTACACCCAAGCACGGGCTCTGGCGGCCGAGGCGCGCTCGCGACTCGATCCGCAAATTGGTCTCGATGGCGGTGTGTCGGACAATAAGCAGTCGGCTAATCGGCTGTTTCGCGGCGGCGGTGGACCGAACGTGCAAGCCTCGAATGAGGTCGAAGGTGCAGCATCGTGGGAGCCGGATTTCTGGGGTGCGTTACGCAATGGCGCGCATGCGCAAGCGCACCTCGCTGAGGCGAGCGGCGCGGATTTCGTGACGGCGCGTCTGAGCCTCGAGGTCGCGCTCGCCAATGACTACGCGACACTCCGTGGCCTGGACGTGCAGCTCGAAGTGCTGCGCCAGTCGATCGCCTCGTATGAGCAGGCGGTCGAGGTCACGCGGCTGAGATCGGAGGGACAGATCGCTTCGGGCTTGGATCTAGCGCGCGCCTTGAGCCAGCTCTCCTCGGCAAAGGCACAAAGAATCGATGCTGAGTTGCAGCGCGATCTTCTTCAGCATGCCATTGCCGTCCTCGTCGGTGCGATGCCGAGCAGTTTTTCCATTGTGCCCGCAGAGCGATTCGTCCTTGCAGCGCCGCAGATACCGACAGGTCTTCCATCAGAATTGCTGCAGCGCCGGCCTGATGTCGCCGGCGCAGAGCGGCGTATGGCAGCGGCGAATGCAACGATTGGCGTGTCCCGCGCCGCGTTTTATCCCAACATCACGTTGTTTGGTGCGGCGGGATTTCAGGATACCGGGTTCAATCTTTTGAGCCTCCCGAACAGCCTGTGGTCCATCGGCGCGGGCGTGACGCAGACACTGTTCGACGGCGGACTGCGCCGCGCTGAACTGCAGCGCTCATGGTCGCAGTACGCGCAGACGCGCGATGACTACCGGGCCACCGTGCTCGCTGCGTTTCAAGACGTTGAGGATGGCATGAGCCTGACGCAGCGCCTGGCCATCGAGGTTGTGGAACAACACGAGGCGAGTCAGCAAGCGGACGAAGCACTGGCGATCTCCACTCTCCTGTACCGGGACGGACTCGACAACTATCTCAGTGTTTCAATCGCCCAGGTTCAGGCCTTGGCTGCTGAACTCGTCGATGTTCAGCTGCGCGTTCGTCAGGTTCAGGCCTCGATATCTCTAGTCCGTGCACTTGGCGGGGGTTGGTCCGCCCCAGTACTGCCGTTACAGAGCAAAATTATCCATTCTCCACCCTTTCCTCCAAGAGAGATTTCTGCGCCGGCACTACAGTGATCGCCGATGGGCCGACTCGGGCCGCCCGCCGCATTCCTTCATTAGAGGTTGAGAAATCATGGTGGTCAAACGAACGTACTCGAAATTCATTGCACTATTGCCGCTCCTGCTCGGCGCCGGTTGCACGACGATGGGCACAGGCTACGGTACGACGGCGACAGGAACTAATCCCGTTCACTTCAATTGGAAGAGTTCTGATGATGTGAGCGGCATTTTGTATGCGACTTTGTCCGATGGCAGCGTCTACACCGGTACCTACTTTCAGATCACCGACAATACCTCGACAGATACCCTCGAGCCGTTGTGGGACGGTTGGGACGCTCGCTGGGGCTATGGCGGCTGGGCTTATTGGGACACTGGCCCGGACTTCATTACTCATTACAGCGGCCGCGTCGTCGCCAATCTCGCCGATCCTGCGGGCAAGCATATTCGCTGCAAGTTTCAACTCGTGCATCCCACGAATGGCATGGCGGGCGGCGGTCAGGGAGACTGTCAGTTGCCGGACGGCAAGACGATCATTGCGTCGCTCCCCGGCGCCTCCTGAGTTAGGCGGCGTGCGATGAGCAGAGAGCTTGACCCCGGAAGATCGCATTGGTGCATCGTGCTCGCGGCTGACACGGCGCCGGAATGGATGCCTTATGGGTCGTTGGAGTTGCGATCGGTCCCTGTGCAATACGGTTGCCTTGGCGGGACGGTGACGTTGCTGCAGCGGGCCCTGCACCGCGCCGCTTCGATTGCGCCTGCTTCGCAAATTCTCCTGACCGTTCTCGAAGAGTACCGAGAGCGCTGGAACCCGACCTTATGGTGCGTGCGCCCAGAGCGGCGCTTCGTCATCGACAAACGCACGAATCCACTTCTCGCCTCGGCGGCTGCATTACTTTCGATCGCCAGCGTGTCGCCATCGAGCATTGTGACCGTATTACCGGCGCGCCGTTTTGTCGGGCATGAACGGATATTGCTAGAAGCGATGCGGCACGTAGCCTCGGAGTTGCCGCATATTACGGAGGGTGCCGCAACGCTCGGCATGCTCGATATCGATGAGGGTGTGGATGAGGATTATATGGTAGTTGGCCGCAGCCGCGCCGG